>Ga0316217_10003217_pt1 | contig 18849 bp, 15 predicted proteins | sample 1anoAmetaG_FD_203633 | JGI IMG/M metagenome (GOLD analysis project Ga0316217, IMG submission 203633) | Freshwater microbial communities from Trout Bog Lake, Wisconsin, USA - 1anoA | ecosystem: Environmental > Aquatic > Freshwater > Lake > Hypolimnion/Profundal zone | place: USA: Wisconsin...
GCCAGTAGCCCGGATGGGCCTTCCGCCAGAGTTGCACGCGCCGCACGTTCACCGCGCCGCGGAAGTAATCCCGCCCCTCGGGCCCAGCCCGCCACCAGCGCTGGCTGGCGGCCTTGCTGGCCGTACGGCAGACAGCTTCCGAACAATACTGTTGATGCCGCCGATTCCGCGGGTCAGCGCGATACAACCGCTTGCAGTGATGGCACCTGCGCCGTCTCTCATGGGTCATGGAAAGCTCCAAAGTCAGAGCCCCATGATGCCCCAAGACACCCCCATCTCCGAAGAAAATGCTACGCCAAGAAAACCCACTCCCCAAATCCGAAGAAGACGGAAGAAGACGATTGCTCAAATCACCGAAGAAGATCCAGCCGAAGAAAACCCCATCTTCAAACCGGCTGGTTTACCCCACTTTCGGATCGGCCATGACAAATGGTCCATGCACGGTATTCGCGTCGGTTCCGAACGTATCAGGCCCCAGTTTTCAGTTCGCTTTTCATCGGCAGGTAGGATTCCGGCTGGACTTCGATCTGGGTGTCGTCGCCTTGCGGCGTAGCGGAAAACGGTTCGACCGGCTTGCGGGCCGCCGCCCACTTGCCCTTCAGTACCAGCCGGATGGGCGTCTTCCTGTTGATGTCCGGGCACGCCACGCTGAGGTTGAGCGTGGTTCCATCGCAGCGCAACATGACGTAGCAGGGCACGCTATTCGACTTCAGCAGGCCATCGACGGCGATGGCCGTATTGGCGGCGAAAAGGGCGTACCCCGTCGTGTGGGTTTCCGCGTCAAAAAGCGCGTGGAGTCTGGCATCCTGCGCGAGGATGTGTTGTGGAGCCTTGGCGGCGAAGGCTTCCATTTCCCCCGGCGTGGTCCTGATAAGCATGGTGTAGGCGCAAGACGCGTTGGCGGGCTTGGCCCCGTGCTCGAACCAGGCCACCGCGTAATCGCCGGACGACGGGCGGTAGCACTTGGCGTATTCCCCAATCTTCTTCCGTTGCGCGGGGCCGAAGTCGTGATAGGCCGGAGTGCCGTTCAAAGGATTGTTGTTCTTGTCGATCAGATACTGGGCGATCAGGTACCGCCACTCCTGCTTCCGGCACGCCATCCGGATGGGGTCGTGTCCCGCAGGGATGAAGTAGCCGGTGCCCTTGTTGTCGATCAGCCAGTGCGCCCGCGCGCCGTCGATCCTGGTTTCGAACGGAAACGCGTCGATCTTCGCCCCGTCGAGCCAGAGCCTTTCGGCCCCGGGCGCCAGGGTGTTCTGGAAGAGCGTGGTCACCATCGGGTCCTCGGTCGTTCCCTGGATGTCCGAAGTGAGCGCCGTCACGCGGTTGTCGAAGCAGAAGACGGAACGCTTGAACGAATTCCTGTCGATTCCGCCGTTGAACTCCATCCCAAAAATACCGTTGCCGTCCAGGCTGGTTCCGCCGGTTGTTTCGCGTCCGCCGCCGTACATGGCGTAGCCGTCGAAAATGTCCTGCTGCTGCGCGCGCACCGCGTTGGTGGCGCCGGGGAAGTGGAACCAGTCCCAGCCTTCCTTGCTCCAGCCGCTGGCCGCCAGAGAGGGCGGTGTCCCGTTGGACACCACGCACAGGGTTCCGTTGCGGGCGTAGCGCCCGTAGTTGTTCGTTTGCGTCCAACCGTAGATTTCGACGGCGCGGTAGAACGGCGAAATGCCGCCGATGCTGACCGACCAATCCTTCCGCCGATGAATGGCCACCGGACCGCCGTTCAATGTGAGGTGCCCGGAAAGCTCGGCCGGCGTGATGCCTTGCGCAATCCAGGACTGGTAGGGCTCCTTGGCCTTTTCCTTGGCGTCGATTTGGGTCAGGCACAACGCCGCCATGTCGCGGTCCAGGCTTTCCGTCCGGTCGGGCGTCCCCATCTCGGCCAGAATGGTCGAGAGAAAGGACACATTGCCCCCCAGCGGATGGCCGGGACGCGCCACGATGTTGTACGCCTGTTCGCCGTTGTTGAAGGTGAAGGCAATGGCACGGACACAGGTCTTCAGGCGGTTCTGCGATTCCGGGCTGATGCGGAAATCCGTATCGGCCATCTTCGCCAGCACGCGAAACAGGCGCGGCAGGTTGTAGGACGCGTAGGCGTAATGGAACGCTCCATGGTGGTAAGGGCACCCGTCGCGGCCGATGGTTGCGGGGTTAATCAGCGCCAGACTGTAAAACCGCTGGACGGCCCGCAAGTGCTGCAAGCGTTCGGCTTCATCCGGCAGCAAGAGCAGGCAGGGCAACAGTTGGTTGTTCCAGAACCCCAGGCCGTCCATGCTGCTGCCCGGCTTTTCCGCCAAATACTGGCCCGAACCCTGGCAGGCAAGATGGTCGGCCAAGGCCAACGACATTTCCCGCGCCAATCCGGCCTCGGCCAGAACGTCGCGCATCAAGAGGAAACTGTCCAGGCCCGGCCCTGGATAATTTCCCCATCCGCCAAGGCGAGTCCCTTCGGCCCAGCCCTGATCGAGCCAATGGGCCGACAGATCTACGAATCTTTGTTTCAATTCCAGAAGTTGCTCGGGCTGCTGGGCTTGGGCATACGCCTTCTGCACATCGGTGCAAAGCTTCAGATATTCCCAAAGGTCCACCGCATCGCCCGGCGGCACGAGCGAGCCGCTATCAATGGGACGGCCCGTCACCTTATCGCCGTTGCGTTCAATGCGGTATTCCGCCATCCGCCGGCGAAGTTGGGCCAGCACTTCCGGCGTGATTCCTTTGGCCGGGCGCGTCAATTCCGGCAGCAGACGCTGGGCCAGCGTGGCCATCTCCTGGCGCTCTTGGCGCGTAATCGCCTCCGCTTTCTTGCGTGCGGGCAGCCAGGGGCGGTTGAGGCAAATATCGGCAGCGCTCAGCACCACCGCTTCCTGGTGCAGCAAGCCGTCCGGGTGGCCGCTCCACGGCATCTGATACGTCGGCGTGGGATACCCGTTGGCGAGCTTGAGATTGAACCGCGCGCCATCCAGGTACAGTCGCCCCGAGGCGACGCCCTGGGGTGCGTGAAACCGAATGCCGTCAATGGGCTGGCCCGGTTCGCAGCCGACTTCATGGTACATCGCGCCAAGCGGCCGCCAGCCTTTGTAATCCATCCAGAACCACAAGGAGGCGACCGCCTTTTCCCCATACAGCAAGTCCGCACGCAGGGGCGTTGCCGCCGGCTTCTCGTTGTAGACCCACAATCCAAACGCACTGTTTGCGCTACGTTTGTCAAAGGCGGCGGCCTCCTGGATGACCAAGGTTGCTTCCGCGTTGCGCCAACTCCACCGCAAGCTTTGGTTGCCCGACTTGAACCGCTCCGCCGTCACGGCCAGTTCGCTCCCCTCGCCAGCCTTCCAACCGGCGGGAACAGTCGCCGCTTGGAAGTCCTGAATTTGGGGCTCGGTGCCCGTAGCAGTCGCCGGTGCGGATTCCGCTGAGGTCGTCGCGGCCAACAGGAGACAGCCAAGTAAATGGACGGAGAGCAGACGCGGGCGTTGTGGCATGTTTATATTCCCTGCTTGGCGAGGATCCGTTCGCTTATTCGAATTTGAACCAGTCGACCCAATTCACTGCGGCGTCGGTGAAGACAAGGTAAACATTCTGGACTCCGGACACCTTTTCGACCGGGCATTCGCTCTTGCTGACGGGCAGCGCGCCGAGGAGCTTGCCGGTGGGGAGCCAGTCGCAGGCCATGTCTTCAAGCAACGGAATTCCGGCGGCAGTGCTCCATGCAAGGAAAACGAATCTCGCGTGCCGTGCTCCGCCGCGTGCACGGCAATGATCTGTGCCAGCGATAGGACGAGAGTGAACGCTGCAAGATCGCGTTTTATCGCTCCGTTCATCGGGGAATTCTCCTCCGAACATGATTGGATAGCGGCTTGATTCCTAGCATGACGCGCCAGCTCCCCAGTATAGCCCAAACTGCCCCTTTTAATCGAACCGTGCCGGAATGCAACGGTCATTGAGACGTTGGTGTGGCGTAGACTCAGCTTCAAGTTCGATTCCAAGTACGCCCCAGGCAAGAGCTTCATCATCACTGCCAAAAACAACTCGGCACAAAACCAGTACATCCAGTCGGCCACCTTTAACGGCCAGCCGTTCGATCGATGCTGGCTTAATTATTCGGAAATCGCCGCTGGCGGGGCGCTGGATTTGACGATGGGACCGAACCCCAACCAGCGGTGGGGCCGTGCCGGAAATTGAAGCCTCCGCCGGTGATTAGCGAACCTGCGAAGATCCATGGACCGGCGGACGTGAAACTGCGGCCCAAAGCGGGACGCTGGTGAATCGTGGCAGGGCACGGGCGGAATTGTTCGCCAAGCGGTATCATGCCCAGTAGCAAACCCGCGGCACCGGGCACCTGGACGAGCGACGCTTCACGGCTTTTCCGGTGCCGTGCGATCCACACCTGTTGCGGGTGCCCGTATGGCTGGCCGGCGTGGCAGGTCCAGATGGCCCGCGCGTTGGCAATCGGGGACACGCTCCGAACTCCGGGGCGACCACAGAAGGAGGAGCGCGCGGATGGTGACTCGACCACTTCGCAACAACCCGAAGTACTTCGGCACGATGACTGCGAAGGCCGCGATTTTCGTCATCGTTTTGCTTGCGCCATGCGTTTCCTGCCCGGCAGCCGAACTCACGATGCCCCACGTCTTCGGCGACCACATGGTGCTGCAGGCAGGCCAGCCCGCGCGGGTCTGGGGCTGGACCGGTCCGGGGGAGGCCGTCACAGTGCGCTTCGCCGGTCAGGAGCAGCGGTCAACCGCCGCCAACGATGGTCGGTGGGAGGTGCGCCTGGAGCCGATAGGCTGCTCCGCGGAACCGAGGGAATTAATAGTCGCTGCTTCGCAGACGCTGCGGTTCAAGGATGTGCTGGTTGGCGAGGTGTGGCTCTGCTCCGGGCAGTCGAATATGGAGAAGCCGCTGGGCGAGCAGCGCGGCCAGAAGCCGACGCTGAATTATGAACAGGAACTCCGCGCGTCGAGCTACCCGCAGATCCGGCTCTTGCGCGTGCCGCGCGGCCGGAGTGCCGTGGAAATCGCCCGCGATTTCAACGGGGCGTGGGTCGCGTGCGGGCCGGCGAGCCTGGAAGAGACGAAGTTTTCCGCCGCGGCATACTTCTTCGGGCGCAAGATCCACCTGGAGACGAAGGTCCCCGTCGGACTCATCGACGCCAGCGTCGGTGGGTCGATGATAGAGCCGTGGACAACTCCAGAGGGGTTCGCGTCGGTGCCTGCGCTGGCGGCCTGGGCCAAGGCGGCGCAAAGCCCGCCCGCGACCGTGGATATCTACCAGGGCGTGAACGTGATGCACGTTGAACCCTGCACGATGTACCGGGCGATGATCGCGCCGCTCGTGCCGTTCGCACTGCGCGGCGTGCTCTGGTACCAGGGTGAGTCCAACGTCTACAGCGGCGACAACGAAAACTACGCGGCCAAGATGACCGCGCTGATCCAAGGTTGGCGCGGCGCGTGGGGGCAGGAGTTGCCATTCTATTATGTCCAAATTGCGCCCCTCTATTACCACACTACCCGTGCCTACAAAGTCGTCTCCCCCGAGGCCGAGCCCCGGCTTTGGGAGGCGCAGGCTGCTTGCCTGCGGCTGCCGCACACCGGCATGGTCGTCACCACCGACCTCGTGGACGATTTGAACGACATCCACCCGCGGAACAAGAAGGACGTGGGCGAACGGCTGGCACTCTGGGCGTTGGCCAATGACTATGGCCGCGCCGATGTCGAACCGTCCGGCCCCATCTTCCGCGACATGGAGATCGCGGGCGACAGGGCCGTGCTGCACTTCGGTCACGTCGGCGGCGGCCTGGTGTGCAAGGGCAGCCGCGGGTTAAACTGGTTCGTAATTAGCGGCGCGGACGGCGAGTGGTTCCCGGCTTCGGCAGTGATTGAAGGCGACACCGTCGCCGTTACAAGCCCGCGCGTCCCCAAGCCCAGGATTGTTCGTTTCGGCTGGGACGAGGCCGCCCAGCCCAATCTGTTTAACAAGGCCGGCCTGCCGGCGATCCCGTTCCGGACAGACGCGCCGTTCGCACCTTTCGCGGAGCGGAAGCCGCCGAGCACCACACCCAAACCCTAAACGGAGGAAACATGAAAGTTCGCTCTGGACTGATACCGCCATTGGCAGCACTGCTCTTTGTCGCGGCCTTCGCCACAGGCTCCTGCTTTGCCCAGGCCCCGGCGATACCGTCTGGTGGCAAGACGCTGATCGACTACTTCCAGCCAATCCCCATTGTGGGCAAGCTGTCGAATGACGTGTGGGGCGCGCCCGGCGTGCTGCCGCGCGACCCGCAAAACGGGCTGGAAGACCCGACCATCCAGAAGTGGGATTACTGGGACGGGCAGATTGTCGAATCCCCAGAGGGTAAGTTTCACATGTTCGCAAGCCGGTGGGACCACGCGATGGGGCATCGGGGCTGGGGGCATTCGTTGGCCATCCATGCCGTCAGCGACAACGTGATCGGTCCGTATGAAGACAAGGGGATGTGCTGGCCGGACAACATGGGTGGAAAGGGCCACAATGTCACGGCGTTGATCCTGCCCGACGGCAGGTACGCCGTGACCGTCAGCGAAATCCGGCCCGGTGAAGTCTTCGTGTCGAAGTCACCCGAGGGCCCATGGGAGTCCATGGGGCTCATCACGGTGCAGGACCAGCCGAAGTGGCATGCGTCGAACGTCACCCCGATGCTCCGACCGGACGGCCAGTACATGATCGTGCAGCGCTCGGGGCAGATCATGCTGGCCAAACAGATCATCGGGCCTTATGTGGTTCAGGGCCCGTCGATCTACAAGACAGTCAAGGGCTTGCCGCTCAAAGACCTTGAAGATCCTACCGCCTGGTTTAGCGGCGGGCGTTACCACATGGTCGTGAACAGTTGGAGCCTGCGCAAGGCGTTTCACCTCACCTCGGAGGACGGCATCACCCGCTGGACATTCCGCGGGCTGGCGTACGATCCGACGACGGATTTCATCCGCTATACCAATGGCACCGTCAATCACTGGGAGAAAATCGAGCGGCCGGGTGTCCTGTTGAAGAACGGCCACGTCACGCACTTCACCTTTGCCGCCATCGACATTCCCAAGGAGCAGAACAAGGGCAACGATCGGCATGGCAGCAAAGTGATCGTCGTCCCCTTTGACGGGGAGGCCATGGACCGCGATCTGGCGGAAATCGTGCAGCAGGAAAGAGCGGCCGCGCAATCCACCGGAGCAAAGTAATGACCAAGTTGCTCTTGTTGCTCGCACTGGCCATCGCGGCGGCGCCCCAGTCGGCATCGGCGAATGTCTCCGGCGGCAGCACCGGGCAAGGGCCGGAGGTGAGCGTCGTCGATCACCACGATGGGACGGTCACCCTCGCCAATGGCATCGTCTCCATCGTCATCGACACGGCCAAAGCCCGGCTCGACCGCGTGACGTACACCCACAAGAACGACGGCCACGCACGCACCAGCGACGTGCTGCTGCCAGGGGCGAAAGGACGCGGCAACTACTACTACGGCGGGTTCTCCCTCGGTAGCGGTGTGTTTGAGTATGCGATGGCAACGGACCCCGCGACCAACGGCGGGGCCTACGCCGATGTGAAACTGTTAAGCGATAACGCGCACAACGGCGTCATGGAGGTCCACTTCTCCATGCACCGCGGCTCGCCGGGTTTCTATTCCACCGCGATGATGACCCACCGAAAGCAGGACGTGAAGTTCGAGGTGGGCGCTTGGGGCGTCGTCACCCGCGTCACGCCCGCGTTCAACTGGCTTACGGCCGACGCGGCCCGCAACTTCTTCATCGGCCAACGCAGCACAAAAGGCGCGAAGGTCCCCGACGCACCGCACGAAAGCACGATCCTGCTCGATGGGGCACAACAAGGCCAGTACGTCATCTACCGCTCGTCGGAGGGCGCGCCTGCGTTCACCTGGCCGGATCATTATCTGACGGCGGTCGTGGAGACGACCTACGTCGACAAGGGCGTCACCGCGAAGGGCGCCCCGGTGAAGGGCTTGGACCCTTCCAGAGGTTATGGTTATCAGGTCACAGCGGTGAATGCCGCAGGTATCTCGTTGCCGGCGGTGGTCGACGTATCCGCACGCTGACCGTCGTGGTGCAAAAGTGATGGGGCGGCGCGGAAGGTCCGCGTTGGGAGGGGGCTCCCGAGGGGTTGGGATCCTGCGCTGACGCACAGAAGAAGAAAGACTCAAATTGTTGCGCCTTGTCATGGCACTTTATTTTCACGGCCGCTCGAGCACAATCCCCTTCTCCGAGGCCTTGATCGTCAGCAGTTGACCGTTGTAGCGAACGGCGGAGAGAGTCCCTTGGAACGGGCGCGGCGTGTGCGGATCGATAATCACCGCCTGGCCATCGGGCGCGGGATCGAAGCCGAAGAATGGGTCCATCACCACGTCGGCAAAAGCCGCCCCGCTGATGCATTCTTTCATGTTGCTTCCCCGCAGGGCGACGCGCACCGGGGCCTCATTCGATGTCGGCGCAGGACCGTAGAATTCGTGGGCCTGGGCGAAGGGGCCCTCCTTGGTCACTGCGGCGGTGCGACAGTAAAAAGCAAAGGCGTCCTGCGTTCCCCCGAGCCGCCACAGCGCAGCGGCCGTCAGCGGAATCCAGCCGTCATACGAGCCGGTATAGGCGTGATCGGGCCGGGTGGCTTTCGGATAATTGGGATCCTTCAGGCTCATGGCCCGCATCCAGTCGTTGGTAAACAGTTCGCGCTTGGCGAAATTGATCGCTCCGGTCTTCTGCTGAGCCGACAGATCGTTGCAAAGTGCATCACCTGCGTAAATGAAATCCACGCAATGCTGCACCGGTACCGTCGTCCCATCCACTTTTCGAAGGTTCCACGCCCCCGTATCCTTGTTGTAGAGCGCGAGCACTGCTGGCAGGAACTTATCGGCCTTTTGGCGCAGCTCCGTCGCGGCCGCCGCGTGGCCTTTGAGCGCGTCCCAATCGGCCGCCCGCCGCATCAGCCAGACGTTTTGCGCGTTGAATGCGGCGACGCACTCCACATATTGCGGCCCTGTCTCCAGCAGCTTTCCGTTGTTGCCGAAGTTCACCAGACCGTCTGGTCCCCTGGGCAGCGTTTCCCAGTCGGCGGCCAGTTCGTTCAGACAGTCAATGACCGTCTTGCCATTCTCCATCTTTTCATCGAGGAAGGCGCGATCGCCGGTCACGCGCAGGTAGGTATCGACGGTGGCGAAGGTGGTGCACGCGTCGGCGGCATAGCCGGTGATAGCATCATAATGCTTCGCATCGAAGCCCGACGCGTCCCGCAAGTTGATGTGAACGCTGCCGCGCGGATTCTGCGCCAGCCAGCGGCGGAGAACCGCCTTCATGTCGTGCGGTTCCAGCAGCGCCCAGGCGGTCGCAGCCATCGAGGCATCCCAATAATACTGTATGCCTTCCGATCGCTCGCCGCTGGTGATGAAGGCACGCGGGATGGGAAACTGCGTGCGCTCCAAGTCCAGCATCGTCAGCGCACCCATGTAGTAATTGCGGCTCAGCGACGCATTGTCTGTGTCCAGGACGGGAAAATTGCCGGAGAAATGACTGTTTCCGGGAGTGAATGCATCCGCCCAGCGTTGCTTCCAGACGCCTTCAAAAGCGTTCATCTCCGCATGGAAGTGACCCGCCCAAGCCGCGACGTTCTTCTGCGTAGCGGCGGTCTGGTCGTGACTACCATCGCCTGCCGCATAACCAAGTTCGGTCGCTGCGCCGGGGGCCAGGGTCAGTTTCCATTGCCAGACCACAGCGTCGCCATCAACTTTTACCTGATCCGGCTGGCGCGACGGCGCCAGAGCGCTGGTGGTCCGCGGGTTCTGCGTGGCATTGAGAACCATGACGCCGCCGGCATCCAATTTGCCCGGAACGTGCAGCGCCAGTTGAAAGTCTTTGGCCGCTTTTGTGTTGTTGGTTATCCTGACCTGGCAGAGCACGCCGCGCTGCTCGTTGACCATACGGGTATCGCTTTCCACCGACAAACCGGCACAGTCCTGGTTGCGGCGAAGGGCGCGATAGGCATACCAGCGGAAGTCCGCGGCTTGGTATTCCACTCCATCGAGCGTCATCTTAACCAGCGGGTAGCCGATCTTCCACTGGGTGAGCGGATCCTTCGTATGAGTAAAGAGCCCGCCAAAATAGCAGTAGTAAGAGGTGAGGTCGCGTGCCACGATGATCATGTCGTGGAAATTGTTTACATCCGGGAGATTCGTCACGATTGACGCCGGCATCCAGTCGCCGGACATCTGATCCAGCGATGGAACATGCTGCGGCGGCTGTGCGCAGTGCGTCGCGCCGTCGAACTTCGATTCTGGCGCGTCCGAAACGCTGCGTGCAGGCGCTGCGAGGGACACCATGGCAACAAACGCGAGCGCCATTGCCCCCGGATGAAGGATGTTCCTGGTTGCCTTGGCTAATCGCCGCATAAAGGACGCGAAATCCCGACTTCCACCACACGGCGCCATTTCAACCTCCAACCAATCTGACATCACACGACCAGCGGGGCAGTCTTAACACATGCAGATTACGTGGTCAATGTGCCTGCCCCGGAGAACTCTCAAACTCGCGTGCCAAAAGACCCCTCCCAGTTAACAATGCGGTTGCCCAGCGCCCCCAAAGGCAACCATTTCATAAGAGTATCCTGTCTATAAGCGAAGCGGGGATCGGCAATGGCGGATCCATCACGTCCCCGTGCAAAGACGAACCAGTTCCATCGCCACGTCCGGCTTCTCTCCCGGCATGAGGATGGATACGTGGTCTCCAGCCAACAGTACCGTCTCGGGCGCAGGCAGCACGCTCGCACCGCTGCGCTCCAACAGGATGATCATGCACCCTCGCGGGAGCCGCGCCGCAGAGATCGGTCTGCCCGCCAGCATGGAACGCGACTGGATGCCCATGTAGAGCGTGCGTGGCTCCGGGCTCGGTGCACCGTGCCCACTGCGATGGAGATCGGCCTCGAGCAAGGCGTCGTAGATCGGCGCGTCGCGCAGAGCCTCCGCAATCAGGTACGCCGCCAATACCGCAATGCAGATCGGAAAGAGCAGGTCGTAACCGCCGGTCATCTCGCTGACCAAAACAATCCCCGTCAGCGGGGCCCTTACCGATCCGGCGAAAAACGCCGCCATCCCCAAGACGGCCAGCACCTGCGAATGGGCTCCCAACGCGGGCCACAGCAGCACCCCCACCTTGGCGAACGTGGCGCCGCATAACGCCCCGATCAGCAGCATGGGGGCAAAGATGCCGCCCGGGGCGCCCGAGGCGTAACTCGCCGCCGTGAGCACCAGCTTTACAACCAACAACAAGGCCAGCATCCCCATCCCCGCGCTGAGCGTTCCTCCGAGCACGCGCTCCGCCACACCATGCCCGCCACCAACCGCGTCCGGCAGCCACCAGGCCACGATGCCGGCCAGTACCCCGGCGACGCCCGGCAACGCCCACTTGGGAATCCGCCGCTGGTGCAAGGCCGCCTTCTGTCCCAGCAGCAATGACTTGTTAAACAACACTCCGCCCGCCCCACCAACCCCGCCAATGAGCGCCGCCATCGGCAGCATCGCTAACGGCAACCCGGTGAGCCCCCGCACTTCAAAGGACGGCGTATCCCCGGCCAGCCATTGCGTGATCACCGTGGCGCAGACCGCCGCTACCAAGGCCCCGGCCGCCGTGCGGGAAGACAACTCGCGGTGCAGTTCCTCAATGACAAACACCAGCCCCGCCAAAGGCGCATTAAAAGCTGCCGCAAGCCCCGCGCCGGCGCCCGCCGAGAGCAGTTGCGGGATATCGGTCTGGGGTGCCCGCAGCACACCGGCCAGCACCTTGGCCACTCCGGCGCCAATCTGCACCGTCGGTCCCTCGCGTCCCAGCGAGAGCCCCGCGCCAATGGACAGGATGCCCCCCATAAACTTGATCGGGATCACGCGCCGCGGGGAGAGCTTCCGCAGATGCAGCAACACGCCTTTGAGGTGGGGTATGCCGCTGCCCGCCGCCTCGGGAGCAAAGCGCGTTACCGTCCAGCCCACCAGAGAGCCCACGGCCAGACCAATTAGTGGCAGCACCAGCCAACCCCAGCCGGGGTGGGCATGGAGGCTCTGCAGCAGCCTATAGCGGCGTGCTTCGGCCAGAGCCAGTGCTTGGCGAAAGCCCACGGCGAAGAGCCCCGCGCCCAGTCCTATCAATGCCGCGCGGGCAAAGTGCACCCGCCGCGGAGATCGCACATGAAAAGCCTCTACCGTTTGCCCGTCGGCCACAACATTCACCGGACCATCCTTCTTCGCATATCACCGCGACCATAAAACGCGCTGCGCGTTGGGGCGCAGCTCTTCCCGTGCTCGGCCTGCCCGTGAACTCCAACAATCTCCAACATGGGGCTGGCATCAAGGTCTGCCACCGCCATCAACTGCACCAGGCGCTCCACGCAGTGGGCCACCTGGGCACGCTCCTGCGTGCTCATCTTCTCGTAAGCCCGCGCTACCGAATGCTGCAGCGGAAACGGCGTATTGGCAACCAGGGCGCAACCGGCCTTGGTGGCACGCACCCAGACCTGCCTGCGATCCTCAGAATCACGCCCCCGCGTAATGAGTCCCTTGGCTTCCAGCCGGTCCAGCACGCCCACCATCGTGCTGGCTCCCAAATGCACCCGCCGCGCAACAGCGACGGCGGTGGTGGGATCCTTTTCCGCAATCGCCATGAGACTCACGAGCTGGGGTGCCGTGATCTGGTGCCTGGTCGCCAGTTGCCGGGAATCCAGATCGGCGGCACGGATGATCTGCCGGATGGCGTTGAGAATCCGCAGGCCGTATTGATCCCGGCTTTGACCCCGCCGCGCTGAAACACGTTTTTCCGGCATGAACTTCTCCACCACATCAACCTGATAACCGCGCGCCCGAGGCCGCACCAGCCTTGCGGATTCTCGTGCGAAACTTCATCATACTCACAGGATGGTTGCAACAGCAACCATTTGAGTAGCAGTCGTCCCTGCGACAAACGGATTAACGGTATCATCACACGGACGGAGTTTGCGGCGTCGCCCCGGCACCATCGGAGGTGAAGGCAACGAGTGGGGGCGTCTCCAACCCCGCTCCGCGCCATCTGCGTAAAGTATCATGGACCGCGTACACTGGCATTTCTAATGCAGTCGACCTGAATCTGCGCAATTACTTGTAAGCGTAATCTGCTCTCCGGGTTTCAATACCAGCGTCAGCCTGCCTTTGACCATGGTTGACTGGCCATCCGCCGCAAAGTGCCGAATCGCGTCGGATCGAAACCTATTGAATTGGATAGTGTCGTTGCCGGTCAATGGTTCAACCAGCCAAGTCACGTTCAAGGTGGTTCCCGGGTGCCACTGGCTGATCGCGGTGTTCGGCGTTATGCCCGAGAGGTTGACCAGGCCCAGTGCCCAGCTCCCATCCGGCCGCTGGGCGGCCGCGGCATTCAAATACGGTTTTTGCCCATAGCTGAACACCAGGCCATTGCCTGGCTGCGCCTGCACGCAATAGATTCGCGAACCATTGGGAAACGCGGCCCGTAATTGCCGGAACCAGTCGTATTTCAAATGCCGGAATACCCGCTGCTGCCGGCCATCGTACACCATAAGTTTTGTGGCATTATCCTGATCCGTGGTCACGTCCGCACTCGCATCGAAGCCGATGAAATACACCCAATGGGTGACCCCCTGGTTCAGGTCGTTGAGAAACCGGCCGCAGATGGAAGCGGCCCGGTTGACATCTGCCGCGCCCTCGTTGCCATTGTCGGAGGCTTCGGTCATCCAGTATTGCTTTCCGGTGCCGGCAATGATTTTCGAGAACTCCGGTGTCGCGGCCATGTTATAACTGTGGGTGGCAATGCCGCGCAGTGCCGCCCAGGCGATCGGGTCGGACTTGAGGCCTGCAATCGCAGCCAGGGCCGCGCCATCCGCGCTGGCCCATTCCGGGGCAATGATCTGCACCTCCGGAAGCCCGCGGGCATCGAGCTCCCGGCGCAGCGTCCGCACCAACTCCGCCAGTTGCGGTGGCGTAAAGCCCGCCGGTTCGTTGGCTATGCCGGTGACATTGATTCTGATTCCGCGTTCGGCGTACAGGGCCCCGATAACCTCCGCCAGTTTTCCGGCATACTGGGCCATGGGTTCCGCGGGGGCTTGTTCGCCGCGTGCCGGTGCCAGCAGCAGGATCGCCACCCCGCGTTCACGGGCCGCGGCCAGCACGCCGCTGTCCACATAGTGCCGGTAAAGATCCGCCTTCATCTGCACGGCCGTGCGCTTGAATTCGGCCGCGACCCAGAGTCGCAGCACGTTCATCTTAAGATCGCCAAAAACCGCGGCAAACATTTCCGCTCTTGCGGTGGCGGGCATTTGGGTTGTGCTTAGATCAACCATGCTGCACCCGAAGCCCTCAAGGGATTGCGCCGGCTGACGGTTCACGTGCAGCGTAATCATTCGGGTGATGGTATCTTCGGCCGTGCCCAACCGCACAGTTCCGAATAGCAATGCGCCGAGTACCATTAATCCTATTGCGTTGCTCATCCAAAGAGTCCTTAAAGGGGGCGCTGGGGGTGGCATGCCGGTTATGATCGGCCATTGCTCGGTTGGTTGCAATCCTGCGATGGCTGACTATAAAATTCGCTGGCATCGCGGTTGGGCATAACGGGATTATCGTGGCCTTTACGAGACGGGGCGGCAATCGCGTGGCGGCCAGCCGGGACAACGGCCAGACGTGGTATTGTCATCATAATCTCATGTTTACCGGCCAAGCCCCCAATTTCAGCGGCCACACCGGAACGCGCTACGATGCCAAGGCGACCGCCGCGCGTAAGCGTTCGACATCCCGCATCGGTGGCGCGCCGAAATGGCGCTTGTATTCCCGGTTGAAATGCGCTGCATCCTCGTAACCAACACGATAGCCCGCCTCGGCGGCGTCAAGGTTCTCGCTGAACAACAGCCTCCGGGCCTCCTGGAGCCGCAGTTGCTTCTGGAACTGCAACGGACTCATCGCCGTCACCGCCTTGAAGTGGGCGTGAAACCCCGACACGCTCATAGCTAGTTCCCGCGCGATATCCTCGATCCGCAGGGGCTTATCGAAGTTTTCGCGGACCTTATCGATGGCACGAACCATCCGGTGCGTGCGGCCGCCGAACGTAGCCAGGTGCCGCATGCGGTTGCCCTGCGCGCCGGTCAAAAGCCGATAGACGATCTCGCGGACAACCAGCGGCGCCAGTACGCGATACTCCGCCGGCGTGTCGATCAGCCGCACCAGCCGCAGCGTGGCGTCGAGCAGGTTCGTATCCAGCGCACTGGCATCGACGGCTCTCACGGCACGGTCCGCGTGCGCCGGCACCAGGCCCGATTCCACCAGCACCGAAGAGACCACCGCCGGATCCAGCGTCAGGCGAAAACTCAAATACGGCCGCTGCGGCGACGCTTCAACGACTTCGCCGCTCAGCGGCAGTTCCATCGTGCTGATCAAATAATGCGCCGGATCGTACCGGAAAGTTTCCGCACCCAGCATTATCTCCTTGGCCCCCTGCGCAATGACACAAAAGCAAGGTTCCCCAACACTATGCGCACGCTGCCCGGCGTGGGACTGCCGGTGCAGGTGTACCCCCGGCTGCGGCTGAACCTTACCATCCCGCGGCTGCAACCGCGCGATCCGCTCGGCTAGCTCCTGCTCGGCCAGCGTTCGGCGAGCCATTGCATCATTGGTAACGTTCATCATCTTTGCCATACTAAACACCTTTGTTGGCCATGGCGCGGCACCGCCCAACTATTTGGAGAATTATACAAGTAACGGCGAGGATTGTTATACCACTTTGCCAATACACTGCGTAAAGTGATAGCAACTACCGCAGCACCTTGGACTATGCTTCAAGCGGCAATCGCGAACCAGTTCCCTTGCAGGAGAACACAAATGGAAATCAAACGCAACGGCTCCCGTCCTTCCGGCAAAGGCCCGGCAGAATGGTTCACCGGCATCGTGCGCATCGATCCGCTGTTCGAGGCCCCCGCGCCCGCCCGCGTGGCCGGCGCCAGTGTCACCTTTGAACCCGGTGCGCGCACCGCCTGGCACACCCACCCGCTGGGCCAGACCTTGATCGTTACCGCCGGTTGCGGCTGGGCCCAGCGCCACGGCGGACCCATCGAAGAACTCCGCCCCGGTGATGTCATCTGGTTCGCCCCCGGCGAAAAACACTGGCACGGCGCCACCGCCACCACCGCCCTGACCCACATCGCCATTCAGGAAAAACTCGACGGCAAGGCGGTCGCCTGGATGGAGCACGTTACCGCCGAGCAATATCGGGCGTAACTACGACCCCAAAACGAAAAGGAGCGATTATCCATGTATAAGACGAAGGCTTACTCAGCGGCCAGCGCGACGGCACAACTGGCCTCCACCACGATCCCCCGCCGCGACCCAACCGACCGCGACGTGCAAATAGAGATTCTCTTCTGCGGCATTTGCCACACCGACCTCCACTACGTTCGCGACCAGTGGCACGACGTCTTGCCGGCGGTCTACCCCTGCGTGCCGGGCCACGAGATCGTCGGCCGGGTCACCAAGGCCGGCGCGGCGGTCACCAAGTTCAAAGCCGGCGACCTGGTCGGCGTCGGTTGCCTGGTCGATGCCGACGGCACCTGCCCCCAGTGCAAAGCCGGACTGGAACAGTTCTGCCCCCACCAGGTGCTAACGTACGGCTTCCCAGACAAGCATAAGACGGCGCCGGTTACCTACGGCGGTTACTCCGACAGCATCGTCGTGGATGAGCGCTTCGTCCTGCGTATCCCATCCAATCTGAATCTGGCCGGGGCCGCGCCGCTGCTCTGTGCCGGCATCACGACCTATTCGCCGCTGCGCCATTGGGGCGTCACGACAGGCAAGAAGGTCGGCGTCGTGGGTCTGGGCGGGCTGGGCCACATGGGTGTGAAGTTCGCCCGCGCGTTCGGAGCGCATGTCGTGGTCTTCACCACGTCGTTGAACAAGACCGAAGATGCCCTGCGTCTGGGCGCGCACGAGGTCGTGCTCTCCCGCAACGCTGACGAGATGATGAAACACGCCAGCAGCTTCGACTTCATCCTCGACGCGGTCGCCGCACCACACGACATCAACGCCTACATCAACCTGCTGGCCCGCGACGGAAACCTCACGATGGTTGGCGCGCCCGACAAGCCGCTGCCGGTCGCGGTCTTCGGCCTCATCTTCGGGCGCCGCAGCTTCTCCGGCTCGCCCATCGGCGGCCTCGCGGAGACGCAGGAAATGCTCGATTTTTGCGGCATGCATAACATCACCGCCGACGTGGAGGTCATCCCGATGCAGAAGGTCAACGAGGCCTACGAACGGATGGTCAAGTCCGACGTGAAGTACCGGTTCTCGATCGACATGGCGTCTCTGAAGGCCGAGTGACCGGCGCCACACGCAAAGGAGAAAGGCCACGGCACCCAATGAGCAAGCCCGCAAGAACCACGCGGAGCTTTTTCCCGGCCCCGTATCCACCTTGGCGGGGACCGATCCCGAGTTCATTGCGACTTCCGACAACTTTGCCTTCGACGCGGTACTGCGTCACGGCAAAGCAAACCACCCACGAAAGGAATAGTTGTGGCCAATGTAATCGTTGTCATCGGCTCTGGTCAGATCGGTCAAGCCATCGCGCGGCGGGTCGGGGTCGGCAAGCATGTCTTGCTGGCCGATAGGCGCCCGGACAACGCCCATGCGGCGGTAGAGGTTTTAGCGAACGCCGGCTACGAGGTAAGCAGCGCGACCGTCGACGTGTCCTCACGCAAGGCCGTACTGGCACTGGTGGCGACGGCCACCGCTCTCGGTGACGTTACCGGGCTCATTCATGCGGCCGGCGTTTCCCCGAGCCAGGCGTCCCCGGCGACGATCCTCAAGGTCGATTTGTACGGCACGGCGCTCGTGCTGGAAGAGTTCGGGAACGTCATCGCCCGCGGGGGATCCGGTGTCGTCATCGCATCGCAGTCTGGCCATCGCCTTCCCGCGCTCACCGTGGAACAGAACAAGGCGTTGGCCACCACGCCCGTCGAGGAGTTGCTCGGTCTTCCGTTCCTGCAGCCCGATCAGGTAACCGATTCGCTTCATGCCTACCAACTCGCAAAGCGCGGAAACTCGCTGCGTGTGATGGCCGAGGCGCTGCGCTGGGCCAAACGCGGCGCGCGGGTCAACACGATCAGCCCCGGCATCATCATGACTCCGCTCGCCAGGGACGAATTGCGCGGGCCCCGCGCAACAGGATATCGGCACATGATCGCGGTGTCGGCTGCCGGCCGCGCTGGTACGCCGGACGAGGTGGGAAATGTCGGAGCCCTGCTCATGGGACCGGACGGTAGTTTCATTACCGGCAGCGACATCCTCATGGATGGTGGAGTGACCGCCGCCTATTGGTTCGGCGAGCTCGCGCCGTGAGCAAGGCGAACGGTGCGCCGCGCAAGAGTGCTGCCTGGCAAGGAGAACCCATGACCATCCCCCGCATGACCGTGTTAGTCGTCGGTGCGACCGGCAGCATCGGGCGCCTCGTCGTCCATGAAGCGCTCCGCCAGGGCCATGCCGTGCGTGCCCTGGTGCCCAGCACCGAAAAGGCTCGCGAACTGCGGTCCATCGAGGCCGGGTTTGATCCAGCCGTAGTCCTGCCAGTCAAGCGGCGCCATGTCACGGCACCACGATTTCCACCTGGCCGCCGCCGGGGAGCTTCATCGTAAATGGTTGGGCTGCCGTTACGCCCGGCAACGTCACCGTCACCGTCGCTTCGCTCGCCGAAGGGTTCGCCACGACGTACCTACCGCTGCGCAGCTTCTCCACGTAAGCCAATCCCGGCGCGCTGCGTTCAAGCGACGCCCCGCCGGCTTTGAGTGTCGTGCCGCCGC
>Ga0316217_10003218_pt1 | contig 18849 bp, 28 predicted proteins | sample 1anoAmetaG_FD_203633 | JGI IMG/M metagenome (GOLD analysis project Ga0316217, IMG submission 203633) | Freshwater microbial communities from Trout Bog Lake, Wisconsin, USA - 1anoA | ecosystem: Environmental > Aquatic > Freshwater > Lake > Hypolimnion/Profundal zone | place: USA: Wisconsin...
GAAAACAGTCTTGGTGTCAAGTTCAAGTTGGACTCTAAGAATGCCGTAACTGCCAAGTACGCATATGAGCACGGTGATCGTGATTATCATACTTGGGGTGTTGGATACGTTCATTCGTTCTAAGGTAAATAGTAGAAATTTCGGGGCATAGCTCAGTCTGGTAGAGCACCTGCTTTGGGAGCAGGGTGTCAAGTGTTCGAATCACTTTGTCCCGACCAACTTTAAGGAGTAAATATGTTAGAATTTCTAGCTGGAGTTGTTGTTGGAGCAGTAGTAACAGTTCTTGTTCCTGCTGTATATTCTTGGCTTAAAAAGCAGACCGACTCTGCGAAGAGTAAGCTGTAACAAAAACGGGGGTGAAGAAACAAAAACGGGGGTGAAGAAATTCACCCCTTTGTGCCCCGCTAGCATAGTGGTAATGTCGCAGTCTCCAAAACTGCTGATGGGGGTCCGATTCCCTCGCGGGGTGCCACCCGATTTTATATGCCCCCATAGCTCAGTGGAATCAGAGCGCAACGCTACGGACGTTGATGTCGGAGGTTCAATTCCTTCTGGGGGTGCCAAAGTTTTATTGCCCTTGTAGCTCAGTTGGTAGAGCAATCGCCTTGTAAGCGAAAGGTCGTGAGTTCGAATCCCACCGAGGGCACCATTTTATGGGATACCACCTCCCTTAGAGGTTGTCATGCATTCAAGCGCATTTGATATTGGAAAATTGTTTTTTGATACCTATATCGCAGGTGATCATCCTGTTAAAGTAATAGATGTCGGTTCTCAAAATATAAACGGAACACTTAAGTCACATATTACTAAAAATGTAACTTCTTATGTTGGTGCGGATTTTGAAGCTGGTAATGGTGTAGATGTTGTTCTTGAGGATTCTTACAAATTTCCTTTTGAGAATAACACGTTTGATGCTCTAGTAACATCTTCTTGTTTTGAACATTCTGAAATGTTTTGGTTGACTTTTCTTGAGGGAATGCGAGTTCTAAAGCCAGATGGATTAATGTATATTAATGCTCCGTCGTCATGGCATTACCATCGTCATCCTTATGATTGTTGGAGATTCTTTCCAGACGCAGGAAAAGGTTTGGAAACTTGGGCAAGGTATAGTAAAATACAGGCTAGAGTTCTTGAAACATTTATTTTTAATCAGACAGATTGGGTTTGTGTCTTTATTAAAGATGAAAACTATATGGATCTTTTTCCAAATAGAATGTTAGATAGTTTGGTGTATAGAAAACAGTTTACAAAAGGTTTTAGATTTCCTGCCAGCGGCCCGTTTGATGGTACATGGCAGAATCCAGTTTAATATGCTCGGTTAGCTCAGAGGCAGAGCGTCGCGTTTACACCGCGAATGTCGGGGTTTCGAAATCCTCACCGAGTACCAAGTTGCCATTGAAAAGGGAGCCAAGAATAAAGGTTCTGGAAGAAAGTTGAGTCCGAATAAAAATGGCAGTTGGTTACTTGAAAAAGTAAAGTAAGTTTTTGCTTGCATCATATAATGGCTGAATATGATTGCCCGATTGGCGATTCATCTAGGTTCGAATCCTAGTGCAAGCACCAAGTTTTGATGTGGCTCGCGTAAACCTTAGCGGGTATGACGCTTTGTTGTGATGCTCTGAATGTATACTAATACTTTCATTCAGGCTACAGATTGGAAATTCCAGTAATGAGATATTTTTCAATATTTCATTCAATAGTAAACCACATCAAATTTATTTTTCGGCTCTGTAGCATAGCTGGCCTAATGCGCTTGCCTGTCACGCAAGAGATCACGGGTTCAAATCCCGTCAGAGTCGCCAATTTTGGAGTAGTTATGACGAAAAAGTTTACGTATGATGATTTACAGCCCAGAGTTGAGATGTTAATTGAAGCTCTGGAAAATAAAGGGTCTTGTGCTAGCGGACTACCATATAACAATGGTGTAGTTGAATATGCTCAAGATTACAGAGATCTACTTGAAATTATTAGACAAAAACAAACTACGGAAGAACTGCTTACTCAAGCGTTATCTCTTACTAAAATGATGACGCTCTATAAAGCTGGAAAGAATCAGCTAGATAGAATTCGTAAAATTGTTGAGGCACTTGATGAATGTATGCTTAAGGAGTTTAAAAAGTATAATATATAATGGTATCTTGAAGAGATTACAAAATGAATTCATACAGAGACGCTCAACAATTATTTTCAAATACTGACTATGAAATATCCCATTTTATTAAGCACTTGGGTATTAGAAAGTCTGAATCTGTTCTTAGAAAAGTACAATCAATTATAGAACAATCCAGATTGGAAACTTTGAATAGTAACAATATTGGTTTGATTAAAAATCTGGTAAATGATATAATTGATAGTGAGACGTTCATCAAACTTGAACAAATTAGACAGTGTTCAAATTATGCTAATGACCTCATTCCTATTATGAATGAAAGAGATATACAGCATAATGTAAGACGATATAATCCAATCAAGGATTTGGTGTTTCACTTTAAAAACGGAAGATATGATCCTCCTGTTCTTTTGATTACACCTAATGGTTTTTATGTTGTTTCTGGTAGAACAAGATTGATGATCGCTTGGGCTTTAAACAAACCTATTGCGGTCAAAGTTTTAAATAAAAAGAGTTTTAGAAAATTAATAGTTAAAGAATCTGAGGAGAACAATTATGTTGACGATTTACACCAAACCAGCATGTCCAGCATGTGAGAGGGTCAAACATTATTTGACCACTAATAATATTCAGTTTGAAACTGTTGATATTACACAGGACGCTAACGCAAAGCAGTTTATGATAGAAAGTGGATATCGTATGGTTCCTCAGATTTTTAATGATGGTAAGATTTTTGTCGAAGGTGGTGCTATAGGATTGATGGCTTTAACACCAGCTCAGATAAAGAATATGTTGACTAATAAATAATAAGGTATTATGCGGGAATAGCTCAGTGGTAGAGCAACGCTTTTACACGGCGAAGGTCGGCGGTTCAATCCCGTCATCGCGTACCAAGTTTGCCCGATTAGCTCAAAAGTAGAGCGCACGACTGATCTATTTGTATAAATAAAATACTATACATCTGGAGAAGTTAAATGTTAAATTGTAAATTTTGTCGTAAAGAATATAGCACTGCAACTGGAAAAGGCTTACATGAAGTTCAATGTAAATTGAACCCAGAAAGCAGAAATATCCAAAAGGGTAGATCTGCCTGGAATAAAGGACTAACCAAAGAAACAGATAGTAGAGTATTAAAAAATGCAAAATCTGTTCAAGAAACTTGGACTCCTCGTGGTGCTGTTTTATTGAGTTCAAAACAACTTTCTGATAAAGCCAAAGCACAAGGATTTGGCGGATACAGAGAAAATGCTGGTAGAAGTAAGAAATTCAAAGTTGTAGATTCTTTCGGCAAAGTAACAACATTACAAAGTTCATACGAACTAAGATGCTTTCAAATTTTACAAGAGCTAAACATATCTTGGATTAGACCAAAAGCATTAAAGTATGACGAGAGAAACTATTTCGCAGATTTTTATTTGACTGAATATGACATATATCTTGATCCGAAAAATAAGCATAAAGCAAAAATTGATACAGATAAGATAAACAAGGTCATTCAACAAAACAATGTTAAATTGTATGTTCTATTAGAAGAACATTTAACAAAAGATTTCATTGCCTCTTTAGTTCAATGGTAGAACATAGTCCTGATAAGACTAAAACGGTGGATCGTAACCACCAAGAGGCACCAATTTGCCACTTTAGCTCAGTTGGTAGAGCACTTGCCTGAAGAGCAAGGTGTCCCCAGTTCGATTCTGGGAGGTGGTACCAAGTTTATGACTCGTTAGCATAGTGGCGTAATGCACTCGGCTGTCGCCCGAGATATCATGGGTTCTGGTAAAAGATTAAAAATAGCAATTAAAAAATATGGAATTGAAAATTTCACAAAAGAAATTTTGTATATATTTGACAATGAAGTTGATATGAGAAACAAAGAAAAAGAATTAGTTGTTATATCAGAAATGAGTTACAATTTGTGTGATGGTGGAAAGGGTGGGTTCGGATATATAAATCGTTCTGGTAAGGCTCTAAGAACTGGAATGAAGCATTCAGAAGAATCTAAAAAGAAAATGGGTCATCCAGGAAAACCATCACCAGCAAAGGTAAGTTGTGGAGTCAAGAACAAAAAAATAGACTTTCAGAGATTATGTCTAACGCATTAAGGGGTAAATCTAAAAGCGAAGAACATAAACGTAAAATTTCAGAGTCTGTTAAGCGTAAACATAAAGAAAGAACTGCGGGTATGATGTAATGGTAGCCTGGAACTTTGCCAAAGTTCGCGAACGAGTTCGATTCTCGTTACCCGCTCCACTGTAATGTACGATTCATATGGTGATTTTAATGTACGATTCATATAGTAATTGGATTAACGTTTCAAAAACAAAAGATATCTCAAATCTTAAAAGTCTCATAACAGGTACTGAGCGTTGGGATTCTGACTATATTACAGATGATTGTAAAGCAATATTGAGTTCCTTTAAAGGAGCAGTGGTAGATTTTGGATGTGGTTTGGGTAGAAATGTTTCTATGTTGAAATATTTCAACTGTAGAATAGTTGGATATGATATTCCAAACATGATTTCAAGATTGAAAAAAGTTGAATCCGCCGTGGCTAATTTATATGACGCATTATACGATTCATTTGATTGTCTTTTGAAAAAGGAAGATCCGACAGTAATATATGAGAGTGTTGTGTTACAGCATATTGTAGATGGTAACTATATTAATATGTTAAATTCAATAGCTGAAAAGCAGTCCGTTAAATTGTTTGTCAGTATAGCTAATTCTGGTGGATCCACTCGTCATATACCACATCTTTCAAATAGACCTTATTGGAAGCTGATACATAAAGAAGAAAACAATGTCACTTTCAATGTGACACATGATGTTTATGTTTTTGAGAAAATTGCTCCTATCGTCTAAAAAGGCAAGGACCCCCGTTTCTCAAGTGGGATAATATCGGTTCGAATCCGATTAGGAGCGCCATTATGCCGTTTTAGCTCAGTTGGTAGAGCACTTGCCTGAAGAGCAAGGTGTCCCCAGTTCAACTCTGGGAAACGGTACCAATTTCGATGGTGACTGTAGATCAATGGTAGATCCCTGGATTGTGATTCCAGTCGTTGTGGGTTCGAGTCCCATCAGTCACCCCAAATTTATTAGGGGTTTTTATGGCAGCAAAGAATGATATTACTGGAGACAATATTCGCAGTAAGATAAGTAATCAGAAAGCTTACGGTGATGGTTGGGAACGTATCTTTGGTAAGAAGAAAGGTAAAAAGAAAAAGGTCTTAGAAACAAAAAGAACATTCAATTGAGAGATCGTCTAACGGCAGGACGCAAGACTCTGACTCTTGCTATCTAGGTTCGAATCCTAGTCTCTCAACCATTTTATAGGATTGTTATGGATATTAAAAATGTAAATCTGAACAAATACTGTCATAATGCTTTTGGCTATGTCGAAGGTTGGTGCGAATGGAAGTTATTTGAGGTGTTTGATTTTCTTGATTCATTACCAGTAAACAAGTCTGGTGGCATCTGTGAGATTGGTGTTCATCATGGTAAGTTTTACATGATGTTGAATCAGTTAGTTGAAGAAAATGAAAAATCTTATGCCGTAGATGTATTTGAAAATCAGCACTTGAATATTGATTCATCTGGTCAAGGTAATAAAGATGCTTTTCTATATAATCTTGAATTGTATGATAAGTTCAATGGTACAAACACAATAGTTGTTACGGCTGATTCTACTGATACTTCGATTAAGTTAAATAATATCATCAAGCCTGGAACTTTAAAGTTCTTTTCTATTGATGGTGGTCATACAGCAGAACATACTATTAACGATCTTCATATAGCAAATGAGCTTATAAATAATGAAGGTATAGTGATCGTAGACGATATAAGTAATCACGGTTGGCTAGGAGTAATGGAAGGAGTGTGTAAGTATATTCAGACATATCCTACATTAGTTCCAGTTGCCGTTGGATTTAACAAAATGTTATTTGTAAAATTGTCTTTTAAAGAGTATTATTATAATGCCTTTAACGGATTTGGTCTTAAAGACAAAGAATCTAAATTCTTTGGTCATAAGATAATTGTATTGAGTTAATTGAGAGATCGTCTAAAGGCAGGACTAAATACAGCATGGCAACAAGTAAAAATATTGATTCAACTCAACTTAAAGAACTACACGAGAATGGTCTTACCACTTCTGACATAGCAAAAACATTAGGCATAGCAGCTTCTACAGTCGTTTACTGGAAAAAGAAATTAGATATCAAATTATCACCAAATAAACATGATTGGAAGAAAATACAGGAAGCGCATGACAACGGTGCATCTTATACCAAATTATATGAAATGTTTGGAGTATGTAAACGTTCATTACAAAATGCAAGGAATCGCGGAGATTTCAAAGTAAGACAAATACCAAAAGTACCTAAGGAACATCGTCGAGCAAAACAAAGAGAAAATTGGGCTAGGTATCATGCTAAAAAGAAATATAATACTCCGCACGACGAAGATCTCACAGCTATAAAAGAATTTTATAAGAACTGTCCAGAGAGATATGAAGTAGATCATATCATACCAATTTCCAGAGGTGGTAAACATTCTATTTCTAACTTGCAATACTTAACAATATCTGAAAACAGGAGCAAAGGTAACAAAATTATTGAAGCCAAGCAAAGTAATGTATAATTAATAATACTGAGACGATACAGATCACCTGTAGTTTAATGGTAGAACGTTGGACTTTGAATCCAACTATCCTCGTTCGAGTCGAGGCGGGTGATCCATGTCCCTCAGCCAATTGCCTCGTAGATAAATAATCCGAGAATGCAGTCTATAGCAGCTATGAGAATGCTCCCGCCGAAGCATTGAATATAGATAATTGGCACAGATTTAAGGAAGCGTGGGTGAGTGGTTGTAAACCAACAGTCTTGAAAACTGTCATACCTTTACGGGTATCGTGAGTTCGAATCTCACCGCTTCCGCCAAATATAAGAATCCCTACGGGGATTGGTGGAGGCTACCTTAAATCGGTGGCCCTAGTCACTGAATGACTTAAAATGTCAGCGCAACGAGTTAGATGCTATATGCTGCGAAATCTGACTCGCCTATTTGCCCTCGTAGCCCAATTGGCAGAGGCACATGCCTTAGAAGCATGTTAGTGTCAGTTCGAATCTGACCGAGGGCACCAACTTTGCGCTTGTGGTGGAATTGGCATACACCTATGTTTGAGGTACATAGCCCGTGCGGGTTCAAATCCCGCCAAGCGCACCAATTTTGCTCTCGTAGCTTAATGGAAAAGAGCACCTCGATCCTACCGAGGTAGATATGGGTTCAACTCCCGTCGAGAGTGCCAATTCAGAATTATAAATAACAGATAGTTCCATATAATTTTAAGGATGTGTCATGTTAAACTTTCTCCAATTTGTTTCAGAAGAAAAACATTTAGATTATGGTCATCAGAAACCATATGTCGGATATGGTCATTCAGCCAGAGATTTCTGGGAAACTTTAACGATGCCTTCTCATCCAGTTACAGATAGTATTAGAAAGGCAATGAAGCTTGATGAAGCATTTGATGTTACTGGAGAAGTAAAACCACATCAGGCACACATGCTACATCAGGCTCATAAAAACGAAGCTTTACATCATGAAAGTGCTGAAAATGAAAAAGCCAGAGGAAATGTTTTAGTAAAAATAAAGAAAGGTGCTGAAGCTGCTTTTCCTAAGAACGAATCTGAAGCAACAAGAAATATTAAGCACAAAGAAGCTGTAAAGGCATGGCACTCATTCAAAAGAGATTATGAGGCTGGAGAAAATAAGAAAAGAGAAATAGAGAATAAACACATTGATGCTCATGATGCTCATGCCGCAGAACACAATAAGACAGCAGCAAAGAAAGATAAGATTAAACCTCTTAAGAAAAGAAAGGCATTAGACTTACAGCACGGTTCAGAATTATTATCTGAAAACGGTAAGTATGATCCAGAGCATCATGTTGGCAAACATGCTTCTGGTAAAAAAGTAAAAATCAAAGGACTTGCTTTAGCTCCCCATACAATTGCTGGTGGTGTCAATGTATGTCCAAAAGCTTCCACCGCGTGTAAAAGAGATTGTCTAGCACTTCATGCTGGAATGAATCGTGGTGAAGAACGTAACTATCACCTGAAGGTAGCAAGATCGCAGTTCTTACAGAAGCATCCAGAACACGCAGTAAGAATGATCAGTAAAGAAATTGATAAGCATGTTGCGTCAGCTAAAAAGAAAGGATATGAACCCGCTGTTCGTTTGAATGCGAATTCTGATATTCCTATCGAACATGTATTGGGTCACGGATATTGGAAGCGTCATGGAAAAGGCGGTTCACACGCTGCTGAACATTATGATTACACAAAGATTGCTGGTAGAATGTCCTCTCCATCAAAGAGAGAAGAACTAAAGAAAAAGGGATATCACTTAACACTTTCATCAACTGGAACTAACCACCATGAGAGTAATGATAAGGAAGTTTCAAAGCATCTTCATAGTGGTGGAAATGCTGCTGTTGTCTTTAGAACAAGAGAAAGTGGTGATCTTCCACATACAGTAGTTACTCACCATCCTGATGGTAGTAAGACTGCTCATCCTGTTCATAGCGCAAATGAAAGAGATGATAGATATAACGATGAAGCACATCATCCACACGGAAGTAATGCTGCTCATGAAAAGTTCTTGAAAGACAATCCACACATTAAGCGTGGTAAAGGTCAAGTTGCTGGTCTAACCTTTAAAGGTAATACTAACGATGAAATGAAGTCAACAGAATTTGCTGTGGACTCACATCACGGTGTTGCTCATATCAAAGGTCATTAATTTCTTTACATAACTTAATATAAATGACATAATTGTTCAACTAAATATTGGTGAACCCCATCACAAATATTAGTAAGGATAATTCAATGTCTAAGATACTTTTCATTCTCAAGAAAAGAGAAATTACAAGCGAAGAGGACACAGCTCTTTCAACAGAAATCAGACCATATTTTAAATATTGTCTATCATCAGGATTAAGAAATTCTGCCTCATTCGTGAGTGAAATGCTTGTTGAGAATGGAATTGAATCAAAGCTAGTAGAGGTAATTGATAACAATTGTATTGATAGAGAAGTAAATCTCTATAAGCCAACTCATGTTATCATTGAAGCTTTTTGGGTTGTTCCAGAAAAGTTTGATATACTTCAAAAACTTCATCCATCAGTCAAGTGGATTGTTCGTAATCACTCTGAGATACCATTCCTAGCTAATGAAGGAATCGCAACAGATTGGATATTGAAATATCTTTCATACGACAATGTATATGTTGCTCCAAATAGCACAAGATGTTTTGATGATACCTTTAAGATGGCAAAGTCAGCTTATGGAGAAAAGGTAGCAAAGAAAAAAGTTCTGTATCTGCCTAACTTCTATAGAATTAAAGAAGAATTCGCAAAAAGAAAAGGTCTTAATGATAGAGTAATTAATGTTGGTTGTTTTGGAGCAATTCGCCCATTAAAGAATCATCTGATTCAGGCTATTGCCGCAATCTCATACGCAGAAAGAAATGGTCTGTCTCTAAGATTTCATATCAATGTAGCTCGCCTAGAAGATAAGGGCAATACTGTTCTTAATAGTCTTAGAGGATTATTCTCAAATCTTGATCCTAAGAAATTTGAGTTGGTTGAGCATGGTTGGTTATCTCATGATGATTTCTTGAAGCTTGTTGCTACGATGGATATCGGACTTCAAGTTAGCTTCACAGAATCATTCAATATTGTAACAGCAGATTTTGTTTCCAAAGGTATTCCAGTTGTTACATCAAAAGAAATTTTTTGGCTACCAGATCACTTCTATGCTCTGGAGACTAGCGCAGAAGATATCGCAAGTAGAATGGAAAAAGTTCTATTTGGTCACAAGTTTTTCAGAAAGTCTAAAATGGCATTGAATGCCTTGAAAAAGTACAACAAAGACGCTGTAAAAGTTTGGGTCAGCACATTTAAATAATAATTTGACTATTAAACTTTAATAGTATATAATAGTCTTAATAGTGAATGGAAGGTTGGCAGAGTGGTTATCGCAAGAGTTTGCTAAACTCTCGTTCCTAACGGGACGCATAGGTTCGAATCCTATACCTTCCGCCAAATTAGATATGCCCGTGTGGTGGAATGGTATACGCATCTGACTCAAAATCAGACGCCGAAAGGCTTGGGGGTTCAAGTCCCTCCACGGGCACCAATTATGGCTGTGTAGTATAAATGGCTAGTACGCGATCCTCATAAGGTCGAATGGTGAGTGTTCGATTCACTCCACAGCTACCATTGATAGGAGTGTGTTATGCGTAAAGAACTTGATGATCTCTTGTGCGAAAAGTATCCAAAGATTTTCGCAGAAAGAAACATGCCAATGAATCTCACTTGTATGTGTTGGGGATTTCAGCATAATGGTGGCTGGTTCAATATTATTGATACACTGTGTAATAGCATTCAGTGGTATCTTGATCAAGAGTGGAATCTTCCAAAAGAAATTCCACAAGTTGTAGCTAAACAAGTGAAGGAAAAGTTTGGAACTCTTCGTTTTGATTATAGTGGTGGTGATGATCATATTTGGGGTATGGTAAGAATGGCAGAATCAATGTCTGCTGTTACCTGCGAAATTTGTGGTTCACCTGGTAAACGAAGAGACGGTGCTTGGATTAGCACCCTTTGCGATATTCACGCTAAACAGAATTTAAACAAAATTTAAACAAATAACGTTACGGTGTCCGAGCGGTTAGGAAGCTGTCTGCAAAATAGCTATACGCAGGTTCAAATCCTGTCCGTAACTCCAATTTAATTTATACACTAATTGTCTCTATAAATAAATCCTAAAAGGGGATGTGTCGTGTCATTGGTATTAATTACAGATTCTGCTGGTATGCCAAAAGAGTGGGTCAACTACGATCTCGCTGCTTGTTACTATGCTAGAAAGAAAGTTTTGTGGAGCACTGGTGATAACATCAAAGTGCTACACGGTGGTATTTCTGCTGAAACTGGCGAACAGTCTATAATTGAGATTCAATCAATCATTGGTGTTAGTGGTAAGCTGTTTGACCATGAATGGTATATGCGTGAGACACTTTTCGCAGAACGTTCAGTTCTATATGCTCGCGACAGATATCTTTGTGCTTACTGTGGTGATAACTTTGAAAACAAAAGTCTTACTATTGATCACGTTCATCCAAAGAGCCGTGGTGGTAAGAACACTTGGGTTAACTGTGTAACAGCATGTAAGCCATGTAACATGCGTAAGGGTAATAAGACTACAGAAGAGGCGAAAATGCATCTTCTTTATGTCCCATATGCGCCTAACGTGTTTGAGAAGATGATTCTTGAGAACAGAAAGATTCTCTCTGACCAGATGGACTTTCTTATGGCAAGAGTTCCGAAGATCAGCCGCCTACATCTTGCGGCCTAATAGGAGCTTCGTAGAGCGTTTTTCAGACCCACCCCCCAGTCCTACCTACCCCAGAAACGGGGCGCTCTACGAGGCTTATAGGGGCTTACAGGGGATGTCGTAAGTGATTGATTTTATTGGTTAATTTTCTATTTGCTTTTCATTGGAATTATAGTATAATAGATACATGCCCCAATGTTTTGGTGGTATTAATTGTAACTTTATTATGAGGTATTTAAAATGGCGAAGAACACTCAATTGTTCAATCTTTACAATATGCTTAAGGCGGCTGGTGATAAGGGTATCACCAAGGAACAGGCTGTCAAGCTCCTTGGAGTTAAGGAAAGTTCCGTTCCAGTCTATTTCTGTTATCTGAAGAAGCAGTTCAAGGCAGAACTTGAGACAGTCAGAAACGGTCGTTTTATCGTTGCCTACAAGCTTATGAATGCTGATAAGATTACTGTTCCACAGTATCGCAAGGCTGCTCGTAAGGCTACTAGCAAGGTCACGAAGGTAGTAGCTAAGAAGACTGCTAAGGTTGTTCCTACTAAGGCTACTAAGAAGCCACTTGTCAAGAAGAATGATACTGACCTTGACACCGATCTCATTATCAATGAGATCACTGATCGCGAGTTCCATGATATTAAGTCCACTCTTGGTCTTGACTAATAGATCCTATTGTAACTACGGGGGAGCCTGACCGCTCCCCCTTTTTATTTGGAATTATTATGAATATCTTTTATCTTGATTCTGATCCTCGTAAGGATGCGGAATATCATTGTGATAAACACGTAGTAAAAATGATTCTTGAATCTGCTCAATTAATGTCTTCCGCTCATAGATACTTGGATGGACAGATGATAATTGAAAAGAAAATGGTTCAGGGTTCACTCCCTGCTCGTTGGCGTAATACTAAAAAGTGGGTGTTGAATGATAACCGTGAAAACATACTTTACTCTGCTGGCTGGCAAAATCATCCCTCTGCTATCTGGACTAGAGCCAATATTGATCACTATCGCTTTCTTTACGATCTTTTTGTTTATTTGATAGAAGAGTACAAGTACCGATACAATGGCAAGTCTCATAAGTGTGAGACACTTCTACATCCGTTGTTTGCTTCTCCGTTTAATATCAACATTGAAGATCCTTGGGTTGATCCTCCTCAGTGTATGCCAGATGATTGTAGAATCGAAGGCAATACGGTAACTGCTTATCGCAACTACTATATACACCATAAGAACCACTTTGCGAAGTGGACTCGTAGAAAAATTCCCGATTGGTGGACAACATAGAGGTACTGAAATGAGCAAATACTGGGGTTATCATCTAATGCTTGATTGTTCGGATTGTGACAGAGAAAAGATCACAAGCAAAGAAAATATCATAAACTTTACAAAAGAACTTGTTAAGATAATTGATATGAAAGCTTATGGTGATCCAATTGTTGTTCACTTCGCAGAACACGATCCTACTAAAGCTGGTTACAGTTTACTCCATTTAATTGAAACATCTAATATCGCTGGTCACTTTGTTGATTCTAGTGGTGATGCTTATATCGCTGGTCACTTTGTTGATTCTAGTGGTGATGCTTATTTGGATGTTTTCTCATGTAAGCCTTTTTCAAATTCAGATGTTATGGCTGTTGCTATAGAATTTTTTAATCCAAAGAATATCAATCATACATTTTTGACAAGAGACGCAACACTCAAGTCTGCTGAAGTCGAAGAATATTTCGATCCGATGGATATTACTCAGAGATAAATAGTATTATGGAATATACTTTTAAAGTAAAAAAGACTGGAAAAATTGTCAGTCATGATATCAAGATCTCTGAGTATGATGATTTCAAGAAAGCTCATCCAGAGCTAGAAAGATATCATGATACTCCACCATCTCTTCTTCATGACGCTCAATCAGTTAGAGGATTTAATTCTGGAACTAGCGAGGGATGGAAGGAAGTTCTATCCAAGGTGGCAGATAGTCACCCCGCTAGTCCTCTAGCTCAAGAGCGTAGTCGCAAATCTATCAAGGAAGTAAAAACCAGACAGATTATCGACAAGCATGTAAAGAAAGCACAAAAGGCTGGGCGAATATAAGGTGATTCGTGTCAAAAAGAAAAAACAATAATAATGAAGAAGAAATACTAATTGACAAAAAACAAACTGCTAAATTCAGAAGCACTGATCTGAAAGTTTTTGAACCACTGACAGATAATCAACGTTTATTTTTCGAATCTTATGACAGAGGTGATTATTTCATAATGCTAACTGGTTCTGCTGGAACTGGTAAGTCTTTTATAGCAATGTATAAAGCTTTACAAGAAGTTCTGGATCGTACCAATTCATTTCAGAGAGTTGTGATTGTGAGGTCTGCTGTTCAATCAAGAGATATGGGATTTACTCCAGGAACTGTTGAGGAGAAAATGTCTCTGTATGAACAACCTTACGTGCAGATATGTACACAATTCTTCGGTAGAAGAAACGCATATGAAGAATTAAAGGAACAACATAAGGTTGAGTTTATTTCAACCAGCTTCATTCGTGGAATGAGTTTTGATGATGCTATTATTATTGTGGATGAATGCCAAAACTTGAATTGGGAAGAATTATCGACTATAATGACTAGAGTGGGATATCGTTCAAAGATATTATTCTGTGGTGACTATAGACAGACTGATTTACATCGTAAACAGAATGATAAGTCTGGTTTAGCTAAGTTCCATGCTATAGCCAAAAAGATGAGTTCCTTTACAAATATAGAATTTACTACAGATGATATTGTAAGAAGTAGTTTGGTTAAAGATTTCCTTGTGGCCGTTGATGAGTATGAAAAAAGTTTGAAGGATTGATATGAAAACATTTAAGCATGAATTTGTGGACTTGCCAAAGATGAGCAAGGTGACTGATGAACAAACTGGTCAGAGGTATTATATTACACCTACTGGCAACAGATATCAATCCGTTACAACTTGTACTAGCAAGTGGAATGCTAAGGAAATTGCCAAGTGGCGAGAGCGAGTTGGTGAAGAAGAGGCCAATAAAATTTCTCGCAAGGCTACTAAGCGTGGAACTAATCTACACAAGACGATTGAAAAGTATCTTTTAAACGAACCAGCAAATCTGGAAGAAAATGTTCTTAATAAATCCATGTTTCTGAAAGTTCAGCACATGGTTGATCGTCTCGATAATCTTAAAGTTGTAGAAGGAATTCTATACAGCGACTTTCTGGAACTTGCTGGTACACCAGACTGTATCGCAGAATATAGCGGTGATCTTTCAGTAATAGACTTTAAGACTGCTAATCACGCTAAGTCTAAAGATAAGATCAATAACTACTTCATGCAGGGTGCTGCTTACGGTAAGATGTTTCATGAGCATTTTGGATTAAAGCCAAAGAAAGTTGTAATTATTATGGCTGTTGAAAGTATGCCTCATGGCTTCTGTTATATTGAGCCTTATGATACTTGTTATGATATGCTAACAAAATTCATGGGTAAGGGAACTTCCAGAAGCGATTTGTCAGAATTCTTTTGACATTAAAGTAAATAAATAGTATAATAGTTGTAAGGTTATAAATATGGGATGGATACTTGTAATAGGATTGAATACAGCTATAATAGCTTTGGTAACTTGGTTGGAAAAACGTAGTAAGAAATTTGATGGGGTAACTCATTAATAATGGTAGTAAACTCTTAAGTAAAGGCATCTTGGACGGGGGTGCGAAAATTTAAAAACGCTAAATAGAACAGTAGTCTGACTATTGGAGCGTTGATGAATTACCTTAAGATATACGAATCATTAATTGAAAGAGCTAGAGTTAGAATAGCACCAGAAGGTTATATTGAACATCACCATATCATCCCAAAATGTATGGGTGGGTTAGATGAAAAATCTAATTTGGTGGCATTAACTCCTGAAGAACATTTTGTTTGTCACATACTTTTAGTTAAAATGTATCCTGAACACAAGACCTTAATATTAGCAGTTAATAAAATGTGTAGGGGTCATAAAAGTAAACGAAATAGAAAATTGTATGGTTGGTTGAAAAGAAAATTTCAAGAAGCCCAGTCTATTAGACATCTTGGTTCTGGTAATCCACAATATGGAAAAGTTTGGATTAATAAAGATGGTGAAAAACCTAAAATGATTTCAAAAGACCAACCTATACCAATTGGTTGGTCTTTTGGTAGAAGAAAGTGGCATAAAACTTCAACTACAGGAACAGTTTGGATTAACAACGGAAAAGATAATAAATTAATTCGTGGTTCTGAATCTATACCAGAAGGTTGGACTAGAGGAAGAATTATGATTAAGATGGGAAAGAAAACAGCGTAAACATTGAACTAAAATCGGACTGGACGGGGAGTGCGACTCTTCCCCACCTCCACCAAAAGCACACTTGTCGTTGCCCTGTGGTAATTTTCGAATGAATCCACAAAAGACTCGGAGGGAAGGTTATCCTCCAAAGTGTGCTTCTGATGGGGGTGCGTAGATTCGACAGGCTGCGGAATAACCTCAATGCGCTCGAAAGGTGACGAACGTAATTCGCACAAAAAAAGTAAACGCAAACGATGATGTTTACAACATGGCGCTAGCTGCTTAATAGCAGTGTAGTATACCAGAGTTGACCGCTTGGTAACAGAAAGGTCAGGGGTGGTGAGGTCACACTCACCACCTTTTTTATTAACTGCCATAAATGGAGGTAAAATACACATGAAAGCGGTCAATGAAGAAACGTTGTTATTTTTGACAAATAAGGTTGGAGTTCTTCTAGCTCTCTTATTTTTCACTATATTAATTCCTGCTGTCAATTATCATTTAATGAATGTTAAGTTGGAGAAAGAAAAACAGCAGCATCAAGAATATGTCGCACAGACAAGTGCTATAATTGAAACTCTTTCTGGTCAGGTTACAAATCTGACGCATAAGTATCAACAGTCTGCTTTCTTTAAGAAAGAAATGGATTGTCTGGCGAAAAACATTTATTATGAAGCTGGCAATCAACCAATTGACGGACAGACTGCTGTGGCTCAAGTCACAATGAATCGTAAGAATGCTAATTTTGCTAATAGTATTTGTGGTGTTGTCTATCAAAAAACTGGAGATATATGCCAGTTCTCTTGGACATGTAAGGAAGTAAAACAGCCATATATGCCTTTTTATGAGAGAGCCAAAGAGATTGCTCGAAATACTTTGACACTTGGTTATGCTAATGTTAAACTACAGAATGCTCTGTATTTTCATTCTCAAAAGGTAAATCCTGCTTGGAATGAAGATAAGGTGGTGATCACCAAGATTGGAGATCATGTATTTTATTCTGATAAATAGTGAGAAATTTATGCTAATGGACTTGATTGCTGATGAACCGTATGTAATAGCTGATAGGGAAGAGAAAAAGAAGAAGATGCCGACTAAAGATGAAAGAAACAATTTTTCTCTAGAGATAGAAAATCTAGTCGTGAGACATAGAGTTTCCTATATCGAAGCTATCACGACATATTGTGAAGATACTGGATTGGAAATTGAAGTCGCTGCTTCTCTTATTAATGAGATAATGAAGGCTAATATTGAAGTTGAGGCACAATCTTTACGCTTTATTCCGAGAGGTTCCAAGCTTCCTATATGAACGGCTTTGAAGCCTACCAAACGTATCAAGCTGTCCGCTTACATTTTGTCAATGAGAAGTTCGATTACTTCACTTACAACGGTAAGTCAAAGACTTCTTTAGATACGTTTAATACTAGAAGAGACAAGTATCTCTTTCATAAGATTGCTCGTTTATATAAAGATGATGAACTTCCTTATTTCTTTGCTGTAAATTTTCTCAAGCGTGATGGCAAAAGCTGGGTTTCTGGATTGCTTCAAGAAGCAGCAGTAGATATATTTAAGGAATGGTTGAAATGGCAGCAAGCTAGACTGAATAATTTCACAAATGATTTGACAAAGCTTGCTGAGTTTGATTTTGGAGAACTGATTAAGGCTAAGGACAATCAGTTTCCAGAGCTATTAAATCTTGTCTTTCGAGATGAAATAGCGTATGATAGTCTTGTAATTCTTGACTACTTTATAAAGTTCATGGATTCTTGGAACACCAAGTTGAAAGATGATTTTATATGGGATGACTTTTATAAGAAGTTTAAGAAGTACAAGCCTTTCTTTTTACATTATGCGCCTTTGAGTGATATGTATTACAAAAAATTGATAGTTAATCATTTGACTATTAAGAAGTAATGATATATACTATATTGGTAATGATGTTTTGGATAATTTAATATTTTAATACTACGCATACAAGGAAATACAAATGAATTTTAACGCACTAAAAAACAAGTCCTCTTTCGACAAGCTCACTAAGGCTCTAGATGTTCTTTCTAAGGGTCAAGGCGCATCCAGCGCAGATAGCCGTTTCTGGCAACCAGATGTCGATAAGGCAGGTAACGGATTCGCAGTAATTCGTTTTCTAGACGCTCCCGCAGTTGATGGTGAAGATGGTATGCCTTGGGTACAGCTCTTCAATCACGGCTTTCAGGGTCCAGGTGGTTGGTATATTGAAAATTGCCCAACTACGATGCAGGGTCACAAGTGCCCAGTTTGCGAAAAGAACACTGAACTTTGGAACAGTGGCATTGAAGCAAACAAGGACATTGTGCGCCAGCGCAAGCGTAAGTTGAGCTATATCTCCAACATTATGGTTGTAAAGGATGCTGCTCATCCTGAGAATGAAGGCAAGGTGTTTCTCTACAAGTTCGGCAAGAAGATCTTTGACAAGATCAAGGAAAAGCTGGAACCTCAGTTTGAGGATGAAGAGGCAATCAATCCATTCAACTTCTGGAAGGGCGCAAACTTCAAGCTCAAGATTCGTAATGTCGAAGGCTATCGTAATTATGATAAGTCTGAGTTTGATAATCCCTCACCGATTGATTTGGATGATGAAGTAATTGAGAAGATCTGGAAGGATTCTTATTCACTTAAGGATTTCGTAAAGGCTTCTGAGTTCAAGTCATACGATGAGCTTCTTCAGAAGCGTGATCGTGTTCTCGGTGCTGCTCCAGCACCACGCACTAAGAATGCTGAGAGCATGGAACTTGAAGAGGAGGTCAATACTCAGTCTGGTTCGGAAGACGATGAGGCACTTTCTTACTTCAATAAGTTGGCTGGTGAATAAACGTCTCTAATAGAGTTGTTGCTATAGAGATGTTAGGGGGAGACAGAAATGTCTCCCCCTTTTTTATATTCTTACTAATGTAGTAAATGTTGAAGGATGATTGAAATCCATTGCTAGTGCGCGATTAAATGCGTCATCCACGTTTCTTGGTGCCGCTTTGGCAACTGCCGAAGAAGAAGG
>Ga0316217_10003219_pt1 | contig 18846 bp, 17 predicted proteins | sample 1anoAmetaG_FD_203633 | JGI IMG/M metagenome (GOLD analysis project Ga0316217, IMG submission 203633) | Freshwater microbial communities from Trout Bog Lake, Wisconsin, USA - 1anoA | ecosystem: Environmental > Aquatic > Freshwater > Lake > Hypolimnion/Profundal zone | place: USA: Wisconsin...
GGCGTTGTCGGGCCTCAGCGTATCGTTTTGTTGATACGCTTCGGCCCTCCGCCTTGCATCCGGGCCTTTTCCGGCCCATCGTGAGGCCATTGGCTTCTCACACACCCTCTAAGGGTTATCCGTAGAATTTTAGCTGTCCAAAATACTGTCCAAAATACCAAAAACGCCGAAAAACTAAAGTCATAACTTCCAGTAAAACCTACACTTGCAGCAACATGGTTTTTGTCACATGTTACATAATATTACTTTTTTCGCCATCGAAGACGCGGTTTTATGGGTATCGTGCGATACGGCCAACGCGGTTGCCATCCCGGCTTGGTCACCGTGCCAGCCCTGTCCGTACCGTCGGGTTTTCACTTCCCACCTTCCCGTCATCTACGCCGAGCGCATACGTGAAATATTTCATAATCACGTCCTCACTTTCCGCTCTCCGCGTTTTCCCCTTCACACCTTCACACTCGTCTTTCACGTCGTCATCTTCCTCCCGCTTTAGTCTTTGACCGTACCCAACCGTGGTTAAGCATCTTGCATGGCCACATCTGGCCTTGGTATACTACGCAAAATGCCGACGACGCTCGTCGGCGGCGTGAGGAAATGAGACGACGCTCGTCGGTGGCGTGAGGAAATGAAATGGCGCGAATCGCAAAAGGAACCAGGGAATGCCACCGAAGATGCTTGATTACGCCTCGCCCGGGACCGTCTACAAGCCGCGCACGAGCCGGCTTGCCATGTTGGTCATGGTACTGGTATTCCTTCCGTTCCTTGTTGACGGCGCGCTTTGCATCGTATGGCCCTACGTGCAGGATCCTGTCAATGGGATCAGCAACCTCTTCGGTCTTGCAGTATTCGTGTTGGGCGGGGCCGCAGTTCAGATCGCAAGTCACACGGTCGCTTTAGCGGTATGTATCGTCGCGCGGAGCAGAATGCGTGCGGCCCCCGAGCGCTATCGCAGGCTGTGGGTTGGCACGCTTGCCGCCGTGATGTGCTACGGAATGGTGATTCTGGATGGCGTCGCAATAGCGATGGTCATATTCAAGTTGCGCTGATCCGAGGGCACTATTGTTCGTTTAGCCGGCCCGGATACGGGCCGCGTGCGGCCGACCGCGAGGCCACGCCCCAACGTGCTTGATTATACCGCGGGGCATTCCTATTCTCCCAACGGCAATGTGTAATCTGTGCCTGCGTTGGATTTGGCGTTGTTTGTCAAGCCACCGTCCGCTACTTTATCCCCTGCTTTGCAAGGAATTATTGTCATGGCGTTGAATTGGAAAGATCACTTGGCCGGCCGCGTATCGCCGGCGTTGACGGCGGAAATCGATGCGTTTGCGGCGCAGATTGCCCTACGGAAGCAGGGGAAAATCGATGAAAAACTGTTTGCCGAGACGCGCCTGCGGCGCGGGGCGTATGGGCAGCGTTACGATAATGGCCAACGAAATGATGGCACCAAGACGCAGAAGCTGCCGTATTCGGCACTGACCAAAGGGCCGGATACGTTCTGGGATGCGCCGGGCATGCAGCGGATTAAGATTCCGTTCGGCGGACTTAACCCCGAACAGATGATCGTGCTGGCGGAACTGGCGGAGGAGTATTCCGACGGCATTTGCCATATCACCACCCGGCAGGATATTCAGCTTCATTACGTGCATATTGATGACACGCCGGATTTGATGCGGCGGCTGGCGGCGGTGGGGATCACCAGCCGCGAAGCTTGCGGCAATAGCGTGCGCAACGTGACCGCCTGCCCGCTGGCGGGGGTGTGCCGGACGGAAGCGTTTGATGTGACGCCGTATGCCAAAGCGCTGGCGTACTATCTGCTGGGCCATCGCGACACGCAGGATTTCGGGCGGAAATTTAAGATCGCCTTGTCCGGCTGCGAAGATGAAGCGTGCGCGCTGGTGTCGTTCCATGACCTGGGCGGGGTGGCTGCCAAGAAGATTGTCGATGGGCAGGAAAAGCGCGGGTTTAAGTTGTATGTCGGCGGGGGGCTGGGGCCGGTGCCGCACCAGGCCAAGCTGCTGGAGGAATTTGTCGCCGCGGAAGATTTGCTGCCGCTGGCGCGGGCCATGGGGCGGGTGTTTGCCCGGCTGGGTGAGAAGAAGAATCGCAATCGTGCCCGGCTTAAATTTTTGGTTCACAAGCTGGGGATTGATGAATTCCGGCGGATTGTCGCCGAAGAGGTTCGCACCATGCCGGACGATCCAAGCTGGCGCGAACATTACGACCAGATTCCGCGCTGGGCGGAAAAACCGGCGTGGGAAGGCGTGCAATTGACCATGGCCCGCCGGCCCGCCGGGTTTGACGAATGGGAGAAAACCAACGTCTATCAGCAGTTGCAACCCGGCTATGTGGTGGCGACGATCACCTGCCCGCTGGGCGATTTAACGTCGGATCAAATGCGGGCGTTGGCCGATCTGTCGCGGCGGTATGCCGGCGGCAATGCCCGCACCACCGTCGAGCAAAACCTGGTGTTGCGCTGGGTGCCGCATAATAAGCTGATCGAGCTATATAACGAGCTGGCGGCGCTGAAGCTGAATCAAGCGGGGGCGGGAACGATTGTCGATGTCACCGCCTGCCCGGGCACGGATACCTGCAAGCTGGGCATCGCGTCTTCGCGCGGCTTGGCCGGCGAACTGCGCACGCGGCTGGCCGCCAAAAGCGCCTCGATGGACCAGGCGGTGCGCGGCTTGCGCATCAAGGTTTCCGGCTGCTTCAACAGTTGCGGCCAGCATCATGTGGCTGACCTGGGTTTCTATGGCAACAGCCGGAACGTGGGCAAATACACCGTGCCGCATTTCCAAGTCATGTTGGGCGGGCAATGGTCGCACAACGCGGCCAGTTTTGGCTTGGCGCTGGGCGCGGTGCCCAGCAAGCGCATTCCCGATCTGGTGCAAACGCTGACCGACCGCTTCGTGGCCGAACGGCAGAGCGCGGAAAGCTTCCAGCGGTATTGCCAGCGCGTCGGCAAAAAGGCTCTCAAGGAAATCGTCGATCAATTCACCGTGGTGCCGCCGCACAATGAGGACGCCAGCTTTTATAGCGATTGGGGCGATCCGCGTGAATTCACCATCGGCGATATGGGCACCGGCGAATGTGCCGGCGAGGTGGTGTCGATGTCGCAGTTTGGTTTTGCCCAGGCGGAAGGCGACGCCTTCGCGGCGCAGTTGCTGCTGGATGAAGGCAAATATCAGGCCGCGGATGAGAAAGCCTATCGGGCCATGCTGACGGCCGCGCGCACGTTGGTGCAATTACAATGGCTGGATGTGCCGGATGAGCCGGGCGTTATCGTCGAGGAATTCCGCAAGCGGTTCGTCGATACGAAAATATTCTGGGACACGTATTGCCACGGCCAGTTTGGCAACTACATTTTCCAGCGTTTTGAAGGTCCGGACACGCGTTACACCGCCGACACCGCGCGCAAGATCGTGGAGGAGGCGAATTTGTTTATCGATGCCGCCCATAAGGCCGACGCCAAATTCATGGCAGCGCAAACGCCGGTGAAAGTCTGAGATTTGGGATTTGAAATTTGAGATTTGAAAATTGAGATCGAGACTCGCATGGACTCGCACAAAATCGCCGTCAAAATTTTCGCCACTTCCTCCGCTTTTACCGGCGAGGATTTCGTTCCGGTCTTCCATCGCTGGATTCAAAACCAGGTGTTGGCCCATCACACGCTGATCGACGTGGTGGATTACGATCACGTTCCCAACGGCCCGATTGCGGTATTGGTCGCCAATGAAGCGAACATCGCTTTGGACCTTACCGACGGGCGTTTGGGCCTGCTCTATTTCCGCAAGCGGCCCATCCCGGGCGCGGACACATTTGCCGACCGCCTGCGCGCCGTTCTGACCGACACACTCAACGCCGCCGAGCGCTTGCAAGCCGACGAGCATTTTGCCGGGCGGTTGCGGTTCAATCGCGGCGATTTGCAAATCCGTATTCATGACCGCCTGGAAGCGCCCAATGCCGCGGCCACTTATCAGCAGCTTACGCCGCAGATTCAAGCCGTGGTAACCGATGTGCTGGGGCCGGCGACCTTGACGCCGACGCAAAATCCACAGTCGGTGTTTGCCGTCCAGGCCCAAGCTGTTGCGACTCGTGCGAGTGTCGTTTAGACTTGCGCGCATGGCCGAGAGCGGACCAACACCAAGCCAAACCAACGAGAAATATGAGCGCCGCGCGCCGGGCTGGGTGATCCGTTGTCTGCGCTGCGGTTTCACCGAACCTTGGGGCAAGTACGGCATTCGGCTCGCCGGTTCGTCACACGGGAAATGGACCGTTGGCCGTTGTTCGCGTTGCCGGCGGATTTGTTGCCATGCCATTGAGCAGCGCGCCGCCCCATAACCGCCAGCGCGCGTGTCGTTTAGGGTTGCACGCCTAGCCGCGTGTTCTGGCCAGCGACAGGTCGTTGGGTTACCTTTCCCCCCGCCGAATGTCCGGCATAATCGGAGTTGAACACTTGATTGACGGAAAATATCTTCTCGGTTCCAGCTACTATCCTGAGCAATGGCCCAGCGAGCAGTGGGCGGCGGATTTCGCCAAGATGCAGCAGCTTGGGTTTAACGTGGTGCGCATGGGCGAATTTGCCTGGACGGCGCTGGAGCCGGAGCCGGGGCGATTCACTTTCGATTGGCTGAAGCAGGCGATTGATCTGGCGGGCAGGTATGGCCTGAAGACGATCCTGGGCACGCCGACCGCTTCGGTGCCGCCGTGGCTGCGGAAGGATCATCCCGATGTTCTTTCCGGCAACGAGAAGGGGCCGTTTGATTATGGCGCGCGCAAGGGACATTGCCTGCATAGCCCGGCGCTGCTGGCGGCGTCGGATCGGATCGTCACCGCACTGGCCAAGCAGTTTGGCGATCATCGGCACATCTTGGCCTGGCAGATCGATAACGAGCCGGGCTATCCCTTTGCCATGTATGATGCGATCACGCTGGTGGCATTCCAAAAATGGCTGCGGCAGAAATATCAGCAAATTGAGCGGCTCAACGAAGTGTGGGGCACGGCCTTCTGGAGCCATCGCTTTCGCGATTTTGCTGAGATCGAATTTGCCATCAATCGGCCCGATGGCGGAACCAATCCCGGGCAGAAGCTGGATTATCGACGGTTCTTTTCCCAGAGTTTTATGGACTTTCTCCAGCGGCAAGTGGAGATTCTGCGGCCGCATGTTGGCACGCGGCTGATCTTCACTAACTGGCCCAACATGGCCTGCGGTGGACACTTACAAGGCTGGGGAGTTTTTCGATTTGTCGGCATGGGACAACTACAACCGCATGCCCGGCACGCACGATCACCGTGAGCAATATGGGGCGGCAATGCACCACGACCTGTGTCGCTGCGCCGGCAAGGGCCGGTTCATCCTGGCCGAGAAAGCGTCCCAGCCGCCGGCACATGCGCCGGTGGAAGGCGTGCGGCTCCAGTTGTTCCACGATCTGGCGCACGGGGCTTCGGGGACGATTTATTTCGAGTGGCGGCCGCCTCTGCGCGGAGCGGAGCAAGGCTTCAAATCCGTCCTCCAGGTGGATGGAACGTTCGGTCCAGCGGTGGAGCAAATTCGCCAAACCGCGGCGGAACTGCGCACGCTCGCTCCCATCCTGGCCGGGGCGCATACCGATGCCGATGTGGCCATGATCTACTGCTACGAAAATTCCTGGGAACAGGGTTTTTGGTGCGGCAGCGATGGTTACGATGCCGAATGCGTTCGCGTGTATGCCGGGCTGAAAACCCTGGGCCGCAATGTGGACGTAGTGCCGCCGGCAGCCGATTTTTCCAAGTATCGCTTGATCGCCGCGCCGGGTCTGCAAATCATCAGCGCTGAACTGGCGGCGAAACTGCACAGGTTCGTCCAAAGCGGCGGCACGCTGGTGATCGGCCCGGAAACCGGCACACGCGACGCCGACAATTCCATCCCCCCGACGCTTTCGCCCGGTCCCTTGGCCGATTTGGCTGGCCTGGTCGTCGTCAATTCCGCCGCCAAATCCGCCATGGCCGGCAATCTGATTAGCGGCAAACTCGATCAGGGTTTGCGCGGCGGGTACGGCGCACGTTTTAGCGAGAATGCCGATGTTTACGCCCCGGCCACCATTATGGAGTCGGTCCAGTTGCGCACCGCCAAAGCCATCGCGACGTTTACCGGCGGCATTATGGAAGGCCAACCGGCCTTGAGCGTAAATTCATCCGGCGCGGGCCGGGTCGTTCATGTGGCCTTAACCTGCCACGATCCGCTTTTCCACGAGCGTCTGTTCGCCGCCATCGGCAAACTCGCCAGCATCGATCCACTGCTGGCGGGACCCAGCGGCGTGGAAGTCTCCACCCGCACGGTCGGCGACCGCGTGATCTATTTCCTGCTGAACCTGACCGCCGAAGCCAGGACGGTTAATCTGCCGCATGCGATGAAGAATCTGCTGGATGGTGCGACCGTGGACGGAAGACTCGATCTTGCCCCGCTGGGCGTTGGCGTGTTGCAGTCCGTTTGATAAACCTATTGACACTTCGGGACGATCATTTATACTGAAGAGCGTTCATTGGCTGAATTGTATTTGGAGACACCATGGGCACGCGGCAGCGACGCGATCAAGAAGCCAGATGGCGGCGGCTCAGTATTCTGGCCGCGGCCAAGGCGATTTTCTGGCAGCACGGCTATGCCGCCGCCACCATTCCCAAGGTGGCCGAAGCGGCACAGCTTGCGCCGGGTACGCTGTATCTGTATTTCCCCAGCAAGGAAAGCCTCTATGCCGAATTGCTGGCCGAGGGCTATGAACGGCTGCACCAGCGGCTGGCGGCCAGCGTCAAGGCAGGGGCGGCGCCGCGGCGGCAAGCCGCGGCGCTGCTCGACGCCTTTATCCAGTTCGCCCGGGAAACCCCCGAGTATTTCGACATCATGTTTTTTGTCTTGCAGCGCGAGGGCAACACCCGCGAAACCCGCCTGGAAGGGGCGCAGGTGCAGCGGCTCAAAGCGCTGGAAACCCGCTGCCAAACGGTTGCCGGCCAAGTGCTGCGCCGCGCCGGGCTGGGCCAGGCCCGCAAGGCCCAGGCCACGCTGGACGCGGTGTGGAGCATGTTGGCCGGGGTGATTTTCTATTTTCGCAATGATGCCGCTTTCGACGTGGTGGCCGCTCAGGCCAAACGATTGGTTTTGGCGGCGATCTTTCCCGGAGATTAAACCAGACTTGCGGCCGCGGAGCCGTCTCTTTTTGCGGCTATGAAATGAATGACGTTCATTAACTGAGTTATATTCAGGCAACATGAAAATCCTACTGATCTTGCCGGCGGCGGAGCATCTGCGGGTGAAGGTTCGCGGTGAACGGCCCGCCAACCGGCCGATGCTGCGCTTCAGCGTCTTGCCGCTGACCGTGGTGGCGGCGCTAACGCCGCCGCAACACGAGGTGTCGATCTGCGATGAGAATGTCCAAGCCATCGATTTTGCTTGCGACGCCGACGTGATCGGCATCACCTTTATGACCGCGCTGGCGCCGCGGGCCTATGAGATCGCCGCGGCGTTTCGCGCCCGCGGCAAGATCGTCGTCGCCGGCGGCTATCACCCCACCTTCTGCGCTGACGAAGCCGCCCGGCATTTCGACGCGGTGGTGGTCGGCGAAGCCGAAGGCAATTGGCCACGCCTGCTGGCGGATGTGCAAGCCGGCACGCTACAGCGTTTTTACCGTTTGCCGCAGCCGGCGGACCTGGCTGCCACACCGCCGCCACGGCGGGATTTGCTCGGCCCAGCCGCCCGCCACTACGTCACCAGCAACGCCGTGCAAACCGGCCGCGGTTGCCCGCACGGTTGCCGCTATTGTTCCATCACCAGTTTCCATGGCCGCAGCCATCGCCACCGGCCCTTGGCCAACGTGCTGGACGAGGTTCGCCAAATCCGGTCACGGCATTTTATGTTCGTGGACGACAACATCATTTCCGATCCCGATTATGCCAGAGGGCTTTTCCAGGTCATGATTCCCCTGCATAAACGCTGGGTGAGCCAATGCTCACTGAAAATCGCCGACAATCCGCAATTACTGCGGCTGGCCCACGCCGCCGGCTGCCGGGCGCTGTTCATCGGCATCGAGACGCTGGACGCGCAAAACCTAGCCGCCTTGGACAAGGGTTTCAACGACAGCAAGCGTTATGCCGAGCGTCTGGCCGCCATCCGCCGGCAAGGCATCGCCGTCGAACTGAGCGTGATGGTCGGGCTGGACAACGATGATGTCTCGGTCTTCGCACGCACGTTGCGTTTCCTGCAAGCGATGGACGCGGCCGGATTGCAACTCAACATCCTCACCCCCCTGCCCGGTACGCCGATGTTCGCCGATATGCAGCGGCAAGGCCGCATCACCGATTACGATTGGAGCCACTACGATTTTCGCCATGTGGTCATCCGCCCCGCGCGCATGACCGCCGCCGAACTGCAAGATGGCGCCGATTGGCTCTACCGCCAGTTCTACCGCCTGGATCGCATCGTGCTACGCACGTTGCGCACGCTGCTGACATTAGGCCCGCTGGCCGCCTACCTAACTTGGCGGCTGAACCTCACCTACCGTTACGACAATATCCGCGAAGGAATCATCGGCCGCGATCCGGCGAAAGCGCAGGCAGCGAGGCTGACAGGGATCCCGGTCTTTGCCGAAGTGGGCTGAAAACTGCATGTATTGTGAATCGCACTGCCGACAGACGGGCGTTCAGGCGCGCTAGCGTACTATGCAAATTATCCGGTTAAATGTATAGTACGGTAGCATTTTGGCCACTGGGCAGGTTCGGCTGCAACCCTTGTCGTCCCCGATCGTTCAAGGTATATCCATTCGAATGACTACCGAACCACCGCGGCCGGTGGATGGCAATTCCCCGCCCGCGCTCATTCCCCTCGATTATTATTCCGTTCCGCAAGGCCAGGGATCGCCGGTCGCATGGTTCATCGCTTTTCTCTTGTTCCCATGCGGGCCGTTTATTTATCTGGCATGGCTGCGGGCGATGCGCTGGCGGCTGGCGATGGTCTTGGTTCTGGCTTCGGCGGCAGTCTTCATGGGCTTGATGTCGGTATTGGTCAAGACCAATGGCCAAACGATTCAGGACTGGGTCGTCCTGCTCCTCAACGTGATCTTCTGCTGCTTGGGAATGTATCAGTATTTCATCGGCGAACGCCAGGGGATTTGGTCTCCGGCCGGCAAAAGACTTTGGCGTGGCTCCGGCTGGTTCATGGGCGTGACGTCGGTGCTGGGCATCTTGGCGCAAGCTGCGGCGTTCCATCTGATCGGCAATAGGTAATTCTCCAAGGCCAAACCGCTGGGCAATTCCATCGTCGCCGGCATTTTTCCGGATGCGTGGCAGGGCCTACCGGAGACAGCTCGGCTTTAGAGCATCCTTACCACAACTCAAGGAACGCGGCATCCGGATCGGCATCGAAATGGGCAATCGTCTCGATTCGCTCGCGCAGGCGCTGCTTGATGTGTGCCGTGGTGCAGTTACCCAGACGAAGCCAGATCACTTTTGGCGGCGGGCCATAGAGGAAACTTAGATGATGATAATCGTCGTCCTTGGAAACCACGATAAAGCCGCGCTGGCCGGCAAGTGACCAGACGGCATCGTCGTCTCCCTGGGCAAGGCCAAAGTCGCGCACGTGTGCCGAGCCGGGATACAAATCCTCCAGCGCCGGCACGAGCTTGTGGGAAAGATTCTAGTCCAGCAGCAGTTTCACGCGGGGAGGCTCACCAGACGGCGTTCACGGTCGGCGGCGAAGGCCAGACAGGCCTGAATGTCCTGGCGGGTCAGATCGGGAAAGTCCGCAAGGATTTCCGGTTCGCTCATGCCGCCGGCAAGGTATTCCAGCACGTCGTAGACGGTGATGCGCAAACCGCGGATGCACGGTTTGCCGCCGCGCTTGCCCGGCTCAATCGTGATGATCTTGCGATAATCCATACGATGATTCTAGCAAGCATCCTCGGTCGGCACCAAGCGGGAAAAATCGCCCGGCCCCTGCATTCATCGCTCATTCCGTTTACAATGCTCATGGCAATCGCCAATGCCGACAGGCAAGGGTGCGTATGAAATGGAAATCCCTGATTGTTCCGCTGGTCAACCTGGTGGTGTTCGTGGGTGCGGGTGTGGCGCTGTATGAATTGGGCCGCAAGCCGCTGGCGGATAAGCCTGCGCCGGAAGCGGATGATATTCCGCTGAACATCCAGACCGATGTACCGGTGCATGTGGGTGTTATTCAAAAACTCACGTTGCGAAGAAAACTTCTGGCATACGGGCAAGTTGAGCCGGCGCCGGCGGCGCAGGAGCAGGCGGGGGCGTTGGCCCGCGTGGCGGCGCCACGCAATCTGCCGGTGGGCAGTTTGCAATGCGTGGAAGGGCAGCGCGTAAACAAGGGGGATGTGCTTTTCACGCAGGAGGACAAGCCGCTGGAGGCCCGTGTGCAGGCCGAGCAGCAAATGATCGATGGTTGGGAAGCCAATGCTGCCAAGGGCGATGCGTGGGCGGGAGTGCAAACCGTGGCGCTGGCGTTGGCCAAGCTCGATTTGGCACGCGCCAAAGCTGAACGGGAGATGCTGGCGGTGCGCGCGCCCGTTGGCGGCGTGGTGTCGGCCATTCATATTAATGTCGGCGAAATGGCCGGGCCGGCAGCGGTTGAAGTGATCGACCCAGACCGGCTGGTGGCGGCGCTGGCTGTGCCGGCGAGCGATGCGGCGTTGATTAAGGTTGGCGCGGAGGTGCGTGTTGCAGACCGCGAGGGGAAAGTGGCCTATGTCGATCCCGTGGTAGATTCAGCCACCGGCATGGCGTCGGTCGATGTGGCGCTGCCGCCGCAATCGGGATATTTGTCCGGGCAATTTGTTTCGGCCGAAATTGTCGTCGAACAATCGGCCGATTGCCTGGCGGTGCCGGCGGCGAGCATTGTCCGCAATGAGACCGGCGACACGTTTATCGCGATGGTTGGCCCCGACCGGCATAGTGCCCGGTTGCAAGCGGTCACTGTCGGCATGCGCGATGGCGATAGGGTGCAGGTGCAGGGCCAGGATTTGGAACCCGGCCAAACCATCGTCACCACCGGTGCCGCGGCGCTGGTTAATCGCACCGGGATTCATGTGATCGAACCGTGATTTTGTGAAGGGCTAACGTAATCACCATGTCATTTTCCCTCGGCAAATTCGCAATCACCCATGGCGTGCCCATGGTGTTTTTGGCCGCGGTGGTGGCCTTGGGGGGAATCTTCGCCGCCATGCACATGCCGTCGGCGGTGTTTCCACAGACCGATTTCCCGCGCGTGATCATCATGGCCGAAAATGGCGTGATGCCTGCTGATGAAATGATGGCCACCATCACCCGCCCGGTGGAAGAGGCTCTGAAAGATATTCAAGGGGCGCAAACGGTGCGTTCCGCCACTGGCCGCGGCACGGCGCAGATTGACGTTTCTTTTTCCTGGGAAACCGACATGCGCCGGGCCGAGTTGGACGTGCAAGCGCGCCTCGCACAGGTGCGGGCGCAGCTTCCGGCGTCGGCCAGCGCCAACGCTTGCCGCATGACTTTTTCCACTTTCCCGATCATCGGCTTGAGCCTTACCAGTGATGTACATAGCCAAACCGATCAATGGGAATACGCGCAATATGTAATCAAGCCGCGCATATTGCAGATCGCCGGGGTGTCGTCGGTGGAGATTCTCGGCGGGTCGGGGCCGGAATATATCGTCAGCGTCGATGTGCAAAAGTTGGCGGCGCTCAAGCTGGATATGGCGGCCGTGGTCGATGGCTTGCATCAAAGTAATCTCATCGCGGCGGCGGGGCTGCATCAGGAAGATAATCGCCTGTTTCTCACGGTGACCGATGGCCGGCTGCGTAATTTGGAGGATATCCAGCGACTGCCGATCGCGGTCGGCAGCAAGCCGGTGCCGATTGCTGATTTTGCCGACGTTTCCCGCGGGCCGGGGCCGGCGTTCAATATCGTCACCGCCAACGGCAGCCGGGCGGTGCTGCTGAATGTATATTCGCAGCCCGATGCCAGCACGCTGGAGATCGCGGCCCAGCTTCAGCGGAAGCTGCGCGACCTTCACCCCCAGTTGCCGGCGGGAATGCACCTGGCCTACTTTTACGATCAATCGCTGCTCGTGCGCTCATCGGTGCGCGGCGTGTGGGATGCCATTATTTTCGGACTGATTCTTTCCATCCTGATTCTCTATCTGTTCCTGAAAGATTGGCCAATGACGTTGACGGCCATCGTAGTGATTCCCATCACCGTGTTGGCCACAGTGCTGGCGATGAAAGCCGTCGGGCAGAGTTTTAATTTGATGACGCTGGGCGGCATCGCCGCCGCCATTGGCTTGGTGATCGACGATGCCATCGTGGTGGTCGAGGCGATTTACGCCAAGCGTGCCGCGGGAATGGATCGCTTGGCCACGGTGGAATCGGCCATGCGGGAAATTCTGCCGCCGCTGGTGGGCTCGACCTTGACGCCGGTGGTGGTGTTTATTCCGCTGGCATTTTTAACCGGCATCGCCGGCGTGTTTTTCCGGGCGCTGGCCATCACTATGGTGGTGGCGCTGCTTATGAGCCTGCTGCTGGCGGTGTTTATTACGCCCACGCTGGCAGTGTGGGTGCTGGGCGATGGCGAGAAATCCACCCGCCGGCTGGACGGCGGATTTATCCTGCGGCGGTTGATCGCCATCTACGAACGCGTAGTCGATTGGACGCTCACTTATCGTTGGCTAACGCTGGGCGTTTGCCTGCTGGTGCTGTTCGCCGCGGCCACCGGATACACCTGGCTCAAAACCGATTTCCTGCCGAAAATGGACGAGGGCGGATTCATCATCGATTATGTCGCCAAAGCCGGCACCAGCCTGGACGAAATCGACCGGCAAATGCGGCAAGCCGAGACGGTGTTGCATGATATCCGCGAAGTCGAGAGTTATTCGCGCCGCACCGGCGCGGCCTTGGGTGTCGGCTTGGTTGAACCCAACACCGGTGATTTTCTAGTGAAGCTCAAACCCGGACGCAACCGTTCCAGTGATGAGGTTATTAATGATGTCCGCGCCCGCCTCGCCGCGCAGTTGCCGCGAATAACCTGGGAGTTTCCCGGCATCCTGACCGATCTAATCGGCGACCTCACCTGGACCGATGAGGCGATTGAGATCAAGATTTTCTCCAACGACCTCAAGGTTCTCAATGAGACGGCCAATCGCGTGGAAGAACGCATTGAAGGCATCCCTGGCTTGGTGGATGTCAAGAACGGGCTGCTTTACACCGGCCCGGAAGTACACTTGAGCGTTCGCCCCGCCGACGCCCAGCGCTATGGCCTGAACACGCAGACCATCGCCGATGCGGTGAATGCCGCCATGCTCGGCCAAACCGCCACGCACATTATGGAAGGCGACCGCAGCGTCAACATTCGCGTGAAAGCGGACGCGGCCACTCTCGACCGCATCGAAAAGCTCGGCCAGCTACCCATCCGCGTGGCCGGCGGCAAGGTGGTGCGTGTGGATCAGGTGGCCGATGTGATGCTGACCGAAGGCCAACTGGAACTGCACCGCGACAATCTCCGCCAGATGGTGGCGGTCACCGCCAACTTGCAGAACATGGATCTTGGCACCGCCATGTCGCGCGTCCACCAAGCTCTGGAAAGCGATACAGGAATCCCCAAGGGAACCATCGAATACGGCGGACTCTATCAACAACAACAAGAGAGTTTCGCCAATTTGGCCACCGTCCTGCTGACTGCGCTGGCGTTGGTCTTTACCGTAGCGCTGCTGCATTTCCGCACTTTTAGTGAGGCCGCTGCGATTGTGTTCGGTGCCGCCCTTTCGGTCTTCGGCATGACCGCCGCCCTGCTGGTCACCGGCACCACACTCAACATCGTCAGCTATTTAGGCGCGATCATTGGCATGGGCATCGTCCACAAAAATGGCCTCTTGATGATGGATCACGTCAAGCGCTTGCGAACCGAAGGAACGCCGCTGCGCGAGGCTCTGATCCAGTCCGGCCGGCGGCGCTTGCGCCCGGTGCTGATGACTTCCCTTGCCGCTGCGTTGGGCATGTTGCCGCTGGCCTGGGGATTCGGCTCGGCTCAAATGCTGCGCCCGCTGGCAATTACCGTCATCGGTGCCGTGGCGGTGTCAGTGTTGTTGTCTCTGGTTGCCACTCCCACCGTGTACTACTTGCTGATGAACGGAGGATCAAACGCGGGGAAAAAGGCCGAGGCAGGATTCGAACCGGCGAATAACTGATTTGCAATCAGTCCCCTTAAACCACTTGGGTACTCGGCCAAAGTATTACTTCCCAAACCATGATGGGTGTTGTACTAGAAATGGAGTCTGGGCGTAACGGGGAAAATTCCTACGATTCGATATAAGAGTAGCAGTCTGGAGTACCGCGAGGGAACTCATCCGCCGCCGCCATGGAAGGAGAGCCGGCCCGTCCTCGGGCCGGAAACCGGGCCGGGGATGGCCCGGCTCAACTGGTTACATCCCCACGCCGCGGGTTAAAAATCCACCGTCCACAATCAGCGTTTCGCCGCTGGTATAGCTGGCTGAGGGGGAAATCAAATAGATTGCCGCGCCGATCAGTTCTTCCGGTTTGCCAAAGCGGCCGGCGGGAGTGTGGGCTTTGAGGAATTGTCCGCGCGGGGTGCCTTCGATCAGGCTGCGGTTGAGTTCCGTGGGGAAAACACCGGGGGCGATGCCGTTGACGCGAATGCCATATTGCGCCCACTCATTGGCCAGGCCGCGCACCAAACCCAGCACGCCGCTCTTGCTGGCGGCGTAGGCCAGCACTTCGGTTAGCGAGATGTAGGAATTCAGCGAGGCGATCAGGAGGATGCTGCCGCGCTGGCCATCGGCGTTGGCGGGCTGTTGTTTCATGGCACGGCCGGCGGCCTGGGCCACAATAAAGCTGCCGGTCAAATTGATCTTGATGATCCGCGCGAACTCTTCCACCGGCATCTCCAGCGAAGGCTGGCGTTTGATCACGCCGGCGGCGTTGACCACCGCATCCAGCCGGCCAAACTTCTGCACGGTGAAATCGACGGCGGCCTGCACGCTGGCCGGATCGGATACATCCAGCGTCACCGCATGGTGGCCGGCGCCCAATTCGGTTTGCATGGCCGCGACCTTTTGCGGATTGGTCGAACCGGCCACCACCTTGGCGCCGGCTTGGGCAAAGCCCAGGGCCAAGGCCCGGCCGATGCCGCTGGTTCCGCCGGTGATCAGGCACACTTTGCCGGTAATATCCAAGCCGTTATAAACCATGATAATGTCTCCTGCCGTGTGGCAATGTTAGATTTCAATCGTTGGGAAGGACGCGGGATTAAACGGATGATTCGCCTCGTGGGCAATTTGCGCCAGAGCGTCTAGCTCGGCTTTGGTAAACAGCAAGCCGCCGTGCTTGCGGCTCAGGGCAGCGCCCTGCGCTTCGATCTGGCCGGGCAACATGCACTGGTCGTTGCCGTGGCCCAGGATGTCATCCAGCACCGCCTTGACGTTTTGGTTCTGCTGGCGTTCCATGGCAAAACTCTCGCCGCTCATCGCCTCCGGCCGGATGCACTGGAAATAGAAACAGCAGGTTCCCTTTTCCCCGGGAGGAATTTTGCTCCAGCGGTTGCGCAGCGTCGGCAGCGAGCCGCCGATATACGCGGCATAAAGTTCGTCGATCAGCGATAAGCCATAACCCTTGTGCGCGCCAAACGGCATCAGCGCCGCCACCTGATTGGGATCGCGTGTCTCTTTCCCCTCGGCATCCACCGCGCAACCGGCCGGCAACGGTTTGCCTTCGCGGGCGAATTGCTGCACGCGCCCCATGGCCACGGTGCTGGTGGCCCAGTCGATGCAAAGCGGATAGCCAAGGATTTCCTGCGTAGGGAAAGCCCACGAATGCGGATTGGTGCCCAGCGTGGGGAACTTGCCGCCAAACGGCACCACCTCCGCCAGCGCCGCCGTGCAGCAGGTGTAGGCGATATAGCCTTTCTTGGCGGCATCGATCACATAACCGCCGCCCCACAAATAATGGAACGCATTGTCCACCGCCACCGCGCCGATGCCATATTCATCGGCCAATTGCATGGCCGTGGCCATCGCCGCAAACGCCACCGCCTGGCCCAGCTTGCGATGGGCGTTCCATTTCTGCACGGCCTTGAACGGGCTGGCCAGTTTTTCAATCGCCGCCCCCGGCGTGCAGCCGCCGGCCTTGGAGCCGAACAATTCGTCCAGATGCAGGGCCTTGATGGCGTTATGGGTTTTGATGCCATGCCAGGCAGTCAGCTCCGAAAAGCGTGCCGCGGCATCGGCCTCCTCGGCGTTATAGCCGCGCTGCCGATAGGCGGCGGCCACCAGGTCGTGGTGAATTTTCGTGGGCACAATGTAATTGCTGGCCATGTACGTCAACGCTCCATTGGTCTTTCCAAATCAAGATCGCTTAAACCAGCGATCATACTCCGAATGCGGCCCGATCCAAAACCGTCGCATGGTATCGCGTTGTTTAGGGTGTGCCAAACCGCCTCAAGGCCCGCCCAAAAGGGCTTAAGATTTGGCCGCAAATACATGGCGTTATCGACATGTGGCTTTAACAAGAAAAAATGCCCGCCAGTCGTGCCAATGCCGGCTGGGCGCGGGTTGGTTTATGCTGCCGGGAAACGCCGATTCGGGAACATCATATCTAGCCTTTTTACCCCGCGCAGGTAGAATAATGCGTGAGGAGTTGCCGTGAACTATCGAGGCACGATTAAGAAAGGCCAAGTCGTATTGGACCAGCCGGCATATCTGCCGGAAGGGACGGCCGTATGGGTCGCGCCGGTGGAGCCATCGCGCCAGGCCACGCGCGGATCCGCCGCCGGGATTATCGCCGCGGTGCAACCTTGGGACGGTCCACCCGGCGAACTGGAGCGATTGCTGGGTGATATTCAACATCTGCGTGACTTGGATATTCTACCGCCGCGGGAAGACTTGGGATGAATCGCTACTTGCTGGATACCAATCATGCCGGCAGCCTGTTGCGGCCGCAACCGGTGCTGGTGGCCAAAATGCGCGCCGCCCCGGACGCGACTTTTTCCCTGTGCCTGCCCTCCATCGGTGAGCTTTGGCACATGGTCTACAACAGTTCCCGCATCGCCGACAACCACCAAAAACTGGAAGCATTGCTGCAACGTTTCGCGATTTGTGAATTCGGTCATTTGGCGGCCCGCGAATTCGGCCGCCTGCTGACCGATCTGCGCCGTAGCGGGCAGCCCCTTCCCGCCATCGACATCCAGATCGCGGCCATCGCCCTGGTGGATGATTTAACGCTGCTCACCGCCGACAGGCACTTCGATAAGGTTCCCCACCTTCGCCATGAAAATTGGCTGCAAGGCTGAATCCCCGCCCGCCGTCGGAACCCGGAACATTTCCCGCGCCCGGTCTGGCTCCGTATTTCCTGCCGAAGAAAAACCGGCAGATCATTCCCTCGGCAATATCTGGCATTATGTCGTGTGTATCGCGTTGACCGCGATGTAAAAGATCCGTTCGCGGCGGATAATGTGGCGTGCATACAATCGGTGTCGCTACGTCGCCTTTAATCCATTTACGTTCAAGCTTAAATAGCTACGTCCCCTTTAATCCGTTGCATAACCGCACGCCGCTGGTAGGGCCGCAATTAAGGTTTGCCGAACGCCCCCCACGCCACCAGCAGGCCGATGATCGCGCCTAGTATCAATCCCGCGATGGCCAGCCAGACCACAACGTCGTGCCAATCGCCAGTTCTATAAAAGAGATATATCCCCGTGTTCCTTGGCCGCCGACGTTTGGCCTTTTTCGCCATGGACGGCAGTTTAGCTCGAAACGCTTCTTGACGCCAAGCCGAACGCCGCCTGCTTCCGTTTTACATAGACCACGGTGTTTACTGTTTGTTAGGTGTAGATTACAATGCCGCTAGAAAGTAGAGGTGTCGTATGGCTGATATGGCAGGCGCGGAAAAGGCGGCGGTGTTGGATGGGAAGGGCGGTCAAGGGGAAAGTCTCCCGCTTGACACGCTGGACAACGTGATCGCGTTCTTCTGGCGGTCAATGGACGTGCTGCAACTGTTGAACGTGGTCAAGGCCATGCCGAGGGCACCCTTCCCGGATGATAGTTATCCGAATGCCGACGATGGGTCGAAAAAGAACTGGCAGCGGTTACATCCACAGATACCCGCCAAAAGCATTTACCGGGAACACAACACCACGCCACGCGCGATGCTTGGCCGCTGGTTCGATGCCAAAGACTCGGCCTACAAGCAAGCCAATAGCGACGAAATGCGCGCCGATATCGTCAATCTTGGCAGCGTGTTGGGCGAACGGCAAAATATCCTTGTCGATTTTCCCAACATGGCCGAATCCGAGCGGGACGCATCCACGCTGAAAACGCTGGCCGAAATCACCAGCGAGATAACCGGATTTACACTGGCCGAATTCGAGCGGTGTCTCTCGGCACTTCGCCGCCAAATCCACGTTGCCGCCGTGCAGAAGAATCCAGAATCACCAAAGACCATCAGTGGCAATGTTCTCGTTCAAATCTCTGACAACGCGCTGAAGATTCTCCGTATTGTGGCGACGAGCAAAACCCTGTTGGTGCATGAAGCTCTTGCCGGCAGGAACGGTCTGCCGAAAGACGTTAAGACCATAGGCCATTGCGTCGCTGAACTGCTGAAATACGAATTTGTTGAACGTGAATCATCGAAAAGTGGCATACGAATCACCGCTGCCGGACGTGATTTCCTCAAATAGCCTGCCACCCTGCATCTGAGTTATAACCGAAAGTCGTGGATGACTGGATTTTGAATAAAAGCGGCGTACCTTCGGTGGATCGTAAACAACGGTTCACCAGCGTCCCACACGGGACAGAAAGGATACGCCTTATGAACAGTAACA
>Ga0316217_10003220_pt1 | contig 18836 bp, 15 predicted proteins | sample 1anoAmetaG_FD_203633 | JGI IMG/M metagenome (GOLD analysis project Ga0316217, IMG submission 203633) | Freshwater microbial communities from Trout Bog Lake, Wisconsin, USA - 1anoA | ecosystem: Environmental > Aquatic > Freshwater > Lake > Hypolimnion/Profundal zone | place: USA: Wisconsin...
GGCACCGTTGCCCGCAGATTGTGATTTGGTGGGTTTTGTGTCATAACTCGCCGGAATCCACGATTGATCCCACGCTGCGTCTGCGAGCGCAGCCACATTTTGCATCATCGCTTTCGTGCGCCAGTGGATGCCGAGTAGTCCCGTGCAACCCAACCGCCGGGCGTCAGCCGCGTCGTAGCGCATCCGCCCGGCCCAGGGCTGCGGCTGGGTAAGCGTCGGATCATTTTCCAGCCACGGAATCGCCCATTTTGGCCGGCCAGTGAGGTTCGCGAAAGCCGGCTCCACGGCGCTGTGGCCGACTTCGCGGTTGATGCAGCTCATCGGCGAATCTTTCGGCAGCAACGCGTCGAGCGCCGCGCGGTCGTGCTGTGGGCCAAGGACCCAGCCGCTGGTCGCGAGCGTGAACGGCTGGCCGAGCGACTTTAGGGCGTCCATCGCGGCCTGGATGTCGCGCGCGGTTGCCGCAAACTGCTGCGGGTCGTTTCCGCCCCAGGTCCAGGCTTCCGGTGTCCAAAGCCAGTAATAGTCCACCGGGCAGGCGCGCTGGATGCGCGCGAACATGCCTTCATAAAGTTCGCGCACGGCCGCGGGATCGGCGGGATCTTCCCCCCGGCTCTTCCAATGCTGCTGCACGGCCGCAGGAATGGTCAGCGGGGTTTCCGTGCCGATGCAGGTTTTCACGCCCAGACTTTTGGCGTGCGCAAAAACCCGCCGCAGCATCGCCGCAGTGCGGTCGAAAACTTCATTGCATTCCTCCGGCGTTTTCGGTCGCGGCATCAGCCCGGCTTGAACGTCGCTTCCGTAATCGTCCGCCGGAAAGAGGAGCGCCGCGCCGCCGGCGAAGTCGCTGGTTTTGGTGGGCGTGCAGCCCCAGGTCCCTCTCGGTGTGTTGGCCCAGGAAGACGAATAGCTGAATTGCACGTTGCCATGATCGTCCAGGTCACGCTTTGCTCCGATCCACACCAGCGGCTCCGGGCCCACGCCGCCTTCGGGATAACAATGCAGGCCGAGAAAATTCATTCGCAGTTTGACGAGCTGCGAAACATACGCCAGATAATCGTCCTGGTTCCACCAGTCCGGCCCTTCGGCAAAGTCATGAAAGGGCTGGATGCCGCGCGTTGCAAAGAGCGGCTTGCCGGTTTCATCGAGTTGCGGGATGCGGAACGGGATCTGGCCGTCGGGAATGACGTCGCCGTGCAGATAGAAACGCACGCCGAGTTTCTCCACGAAGGCATAAGTGCCGTACAGAACGCCGATCTCACTGCCGCCGCTGATGGCCAGCGTGCCCGCAGTGGTTTTCAGCCGGTATTCCTGCGGTGCGAGCGCCGGATCAAGCTTCAGCACGATGCCGCTGCCGGTTGCCGCCACCGGCAGCAGTTTGCCCGTGCGCAGATAGACGTAGCGCCGGATCTCCTGGGCGGCAAATTTGACGTCCGGTGGCGCTTCCGGTGAACAAACAATGCTGGCGGCAAAGGCGCCGCCGGTCAGGCAGCCTAGGATTAGCCAGGCCAGTACCGTGGTTTTCATAATTTAAGGAAATCGCGGAGTGCTGCGGTTTTGCCAACACCCTTTGATTTCCCTCAACCCAGATGCCAGGGCGCGCGATAGTCGCGGGTCAGCAGCTTGCTGGCTTCGGCGTCGTCCAGGATCGTTTCGGTGGCATTATCCCAGCGGATTTTGCGGCCCGTGCGCATGGCAATCAGACCGAGATGCCCGGGAATGGCGGAATGATGCGCCGTTTCCACCGGCGTGATGGTGGGCTGGCGCGATTTGATGCAGTCCAGCAAATTACGCTGATGGCCGGATGATTCATACAGTTTCACCTTGCGGAATTTCTCCAGCAGCGTCTTGCCGCCGGCTTTCCATTCGGGATTCGAGCAGTCAAAGCCGCCCCGGTTGACCCAGACCCAGCCGTCCGTGCCAATCCATTTGGTGCCACCCTTGATGTCTGGGTAGCCGCCGGCGATGATCATCGTGATGTCATTGGGGTACTTGGCTTCGAGCCGGTACTTGCCGGAGGTGTTCCACAGGGCTTTGGGGTCGGGGAATTCGCCCTGGCCTTCGATTTCCAACGGGCCGGAGCGGTCGCAATCCATGCCCCAGTGCGCAATGTCCACGTGATGGCCGACCCAGTCCATCAACTGGCCGCCGCCGGTGTTGTAATTCCAGCGCCAGTCCATGTGTACCCGCGCCTTGATGTAAGGCTCCATTTGCGAAGGCCCGATCCACGTCTCGAAATCCAGCTCCGGCGGCGGGGTCGTCACCGCTTTGTTCCAGTCGGGCGTGCCGGGCAGCACCGTCGTGAGATATTCCGTGTTGGTCTGGCCCAGGCTCGTCACCAGCGCCTTGCCGCCACCGCCAAAATCACCATGCCCGGCCGGCAAACCCACTTCCACGCGCGTCAGCTTGCCAATCAGCCCGCTGCGGACGATTTCCGCCGCCTTGCGGAACATCGCCTGCGACCGCTGCCAGGAACCGGTCTGCCAGATGATTTTGTTTTGCTGCACCGCGTGAACGATAGCTTGTTGCTCGGCGAGGGTTTTGGCCAGTGGCTTCTCGCCATAAATGTCCTTCTTCTGCCGGGCGGCCTCGGTTGCGACGAGGGCATGCCAGTGATCCGGCACGGCAATCATCACCGCGTCAATGTCCTTCCGGGCCAGGAGTTCACGGTAATCGTGATACGCCTTGCAATCCTGGTTATGGTAATGATCGTTGATCGTTTTGACCGCGCTGGCCAGATGGTTCTGGTCGAGGTCGCAAGCCGCCACGACCTGGCAATCGTCCTCCGCCAGGAAAGACTTGGTATTGCCCGGCCCCTGCATGCCCCAACCGATGACCCCCAGGGTGATGCGATTGGAGGGCCGGTTCTGGCCGAAAATTGAACTGGGCGCGATGGCCGGCAGCGCCAGCGCCACGGCGGTGCGGGTGAGAAAACGGCGGCGACTGACGCCCTTGGACGTGATTGACTTGATGTTGCTCATGATGTGATTAACGGTAAATGTCTCCTTTCGTCGAGTCAAGTTCAGCCCATCTTTTTTGGCGGAGGGGGGGGGCGCTCCACCACGCCGCCGGCGCATGCATCACGCATCACGCATGACGCATAAATTATGATTGTCTTCATCCCCGCCGCCGTTTTAACTGTACCCTGTGGCTGAACCCATCGTCCAAATCCGCGAACTGACCAAGCTTTACGCCCAAGGCGAAATCCAGGTGACGGCGCTGGATCGCATCTCGCTCGATATTGCCGCGGGTGAATTCCTCGCGTTGATGGGACCGTCCGGCTCCGGCAAATCCACCCTGCTGCACATCATCGCCGGGGTGGACCGGCCGACCAGCGGCGTCTGCCTGGTCCAGGGCGTGGATGTGACCAAGCTGAACGAATCGCAGCTTGCCGACTGGCGCAACCATAATGTCGGTTTCATTTTTCAGACCTTCAATCTCATCCCGGTGCTGACGGCGGCGGAAAATGTGGAATTGCCTTTGCTGCTCACGCAAATGGGCCGGGCGCAGCGCCGCCGGCAGGTCGCCACGGCGCTCGAACTGGTCGGCCTGGCCGACCGTGCCCGACATCTGCCGCGTCAATTGTCCGGCGGCCAGGAGCAGCGTGTGGCGATTGCCCGCGCGCTGGTCACCGATCCGGCGCTCATTGTGGCCGATGAACCCACCGGCAACCTCGATTCCCACAGCGCGCATGAGGTGCTGGGCGTTTTGCACTCGCTCCGCCAGGAAGCCGGTAAAACCATCATCCTGGTTACGCACGATCCCAAGGCGGCAGCGTTTGGGACAAGACAGATTCATCTGGAGAAGGGAGAGCTGTCCGCATGACGTTACAAACTTTCATCTTGAAGAACGCCCTGCGCAACAAGCGCCGCGCGCTGCTTTCGGTGTCGAGCGTGGCGGTCAGTTTGTTTCTGCTGGTCACCTTGCAGGTGGCCTTGCGCGAACTCACCCTGCCGCCGCCCAGCGCGGGCGCCGAGTTGCGCGTGGCCGTGCGCAACAAGATTTCCCTGACTAACCTGCTGCCCGCGCGGCAGCGTGGCGTCATCGAAAAAATTCCCGGCGTCGCCGCCGTCTCGCCTTTCACCTGGTTTGGCGGCCGCTACCAAAACGAGGAGGGCATGAGTTTCGCGCAGTTCGCCATGGACGCCGACAAGTTGCAGTCCGTCTTCGGCGAAGCCAAAATGAATATGGACGGCTATGAGAAATTCGCGGCGGCCAGGGACGCCTGCGTCCTCGGCAAAATCACGGCGGATAAATATCATTTGAAGGTTGGCGATCAGATGACGCTGGTCAGCACCGTGTATCCGGGATCACTCACGTTTCACATCGCGGGCATTTATTCTGGCACGCCGGACGACCGGAACATGCTGTTCCGCCAGGATTATCTGGACGAATCCATCGGCCAGCCGGGCTACGTGGGCATGTGGTGGCTCAAGGTGAAATCCGCCGACGACATGGCGCCGGTGATCAAGGCCATCAACGCCGCCTTTGCCAACACCTCCGCGGAGGTGCGCGCCGAAAGCGAGCGCAATTTCCAGCTCGGCTTCATTTCCATGCTGGGCAACGTCAAGGCGCTGATCGCCTCAATCAGCACGGTGGTGGTGTTCACGCTGGTGCTGGTCAGCGCCAGCACCATGAGCATGGCCGTGCGCGAACGGTTCCGCGAACTGGCCATCCTCAAGGCGCTGGGGTTCCGCCGGCGCGAACTCTTCGCCTTCATCCTGGCGGAAAGTTTCGGCTTGGCCGCCGCCGGGGCGCTCGTGGGCATTGGCGGCGCGTATCTGCTCTATACTTTTGGCGATATTGGCAAAATGACCCAGGGAATTTTTGTCTCGTTCGAAGTCACGCCGCGCATCATGGGCATCGCGGGACTGGTGGCGGCGCTGCTCGGAATTGTTTCCGCCCTCGCGCCGTCACTGTCGGTCGCCCGCATGAGCGTGGTGGAGGGGTTGAAAACGCTGGATTGAATGAAAGCTTTGACTAAATCCCAAATCCTCGTGGCAGTGGTTGAGCTGCGACCACTCTGCCGTAGCGCAGGCTTTCCAGCCTGCGGGTTCATGGGACTTTCCAGTCCCGTGTTTCCGTGGGTGGGAACTGGCGACTGGAAAGTCGCCAGAACCCGCAGACAAGAATGTCTGCGCTACGTCGGCGTGCGAACCACACCGCCGTTCCCCGCTTCAACGCTTAACCCTTTAACGCTTTAGCGACCAATTAAATGGCCCTGCCACTGACCTACAATTATCGCAACGTGCTCGTCCGCTGGCGCGCGACGCTGGCTACCATCATCGGCATCGGGCTGGTGGTGGCGGTCTTTGTGCTGGTGCAGTCCCTGGCGGTCGGCTTGGAAAAATCCGCCGGCAACACTGGCGACCCGCGCAATATCATGATCGTGCGCAAGGGTTCCACCGCCGAATCCACCAGCATGGTGTCGCTTTCGCAATTTCAAATCCTGCACTATTGGCCGCAAATCGCCCGCGACGCCGCCGGCCAGCCGCTCATTTCGGCCGATCTTATCTGCCTCATCAGCCAGCCGCGGATTGATGGACACGGCGAGGCCAACGTCTCCGTGCGCGGGTTGACCGCCATGGGCATGGCGTTGCGCCCGCAGGTGAAATTGGTTTCCGGCCGCTGGTTCACGCCGGGCAAACGCGAGGTCGCCATCAGCCGGAGATTGGCGCGGCGGTTCGCCCATTTTCACGCCGGCGACACGTTTCGCACCGCGGCCACGACGCTTACGGTGGTGGGCGAATTCGACGGCGGCAATAGCGCGTTCGATTCCGAGGTGTGGATGGATGCCGACGAGGCCCGCTCGCTCTTTGACCGCCAGCAGTATTCCAGTCTGCTCGTGCGGGCCGCCAGCCCGGAAGCGGGCCGGGAAATCATGGCGCGTATCGAAGCCGACAAGCGCCTGCCGCTGCTGGCCGGCCCGGAAGTGAAATACTACGCGGATCAGACCGCCACGGCGCTGCCCATCAAAATCCTCGGCAACTTTTTGGCCACCGCCATGTCCATCGGCGCGGTGTTTGCCGCCATGAACACCATGTATGCCAGCGTCGGCTCGCGCACGCGCGAGATCGGCACGCTGCGCGTGCTGGGTTTCCGGCGGCGGACCATTCTGGCGGGCTTCATCGTGGAAGGCGCTCTGTTGGCGGCCCTGGGCGGCGTGCTGGGCTGCCTGCTGGCGCTGCCGCTGCACGGCGTTTCCACCGGCACCATGAGCTTCAACTCGTTCAGCGAAACCGTGTTTGAATTTCGCATCACCCCATGGCTCGCCGCCAAGGGAATGATCTTTGCGGTGGTCGTCGGCGTCATCGGCAGCCTGTTGCCGGCCATTCGCGCGGCCCGTCTGCCGGTCATCACCGCCTTGAAATCGGTCTGACAATCTGTGAGCCTTGTTGTGTTTTCAAGAATGACTTTTGGCCGCATCGTAGCGCAGGCTTTCCAGCCTGCGGGTTCACGGGACTTTCCAGTCCCGTGTTCCCGATTTCTGAACCTGGCGACTGGAAAGTCGCCAGAACCCGCAGACAAGAATGTCTGCGCTACAAGCGACGCGCCGCCATTATGAATACGGAACAACTAAAAGCTCTGCACATTAGTCCGGAGGACAAACGCCGGCCGCAACGCTCCTTTTGGGGCATCCTGTTGGTGGTCGCCGCCGTGCTGCTGGGCACGGTGGCCTTTATCCAGCCATGGGCCAGGGACAAACGCGAAATTGCCGACCACACGGGGGTGGCGGGGGCCAACCCCGGTTCCACAAATTCTGTAGCGGCAAAAACGGTGGCTGATTCACCGGTGCAAAATGCCACCACCGCCCCCTCGTCCGTTCCTGGTGCAGACAGCGTGTTGACGGTCAGCGGTTACATCGTCAATCGCGAGCGCATTGAAATCAGCCCGCGCTTTCTCGGCGTGGTGAAATGGATTGGCGTGAAAAAAGGCGATGCCGTGACCAACGGCCAGGTGATCGCCCAATTGGACGACGCCGAGTATCGCGCGCGGATGCTTCAGGCCGAAGGCCAATTGAACAGCGCGAAGGCCGACGTGGAGCGCGACCGGCTGAATTACGCGCGCATCACCAATCTCACCAGCACCGCCGTGGAGTCCAAGCAGTCGGAGGACAACGCCCGCTTGGCGCTGGAGGCCGACCGCGCCTCCTTGCAGGCGGCGCAGGGCAATTATGACCTGGCAAAAACCTATGTGGATTGGTGCGTCATTCGCTCGCCCATTAACGGCGTGGTGCTTGCCAAGCTGGTGAACCCGGACGAACTGGTCATGCCGCAAAGCTTTGGCGGTGGACGCGGCCCCAGCACCGCGTTGCTGGCCGTGGCCGATCTGAACGATTTGCAGGTGGAGATTGACGTGAATGAAGCCGACCTTTCCAAGATCTCCCTGAACCAGAAATGCCGCGTCAGTCCCGAGGCTTATCCCGACAAAACTTACGCTGGCTATGTTGCCGAAATCGCGCCCGAAGCCGACCGCGCCAAGGGCACGCTGCAAATCAAGGTGCAAATCGTCCGCCCGGACAAGTATCTGACTCCGGAATTAAACGCCAAGGTGGAGTTTCTTAAGAATTAGAATCCTTGCTTGCATGGATCGTTATGAGTTCCACAGTAAATCGCGGGCGAAATCGTCGAGCAGCCTTTGGTAAGGCGCTCACCATTCGTTCCAGCACTTGTTGTCGCGCGGACGCTCATCGGAATGGGCAATATGCCTCCTGCTTGATTTCAAAGGAATAAATTAAGCCGTAGTTTAACTGCGTGGTTAATTAAACGCCTCTGTGGTAGTTAAACTGTGTGCTACAAAGAAAACTTGGCCAACGCATCGGCTGCCTCCGGAAAGAGAGGAAGCTCACCCAAGAGCGACTCGCGGAAGCAGTGGGTTGTTCGGTTGAGTTCGTAAGTCTTGTCGAGCGCGGCATAAATGCCCCGTCTATTGCGGGCTTGGAGAAATTTGCAAGAGCGCTGAAGGTCGAAGTCAAAGAGCTATTCGTCTTTGAAGGAGGGAAGCGATGAATCTCGATCTTCTTCAGGCAGCCATAGATGGAATGAAGCACGCTTTGGAGGAGGCGATCAGGACCGCGACTTTCAATGGCCGTAAATACGCCAATGGGCAGCGAGCAAAAGAGGCGCTCATCCGAAGTCAGCGGCTGATTTTGCCAATTCACGAAGTCGTCAAGCAAAGTCTGGCAGAGGAGTTAAATAGACGTCGCCGACGATTTGAGATTCATCCACCCATTGGCGCGTCTGCCCCAGAACTCAAGATTTCGGGTTTTATCAAAGCAAAAAATCAGGACGTCGTTGTGCTTTTTGATGGCGACACTGCAGAGGCGGAGCAAATTCAAAATGGCCCGCTGACTGGAGAGCAAGATGGGGTGGGGCACCGACAATCAGAAAGATCCATCGTTGTTGGTGTGCGCAGCCAGATGAGCAGTGTGGCGAAAAATTTTGATACACTCATGGAACGCGCTTTTGCGGAGACGCTAAACTTGCGGCTGCGATTGCCCGATCTGACGATGGCCGAAGTTTATGTTTTGCCAGTCGTCGAATATAACGACACAGCGATGGAGCATGAAGAAGTGGCTTGGAAACGAAATCCTGTGAGCGTTGCCAAATTCATCAGAACTTTCTTGGCGATCACACATCGCCCGCCCGGAAATTTACAGGCGAATATTTATAAATATGAACGCTCTGCACTGGTTTTGGTGGATTTTCGCCTTGATGAACCAAGAATATATTTGACACTGGAAGAACTGAGACAGGACCATCTTGTGCCAGAGGATTTTCAGGCCAATTTCGCTATGCTGTCACCAGCCGGCTTTGCTCGTGATCTTCTGGATATGCACGCGCTTCGGCATCCAATTCCGGCTCGGCATTAGACGCACCCAGAAAATCATCCAAATAATTCGGATCAAGACCGTAGCGTCGTGCGATCCAAATATCAGCCTCCTTCTGGCTCATTTGAACAAGCTCGGCATCTTCCAGGGGCGAGATTTGCGGGATTCCAAATCGTTCGATAAAGTTCTTTTGATAGCACTCGAATCCACCTTCAATCTGAAAGCTCGTAAGACGCGCGTAAAAATACATCACTGAACTATTGAGAATTCGTTGCAAGGCTCGAATCGAAATCGCCGCGCCAAACAAACTCGGCTGCGGCTGGAAAACTGCATAGCCGTTGCAAAACAGGCTATCGCTTTCATCCAAGAGGAAATTGGGCCCACGGCTGAAGGTCTTTGTAAGCAATTTCGGACCTTGTGCGGACATTCCCTGAGTCCTGCCCCAGGCAAACCAAGACTCATAAGTTTTCTTTCCTTTGTCTCGCGTCGCTAAAAATTCTTGGCACTCCAGCAAATAATTGTGCGTTTTGGGGAATCGAGATTTCAGTTGAGGTTCGGACATCAAAACTGACTTGCCGCATTTTTGCTCGTAGGGGCAAATAACCCGCAGACGGTTGCTTTGCAACTCTGCCTCGGAGTCAAAGGATGCGATCTTGATTGCGGGTCTAGTAATCTCGATCTCGATTTCCCGTGATACGCCAGCTAAATTTCGGGCGATACATTTACCACCAAAATTTTCGACCAGAAAAACCCGGTCTTTCAAGGTGGCAAATCCCACGCGGATTGGCGCAAAGTCACCAAGAGGCACTCCTTCCGTTTCGATGCGACGCAGAGCCTCCAAATCCTTCTCGCAAGCCAGCCGCCATTTGTCGGGCTTCAATGAATCGATGGGGATTTGAGAAAAGTTGGTTCGCGCCAGACTTTCCTGTGTGATTTTCTCTCGGATTGAATCAAATTCGATGAACTCGCTCTTCGATCGAGTGACGAAAAGAAGGCATGTATAGGCGCTGGCCTTGTCGAACACTTTGTTGTGTCCAAAATCAACAATCCGGCGGATGCCGTGCTGACGTTGTAGTTCGCGTCGAACTTCGGCGCCAGCGAGAGAGGTGAAAAAATTATTTTGCGTAATAACGGCCAAACATCCGTCCTTGCCAAGAAATGGTTGTGCCGCGATTGGAAACAGCAATGCCAAGCTAAAACTTCCATTGGCCAGCCCGTTGTATTTTGTTGCGAGTGCCAAACGATATTCCTCCGGCAAGTTTTGCAATTTTACATAAGGTGGATTCGTAGCAATCAGGTCAAAACCGTCCGAAATGCCGATTGAATCGAGCAATTTTCCTGGCTCGGCAGTAAAGAAATCGCACTGATGGAAATTGAGTGTTTGCCGGGGCAATGGGCGGTGTTTCAAAGCCAAAAACAACTCTATCAGGCACTGGGCATTGGCCAATGTAACCGGGTCTCGATCAAATCCCCAAATGTGGTGCTGAAAAGAATCTTCGTAATTGATCTGCCACTCCTCAAGCATCACTTCAGCGGTTGCAATCTGGAAAGCCGCGCCTCCACAACATGGGTCGCAAAACGAAAAGTCTTTCTTCCTAAAACTGGATGACATCGCAATCCCCTCGCGAATCAAATATTTGGCAATAAACGGCGGCGTATAGACAACCCCATGATCGCGGCAGTGAATATCTGAGAAGGTTGCTTCAAACGCATCTTCGACCTGAGAAAGGGAAGCAAAATCACCAACTTTGCCACCGAGTAAGGACATTGAAAGCGAAACACGTTTCGTAAATTCGCTCAAGTAGCGATTGGAAACAAAGCCGGTGGATATTTCTTGAAGAGGCAAACCATTGTGGTCAGCCCAATTCCTGATGACAGCCGCTTTAATTTCATCAGGTGAATGGTCTTGAAGCAGTAGCTTGATCCTGCCAACCAAATCAGTGGTTCTCTTGTCTGAATTAACTCCTCGATCTGCAAGAAAAGCGGTCATGTGTAGAGAAGTTCTGCTCGGAATTGTTGGATAAACTCGGATAGCCGGCGAAATTTGCCCTGCTCGTGATCACTGTCGAAGGCGTCGTTTAGGCGGTCGGCCAATTCTTCAGCCTCGATCTGCAACACCACTCGATTGAGCAACGAAAGTTGCCCCACATCCATGTGCTCGATTTTCTCATGCAGCATGGGCTTCAACTTCTCCACCGAAATGTTCTCGCGATGTGACATCATTCTGTTGATTATTTAACATGTTCCACGTCTATCTGCCACAGTAATTTTACGCGTTATTTTCCAATACAAAAGGTGCTAAAAATGGAATCCAGCAAATCTTCTGTGGTGGTCTTCCCCACGATTTCGCCGACGGCGTTGGCGGCGATGCGCAAATCCATGGCCACGAGTTCCAACGTCGCCTCGCCGGCCAGTGCCTCGGCGGCCTGGCGTGCGGCCAGGTGCGCGCGGTTCAGTGCGTCTTGATGGCGCGAGTTGATGGCCACCTGCAACATGCCGACCTCGATGTCGCCGGACCAAACCAGATTTTTGATCGCGTCTTTGAGTGACTCGATACCCAAGCCGGTCAGGCAGCAGACATCCACGATTGGAGCGACGGTCTCTGGTACGGCGCGACTTGGAGCGCCGGTCTCCGACCCGGCGCGTTTCTCTGCGGCATCAGATTCGAGCCGGGTCGGAGACCGGCGCTCCGGTTCGAGCCGGGGCGGTGCCCGGCGCTCCGGGGGCAGTTCCAGCTTCACGGGCAAGTCGGTCTTGTTGCGCACGAGGATGCGCTGCTTGCCGGCGAATTCGGCGAGATACTTTTCATCCGCAGCGGTCAGCGGTTCGCTGGCGTCCAGGACATGCAAAATCAATTCCGCTTGCGCCAGCGAGGCGCGGCTGCGGCGGATGCCTTCGCGCTCCAGCTCGTCCTGCGCTTCGCGCAGGCCGGCGGTGTCAATGAACACGACCGGCAGCCCGCGAATATTGGCTGTCTCTTCAATCGTGTCGCGCGTGGTGCCGGGCAGGTGGGAGACGATGGCGCGGTCATGGCCCAACAACTGGTTGAGCAGACTCGATTTGCCCGCGTTGGGCCGGCCCACAATCGCGGCGCGGATGCCGCGCCGGAGGATTTGTCCCTCATTGGCCGTGCTCAGCAGTTCCTCCATGAAGGCGAGGCCATCAGCCAGCCGCTGCTGCAACTGAGCCTTGGTGTCCGGGGCGATGTCCTCGTCGGGAAAATCCAGGTGCGCCTCGACATGCGCGAGCGTGTGCATCAAGTCATCCCGCAGCCGGTTGATGCGCTGCGACAGTTTGCCGGCCAATTGCTCATTGGCGGCGGCCAGCGCGAGTTCCGTGCGCGAGTGGATCAAATCGGCGACGGCCTCCGCCTGGGCCAGATCAATGCGGCCATGCAGAAAGGCGCGCTTGGTGAATTCGCCCGGCTCGGCCAGCCGCGCGCCTTGAGCCAGCAGCGTGTCGAGCACGAGCTTGGCCGGCAGCAAGCCGCCGTGACAGGAAATTTCCACCGTGTCCTGGCGCGTGAAGGTGCGCGGTGCGCGGAGGACGGCGAGCAAAACTTCATCCATCACTTGTTCGTCTCGGACAATTTTGCCGAACTGGATGGTATGCGTCGGGGCGGCGGACGGCCTCAAGGAGTTTTTGCCAACGGGCCGGAAACATCGGTCGGCGATGACCAGCGCCTGGGATCCGGAGAGCCGGATGACGGCCAAACCGCCTTCACCAAGCGGCGTGGCGATGGCGGCGATGGTGTCTTCGAGGTGCATTTTTAATTTTCGATAGGCGATTTACGATTTACGAGTTGCGGGAAGACGGGCGGCGCCCGGCGAACCTCTGGTGCCGGTGCGTGAATCCGGAGTGCTGCGACCGGGGGCCCGGTCGCGGTCCGGGGATAGCGGACCGCGCGCCGTCCCGGCGCGTAGCGGCTGGGAAGATGAGCGACGTCCGGCGAATCTCTGGGCTGGATGATCCGATCCCTTTGGGCTTCCAAAATGGACGCGTTGCGGCTCTGCAAGATGCGTGCAAGGTGCAGGGCCTCCGCCCGCACCAGCGGCGCGTAAATCGCATATCGCAAATCGTAAATTCAAGACAGGTGCCGGCAATTCCCCGCCTGGTTCTCCGCCTCGCGCCCCAGCAAAAAGAGCCGCGCCTTTTCGTAGCTGTGCTTGTGGAGATAGTGCAACAAGGCCGGGTCGGTGTCGCGCGGAAGGCTGCTGACCAGCTCTTCGATCCGGGCGAAGATCGGCCGCAAGTCGGGCTTGGGCTTGGCGGCGGACATGGCTTGGACGGTCGCCGCCAGTTGCGTGAGCGCCGCCAGCAATTCATGTTCCACCGGGGAATTCATGCGCGGGACAAACTAATGCCCAAACAAATTACCGATATGGGAGATTTGGTGGGACAGCCACGAATGCTGAAGATCCACATAGCCGAGCAAATACATGGCTGTGATGAGCCGGGCGAGGCCGGACGTCAAGATCACCACGATCATGGCCGAGAGGTACACGCCAAAGGCGTGGGTGGGGTCGGGTTGCATCACGCGTGGTATCCCCTGATACAAGATCCAAGTCACCAGCGCGATGCCAATCGGCCAGGTTGCATACGGCGGGATGTCCGCGCTCGCATCCGCAAAATGCAGCAGGAGCAGGGGACTGAAGCCGTAGGCGGTGGTGGTGTAGGCTTGGAGAAAGGTGATCCGGTCTTGAAAGGTCTGGCTGATTTTATGGATCAGCACCGCGCTGGCGAACACCACCGCAAACAACAGCACGAACTCGATGATCTCGAAATTGATGACTTCCTGCGCCGAAAAGTGCTTGTAAAACTGGAGCCACGGCTGCCATTTGCCACTCTTGCTCAGGCCCCAGCATTCCAGCGCGGTGCCCGCCAGGATCAACGGCAACAGGTGGGTCACGGTTATAAAGAAATAGCCGCGGCGCGCCTGCGCGATCCTTTCCCAGGCCACGTTCGGTTCAAAAATCAGGAAGAAAACCTTGATCATGCTGGCGCAAGCATCAACCATTTTCCGTCCGATGACAATAAAATCCGCTTTCGCTCCACCCGCGCGCGGCGTTAAGCTGGCCGGGTGAAAGTAAATCTCGGCATCTGGAGCTGGCTCACGCAGGCGGTCATCGCCCTCGTGGTGATTGCCGTCTTGCTGCTCATTGGCATGACCTACCTGCCGCTCATCCAGCAAAACGAGCAGATGCGCCGGAAAATTGACAAGCTCGACGCCGAAGTGGGGCAGGAGCGGCAGACGGCCAAACAATTACAGCAGGAATTTGAGGCCTTGCGCAGCGACCCCAAGACGGTGGAACGGCTGGCCCGCCAAACCCTCGGCTATGCCAAGACCAATGAAACGGTCATCCATTTTGAATCGCCCATGACCAACGCCGCGGGCCACTGACGAGGAACGAAGGTGGTTTCCTGATTTACGGAGCGCGAGTTGTCCCAACTCGCAGGGGCGGGGACAGCTTGTCCCCGGCGTCAGGCACCTGCAACAAAGCTGGTGGGGACAAGCTGTCCCCACCCCTCCGCGCTGGCCTCAGACGGTCATGATTTCTTTTTCCTTGCTGGCCACGTGAGCGTCAATTTTGGCGGTGCAATCGTCGGTCAGTTTCTGCAAGTCTTTTTCGGCCTGCTTCACGTCATCCTCGGTGGTGCCGCTGTCATGGCCGTGTTTTTTCAACAGCTCCATCGCGTCGCGGCGCACGTGGCGCACCGCCACCCGGCCGTCCTCGGCCATTTTCTTGATGAGCTTCACGAATTCCTGGCGGCGCTCCGTGCTCAGTTCCGGGAAGGACAGCCGGATCAGTTTGCCTTGCACCACTGGTGATAAGCCGATGTTCGCCTTCTGAATCGCTTTCTCAATCGGCTGCAGCGAGCTCACGTCCCACGGCTGGATGACCAGCATGCGCGGCTCCGGCGTGTTGATGTTGGCCAGCTCGCGGATGCGCATTTGCGAGCCATACACCTCCGCCGTGATGTTCTCCACCAACCCGGCCGAGGCCCGGCCCGTGCGCACGCCGGCGAATTCATTAATGACCACTTGTTCGGTCTTGATCATCTTTTCTTCGGCTTCCAATAGAATGTCGTCGAGTGTCATAGTGCGGTCAATTTAATCTGATTGTCACCCCAGGTCGAACGAAATTTCAGCCGGCTGGGACGCCCGGTTGGAGCGCCGGTTTCCGACCCGGCTCTTGGGAGTTCACGCTTTGGCGTGTCTCCAGACAAGCTGAAGCCTGAATTCCGATGGGGGCGAGCCGGGGCGGAGACCGGCGCTCCTACCAAACCTCCACCGGGCCTTTGGGCACGGGGATGCGGTTGGGCGGGGCGGCTGCGGGGTCTTGCATAAAGGAGGCCACCAGGGGCGCCGGTTGAAAGCGCGCTTGCAGTTCGCCCCGGTCGTCCAGAAACGGTTGCCGCCAGCGGACATATTTTTCCAGGATCTCGTCGAACTGCGCCCGGGTGCCGAGTTGGACCACCTGTTTGTTAAACTCATGGCAGGGTCCGAAGCGGCGGGCGTACCACGGCGCCACTTTGCGGAACATCCGGCAGCCCAGTTCCTCGCCAAACACTTCCACCATCAAATCCAAGTGCCGGCGCATCACGCGGACGCGTTCGGCAAAGGAGGGTTCGGGGGGAACGAGGTCCTTGGCTTCGTGGTAGGAGCCGACGTGAGGAGGCTCATGCCAACGAGCCGAGGCGGTGCTCGGCGCTCCGACTTGGCTGCGGTCACCGTTGGGCGGCTCATCCATTTTATTGCCTGAATCAATCAGAGCCTTCTCACGTCGGCTGCTACAAGAACTTAAGTATTGAAAGGTGCGCTTGAAAATCCACGGATCATAAAACGCGCCGCGCCCGATGCTCACCCCGGCGCAACCGGTTTCGTCGAGCATCCGCTTGGCGGCCTGCGGCGTCACGAGGTCGCCGTTGCCAATCACGGGAATGGTTTTGACGGCGGCGACCACGGCGCGGATGCCGGCCAGGTTCACGGTGCCGCCAAACCCCTGTTCGCGCGTGCGGCCATGCACGAAAATGGCCGCCACCCCGGCGTCTTCCAGGGCGCGGGCCAGTTCCGGCGCGGTCAAATTCTCGTCGTCCCAGCCCAGCCGCATTTTGGCGGTGACGGGTATTTTCACGGCCTGGACCATGCCGCGGACCAGCGCGGCGGTTTTGTCCAGTTCCGTCATCATCGCGGAGCCGCCGCCGACCTTGCAGACTTTCTTGACCGGGCAACCCATGTTGATGTCCACCGCCGCCGCGCCGCGCGCTTCGGCCAGGAGCGCGGCGTCGCGCATTTCCGCCGGCACCGAGCCGAACAGTTGCACGGCCAGCGGCGCATCCGCCGGGCGGGTTTCCGTCAGCTTGAACGCCCGCTCGCGCTGCTCGATCAAAGACCGGGCGTTGACCAGATCCGTCGTACACAGACCCACCCCGCCCAGTTCGCGCACGGTCAGGCGGAAGGGCAGGTTGGTATAACCCGCCAGGGGCGAGAGGAATAAATTGGATTTCAGCGCTAACGAGCCTAAACGCATGGTCTAATAATACTGGAATTCGCGGATTGCGAAAGCGGCAATAACATGATACTTTGGCGCAATCAAAATGTTTGATGATGATTCAAATTTAAAGGAAAACGGCGGCCAGAAAAAGCCGGCCGGGAACGGTTTCAACAAGATACCGGTGTTCACGCTGCTGGCGTGGGCCGGCATCATTGCGGCGGCAGCCCTGTTGTTCTTGATGAAACAGCGCATCACCACGCCCGCCACCGACCTGACGCAATCTGAATTCCTGGATAAATTCGCCTCCAACCAGATCGTCGAGGCCAAGATCGTGGTTAATCAGCAGTCCCTGCCGCTGGAGGACATCACCGGCACCTTCCGGCCGGAACATGGCATCCGGGCGACGGCGGCGGCGGCGGAAAAGGACGGCAAGGAGGCCAAGCCGCTCGTGGAAGAACCGCCCATTTCCTTCATCGTTCACAACGCCTGGCTCACGCAGGAGCAATTGAATCTCCTGACGCATTCGCCCAAGATCACCAACAGCGCGCCCAATGTGGTGGTGATGAACCTGCTCTGGGGCATCGCGCCGTTTCTGATTCTGGGCGTGTTGTTCTGGTTTTTCTTCATCCGCCAGATCAAGGCCGCCGGCAAGGGCGCCTTGAGCTTTGGCAAGAGCAAGGCGCGGATGCTGGCCAAGGACCGCAACAAGACCACCTTCAAGGACGTGGCCGGCGTGGACGAGGCCATCGAGGAGGTTTCCGAACTGGTCGAATTTCTCAAAGACCCGAAAAAATTCCAGCGCCTCGGCGGACGGATTCCCAAAGGCGTGTTGATGGTGGGTCCGCCCGGCACGGGCAAGACGCTGCTCGCCAAGGCCATCGCCGGCGAGGCCGACGCGGCGTTTTTCAGCATCAGCGGTTCGGATTTCGTGGAGATGTTCGTGGGCGTGGGCGCCAGCCGCGTGCGCGACATGTTCGAGCAGGCCCGCAAGAGCACGCCGTGTTTGATTTTTATTGATGAAATTGACGCCGTGGGCCGCTCGCGCGGCCATGGTCTCGGCGGCGGCAACGACGAGCGCGAACAGACTTTGAACGCGTTGCTCGTCGAGATGGACGGCTTTGACACGCAGGAGGGCATCATCATCATCGCCGCCACCAACCGGCCGGACGTGCTGGACCCGGCGCTGCTGCGGCCCGGCCGCTTTGACCGGCAAGTGACGGTGAACCTGCCGGACGTGCGCGGCCGCGAAGGCATTTTGAAAGTCCACGCCAAGAACGTGAAGTTGTTGCCGGACGTGGATTTGTCGGTCATTGCGCGCGGCACGCCGGGCTATTCCGGCGCGGAACTGGCGAACTTGCTGAACGAGGCGGCCCTGCTGGCGGCCCGCACCAACAAGAAAGGCGTCGGCCAGCCCGAACTCGAGGAAGCCCGCGACAAAGTGCGCTGGGGCCGCGAACGTCGCAGCATGGCCATGAGCGACGAGGAAAAGCGCGCCACCGCCTGGCACGAGGCGGGCCACGCGCTCGTCAATGTGCTGCTCAAGCACGTCCACCCGCTGCACAAGGTCACCATCATCCCGCGCGGTCGCGCGCTGGGTGTCACCATGTCCCTGCCCAAGGAGGACATGCTGAACATGCGCCGCAAACAGGCGATTGACACCATCATCATGACCATGGCCGGACGCATCGCCGAGGAATACGTCACCGACGATATTTCCAGCGGGGCGGCCATGGACATCCAGCAAGCCACCCAACTGGCCAAGGCCATGGTGATGCACTGGGGCATGAGCGAGAAGCTGGGCAACGTGCTGTACGGCGAGGCGCAGGAATACGTGTTTCTGGGCCGCGACATGATGCGCACCAAGGATTACAGCGAGTCCACCGCGCAGGATATTGACACCGAGGTCAAGCGCATCGTGGACGGCGCTTTCCATACGGCCAAGCAAATGATTGAAAACCACCGCGACAAACTCGAAATCGTCGCCAACAGCCTGCTGGAGTATGAGACCCTGGACGGTGCGCAGGTCGAGGAAATCGTGCGCACGGGACATTTCACCCCGCCGCCCAAGCCGCCGGTGAATGTCGGCCCCATGATGGGCGCGCCGGCCGGAACGCCTCTGCCGGAGAATCCGCCCAAGCCCGTGCCGCCGAAACTGCCCGGCCTGGGCTCGCCCGCGCCGGCTCCGGCGGGTTAGCCCGCCGACCTGACGAGGGCGGATGGATGGGCGATCCGCGTAGCGGCGGTCTGGCGACCGCCGCCATTATTGCTTCCGCGTTTGTGAAGAACCCGAAACAGACTGAATCAGGGCAGGGGAATGATGGGCAGGGGAATGGCTGGTTGGCAGAATGATTGAGGGCAGAATGATGGGCGGGAAATCTCAGGAAATTATTCTGCCCTCAATCATTCTGCCAGTTTCGCGAGTCCGGCTGTTCGTGGCGGCGGGCAACATCAAGCGCCGGGGCAGATTCAAACTCACGTAGCGGCGGTCTGGCGACCGCCGCCAATATTGC
>Ga0316217_10003222_pt1 | contig 18824 bp, 20 predicted proteins | sample 1anoAmetaG_FD_203633 | JGI IMG/M metagenome (GOLD analysis project Ga0316217, IMG submission 203633) | Freshwater microbial communities from Trout Bog Lake, Wisconsin, USA - 1anoA | ecosystem: Environmental > Aquatic > Freshwater > Lake > Hypolimnion/Profundal zone | place: USA: Wisconsin...
TCATCTAAATAAATAAACTCATCTGCTGTATGACTTCTAGCACTATCACCGGGTCCCATTTTCAATGTAGGAAAAGGCATCAATGCTTTATCACTTGTTGTTGGTGAACCATAATAACCTTTACCCAACGACTTGCCTGCTTTTACCAAAGGATGATCCAAAGGTATAGAGGTAGACTTCATTCTGGTAGTCCTTGGTTTAAACTGACTCTTCATATTCTCTTGTAAAGAAGCTAATATTTCTTCGAAACTATACAACTCATTCACCCTTACATCTATCACAAACTTACATTGTGATGGTACTACATTATGTTGTTTGTTTTCTGTATCAATTACTGTAACAGTCAATCTTGATTCTCCCAATAGTTCACTAACTTTATCAAACTTATAATTGCGTATCCAGTTAATGTCATCCATTGCTTTATATAAAGCATTCTCTCCTTCATTGCGGGCTGCATGTCCTGCTCTGCCATGAGCAATACAATCTATTACCATCAATCCTCTTTCAGCCACAGCCATTTCCAGTTTAGTAGGTTCTCCTACTATGCCACAATCAATCATTCCAAGATAAGGCAATACCAGTTCTATACCATTTACTCCACTGATTTCTTCTTCAGCAGAAGCCGCAAATACTACATTGTATTCAGTATCTTTCTTATCATAATAATAAAGAAAAGTTGCTATTAACGATACAAGACATCCACCAGCATCATTGCTGCCTAATCCAAATAATTTACCTTCTCTTTCAATGGGTGTAAACGGATCTACTGTATAACCTTTATTAGGCTTTACAGTATCATGATGAGAGTTTAAGAGGATACTATTTTTAGTTACATCATAATGCTTATTCTTGGCATAAATATTATTGCCTACTCTTGAAAAGGGTATATCAGACTGCTGAAAGAATTCACCAATAATTTCTGCTGTATCATTCTCTTCTTTAGAGAATGAAGGGGTAGCAATTAATGCTTTTAATAAATCAATTGCTTTCTGTTGTAAGGTAATTATCTGTTCACTCATATATAATACTTGTTCCGGCAGTACCGGAGATTAATTGATCTAACTGTTCTGCTTTACCAATAACCACTCTTTTTACACCATGCTGAATAGCCATAAAAGCATTGTCCAGTTTAGGAATCATTCCTGCAAAAATGATGTTATGATCTTTTAGTTCTTTGAAATATCCGGGATTAATCTGACCGATAACACTACTATCATCTTCAGCATTCATTAATACACCACTTTTTTCAAAAGAATAAATCAGATGAACTTCATATTCAGTACTCATAGCCTTGGCTATTTCCTGTGCAATAGTATCTGCATTGGTATTTAATAGTTGTCCTTTTTGATCTTGTGTAACAGGTGCAATTACTAATGAAATATTCTGTTCTAAAAGTGATTTAACAAGAGAAACATTTACAGCATCCACATCTCCTACAAAGCCATAATCTATAGAACCCCTGTCCCCTAAAGGGGAGGAAGCGAGACGTTTATGTGCTTGTATAAGATTGCCATCGGCACCACTTAACCCAATTGAATTGCAGTTATGTGATTGCAATTGAGCAACAATATTTTTATTGATATACCCTGCATATACCATAGTTACAATCTTCAAGGTTTCTGCATCGGTAATTCTTCTGCCATCTATCAGTTGTTGTTCAACGCCTAATTGTTCTGCCAGTTTAGTAGCTAATTTTCCACCACCATGTACTAAGACTTTATATCCTTCAAGATTAGAGAATGATTGTAAAAATGAAGAAAGCTTTGTTTCATCATCTATGATATTACCACCTATTTTAATTACATAAAGAACCTTCTTACCCCCATCCCCTAAAGGAGAGTATACTAAGTTGTTGAAAATATTTATAGTATTCATATAATCTGATGTCTTTTATTTTAAATTAGCTTCTTTACAAGCTCCCCATTAAGGATGGGGTTTAAGATTTCAGATAATACTGCTTGTGCAGCCCAGACTCTGTTGGAAGCTTCTAATGTAACAATACTATTAGGGCCATCCAGTATTTCATCGCTAAGTTCTACATTTCTTCTTACCGGTAAACAATGCATTACTTTAGCATTATTAGTCAATGCAAGAGTCTTATCAGTCAACATCCAACGAGGATCATTATCATACACTTTGCCATAATCTGTAAAAGTGCTCCAGTTTTTTACATATACATAATCTGCATCTTTTAAAGCTTCTTCTTGTTTATGTGTGATAGTAGCTCCTCTTGTATATTCTTCAGACAACTCGTAATCTTCCGGATGAGTGATCACAAAGTCTGCTTCTCCCCAGGCATTCATCCACTGCGCAAAACTATTTGCTACACAATGAGGAATAGGCTTGATATGAGGAGCCCAGGTAAGAACAACCTTAGGTTTACGGGTTTCTTTGAAAGTTTCTTTAATAGTCATTATGTCAGTAAAACTCTGCAATGGATGCAGTGTGCTACTCTCTAAACTTACTACAGGTATCCCTGAATATTTTATTAACTGATTAACCAGTAATTCACTATAATCTTCTTTTTTATTTTTAAGTTGAGGAAAAGTACGGATACATAATATATCGAAGTAGTTACCCAGTATAGGAGCAGCATCCTTAACATGTTCCACCGTATTGCCACTCATGATAGCACCTTCTTCAAACTCTAAAGCCCAGCCTTCCTTATTATCTACATTCAGAAGGATAGATTCCATACCAAGATTTGCTGCAGCAACCTGAGTACTTAAACGTGTACGCATACTTGGATTAAGAAACAATAGACCAATACGTTTATTAACACCAAGATGTTTATCAATCAATGGATTAGCCTTATAATACAAAGCTTTATCCACCATGGCATTGATGTTTTGAACATCATGAACAGAAATAAATTGTTTCATACAAGTTAATTATACTTCGTTAGTCTTAATTTCCTTAATAGCTTTTTCTAAAGTATCAAGGAATGAATCTATTTGTTCTTTACTAATGGCCAGGGACGGTAATAAACGAATTACATTTGGCTTAGCTTCTCCTGTAAATACTTTATAATCAAATAATAATTTCTTCTTAAGGTCTTTCAACTCTTCAGGTACATCAAATCCAATCATTAATCCTTTGCCTCTTACATTCAGTATCCCTTCAATTTCTTTTAATCTGTTGGATAAATATAACCCAAGTCGATTAGCAGATTCAATCAGATTGTTCTCTTCAATAACTTCCAGTACTGCCAGGGCAGCAGCACAGGCAAGATGATTTCCTCCAAAGGTTGTACCTAGCATACCATACTTTGGTTTGATATGTGGCGCTATCAATATTCCACCAATTGGAAATCCATTACCCATTCCTTTCGCCATACTATATATATCAGCATTTACCCCGGCATAATCATGAGAAAAGAATTTGCCTGATCTTCCATAACCACACTGAACACTATCTGCAATATAAACTGCATTGTATTTATCACATAAAGATCTGATAGCCTGTAGGAAAGCATCGCTTGCAACATTAATTCCTCCAACACCCTGAATACCTTCTACTATTACAGCAGCTATATCTTTCCCATTATTAATAAAACATTCTTCTAATAATCCAACATCATTAAAAGGAAGAAAAATTACATTGTCAGTTTCATTTACAGGAGCCACTATAGATGGATTATCAGTAGCGGCAACAGCAAGAGAAGTACGGCCATGAAACCCTTTTGAAAAAGCAATTACTTTTTTTCTACCAGTATAAAACGATGCCAGTTTCAATGCATTTTCATTTGCCTCAGCACCACTGTTACAAAGAAACAATTGATAATCTACTTTACCACTAACCTTCCCTAATTTATCTGCTAATTGTTGTTGTAATGGAATAATAACTGAGTTGGAATAAAATGCAATCTGTTCCAGTTGTTCTTCAATTCTTTTTACCCAATGAGGATGTGTATGACCAATGCTGATTACAGCATGACCACCGTACATATCTAAAAACTGTTCCCCATTATCATCCCATACATAACTACCAAATGCTTTGGTAATAGTTATATTATTCAGTGGATATACATCAAATAATGACATAGTTGTTTGATTAATGCTAAATGCTGTAGTCAGTATTCAGCTTATTTAAAAATAGTTTGCCTTCAATTTGAGTCCTGTAGTTTCAGGTATTCCAAACATTAAATTCATGTTCTGAACTGCTTGTCCGGAAGCACCTTTCAATAGGTTGTCAATAGCAGAATGAACTACTATTTTATTTCCTTGCTTTTCAATATTTATAAGACATTTATTAGTATTAACAACCTGTTTAAGATCAATCATTGGTTCACTAAAATGTGTGAAAGGATGATCTGAATAAAAGTCTTTATAAAGTTGATTTATTTCTTTTAAAGTCAGCTTACATTTAATGGTAGAACTTATATATATACCTCTTGCAAAATCGCCTCTCCAGGGAATAAAATTCAATCCTTTATCACCATAAGGTACTATTGGAAAAGAAGGTTGTAACTGATGAATTGATTGGTGTATTTCATTACAATGCTGATGTTGCAATGTTTTATAAGCCGATATATTATTTGCCCTCCAGCTAAAATGCGAGGTATTACTTAATCCCTGTCCTGCCCCTGTACTGCCTGTAATTCCAGTAGTATAAATATCTTCTAATAAACCAGCATTTGCCAATGGTAATAATCCAAGCTGAATAGCAGTAGCAAAGCAGCCAGGATTAGCAATATATTTTGCTTGTTTGATAGATTCTTTGTTCAATTCAGGCAATCCATAAACAAACTGTTTATTATTGATAACTGATTTATGTGCTAACCTGAAATCCTGCGATAAATCTATAATCTTAATATTATCGTTTATAGCATTGGCTTCCATAAACTTTCTTGCATCTCCATGACCAACACATAAGAATAGTATATCAATACTCCCAACTTCTAAAGGAGTTAGATCATTAGTAAATGTCAACTCTGTATCACCTAATAAATCAGTATGTACTTTATTGATTGGGTTGCCTGCATTACTTGTACTATGAATAAAGCAGATATCAACATTTATATGATTAATCAGTAGTCTGATTAACTCACCGCCAGTATATCCTGCTGAACCAATTATCCCAACTTTTACTTTATTGTTCATTGTTGGATTCTTTTACTTTATGATAAATGGAAGTCTGATTGCCAAATATTTTACTGAATCCCCTTACATCTTCTCCAGTAAAACCAGTATTCATTTCACCGTATTTACCAAACTTAGCCGACATTAAATCATATTTGGATTCAATACCAATTACCTGAAAACGATAAGGTTGTAATAATACAAATACTTCACCTGTTACATTTTCTTGTGACTTAGTAAAATATGCTTCTATATCTCTCATTACCGGATCCATAATCTGACCCTCATGGAGCCAGTTGCCATAGAATAATGCCAACTGATCCTTCCAGTTTAATTGCCATTTGGTTAATACATGTTTTTCTAAAGCATGATGTGCTTTAAGAATTACCATTGGTGCAGCAGCTTCAAAACCAACCCTTCCTTTTATTCCTATTATGGTATCACCAACATGAATATCCCTTCCTATTCCATAAGGTCCTGCAAGAGTCTGAAGGTATTGAATAGCTTTTGTTGGATGATCAAATTGTTGATCATTAATAGCTTTTAATTCCCCTTTTTCAAAGGTTAGTTTTACTTCTTCACTTTCTGTTTTAGTTACTTGCGTAGGCCACGCTTCTTCCGGCAATATTCCTTTGGAGTTTAGAGTTTCTTTTCCCCCAACACTGGTACCCCACAATCCTTTATTAATGGAATAAACAGCTTTGTCAAAATTCATTTCAACACCTTTACTCTTCAGATAAGTTATTTCTTCTTCACGACTTAGCTTCATATCGCGGATAGGTGTAATGATTTCCACTCCAGGGATCATGATATGAAATACCATATCAAATCTCACCTGATCATTACCTGCTCCGGTACTACCATGTGCTACCGCATCTGCATTTAGTTTCTTTGCATGTTCCGCAATATGTAAAGCCTGGCTTAACCGCTCTGCACTTACACTTAGAGGATAGGTATTATTCTTCAGAACATTTCCATAAATAAGAAATCGGATTATGTTATCATAATACCCTTCAACAGCATCAATTGCAGTATGGGTTTTAACGCCTAATTTAAAGGCATGTTTTTCAATCTGAATTAGTTCTTCATTAGTAAAACCACCTGTATTTACAATGATACTATGTACATCATAACCCTTTTCTTCAAAGTGTTTCACACAGAATGAGGTATCTAATCCTCCTGAAAAACCTAATACAACTTTCTTGCTCATAATTAAATAGATTAGGTATTTAAATATTTAGAATTATAAATTAAAGAAGAAACTGATGAAGGACTTCAATCTTTTTGATTTACGTTCCTTACTAAATAATTGCTTCCATTTTAACAGCCGCTCAAAAACAGACAAATGTTTCTCGAAATATTCAGTTGTTTCCTGAGGTTTATAATGATCTTTAGGATCATATAACATAGCAGTACACATACAATTTTTTCTTTCCTTACTCATCAGAATATCGTAGTTCACACAACTTTTACAACCTGACCAAAACTCCTCATCATCAGTTAATTCACTATAGGTAACAGGTTCATATCCAAGTTCACTGTTTATTTTCATTACAGCAAGACCAGTTGTCAAACCAAATATTTTAGCATCAGGATACTTTTCTTTAGATAGGTTGAAAATCCTTTTCTTAATAAGTTTGGCTACTCCACTTTTTCTGAATTCCGGTGCAACAATCAGACCGCTATTAGCTACAAATTTCCCATGACTCCATTCTTCAATATAACAAAAACCAACCCATGAACCATCAGGCGTTAATGCTATAACAGCCTTACCTTCCAGTATTTTAGTTGTAATATATTCAGGTGTACGTTTTGCTATTCCAGTTCCTCTTGCCTTAGCTGAAGAAGCCATTTCATCAGTTATTCTGATGGCATAATTGATGTCTGAAAGATTAGCTACACGTATAATAATTTGTTGATTAATTTCCACTTTAAAATTTGATTTGATGATTCCTAGATAATTGTAAGAACAAAAGCAACGGCACCATTGAAAATGGAATGTCCGTTAATTACAACTAGATTCTAGGTCGTCGCAACAAGTGGATGAAAGAAGAGTGGCAAAAAGTACCTTGCATTGCAGCTTGTTTGCTTGCAAGGAACATTTGTAATATATAGTTATTTTGCCTTTTCAATTTTATTTATCTGTTTCTTAATAATGTAAGAGGAAGCAAAAATAAGTAATTTTATTATTCTTTGCTATTATTTTTAGCCTACTAACGTTTGTTACTGTGCCATTGCAACCGAAACAATACTTATTTTTACGTCGGGAATAGCTAATAATATGGAGCTGCAGGCTTCTAAAGTAGCTCCTGTTGTAATCACATCATCTATCAATAAAAAGTGTTTGTTTACTATTGAAATATTTTTATTGATTTCAAAAACATTTTGCATATTTTGAAATCTGTCAAGACGATTCTTTTTAGTTTGAGAATCAGTATTACTTGATCTGATCAGTATATTATTTAAAATAGGTATATCGAATTCCTTTACTATACCTTGGGCTATAACTAATGATTGATTATAACCTCGTTTCTTTTCTTTTCTTATATTTAATGGTACAGGTATTATTGCATCAACTGATTCAAATCTTTTACTATTCTTCAAATATTTCCCTATTTGTTTTCCGAAAAATATTCCAGCTTCTTTGTTGCCATGATATTTAAGTTCTTTAATAAGGGTTTGAATAATAGAATGCTTATTAAAATAATACGCTGAAGCAGCAGCTTCAATTTTTACCCGTCCATAAAATAACTTTTCTACAGGGTTATTTTGCATATCAAAGAACCCGGTTTCGGGTAATGAAGCAAAACATTTTGTACATATTAAAGAGTCTTCCTGCAGGATATCGGAATTACAATTAGCACAATTATGTGGAAATATTATATGTAGAAAACTATTGAAGTATGTTTTTAATATAGCTTTCATAATGTATATCTGTTAGAACAAATACTTATAAATTTCATAAACCTGAGAAAAAGTAACTATCTCAATTTTAAAAGAATTTTTATCAAACCCTTTTTTATTATAAGTAGAAACAATGATTTTGTCGAAGCCCATTTTCTCTGCCTCTGCAATCCTTTGTTCAATACGATTCACTGCTCTTATTTCACCATTCAATCCAACTTCTCCTGCAAAGCAAATGTTTTTGGGTAAAGGTATATCTTCATAGGAAGATAACAAAGCGCAGATTACTGATAAATCAATTGAAGGGTCTTCTACTTTCAATCCTCCGGCAATATTTACAAACACATCCTTAACTCCAAAATGAAAACCACCACGCTTTTCTAAAACAGCTAATAATAATTGTAATCTTCTTAAATCAAAACCTGTTACAGTTCTTTGTGGAGTTCCATATACACTCTGTGTTACCAAAGCCTGTACTTCAATCAACATTGGTCTTAATCCTTCCACAGTTGCCGCAATTGCTGTACCACTTAAATTATCATCGCGCTGTGATATTAATATTTCAGAAGGGTTAGTAACCTGTTTCATACCATTACCTGTCATCTCATAAATTCCTAATTCAGAAGTGCTTCCAAAACGGTTTTTTATAGTGCGTAAAATCCTATAAGCATAATGTCTGTCACCTTCAAATTGAAGTACAACATCTACCATGTGTTCCAGTATTTTTGGTCCTGCAATAGTGCCGTCTTTTGTTATATGTCCAATTAAGAAAACAGGTGTATTTGTTTCTTTAGCAAATCGTTGAAACTCTGAAGCTGTTTCTCTTATCTGTGACACACTTCCTGCAGATGAATCTATTAAATTTGATTGTATAGTCTGGATGGAATCAACAATAACTATCTGAGGTTTTAATTTCTTTATTTCCTGAAATATATTTTGTGTTGTAGTCTCTGTTAAAAGGTAAAAATTATCGTTCTCAATTTGCAATCTTTCTGCTCGCATTTTTACCTGTTGTTCACTCTCTTCACCGCTTATATAAAGAACAATATAATTCTTCAGAAGCAATCCTATCTGAAGAAATAATGTGCTCTTTCCAATGCCCGGTTCACCTGCTGCCAGTATAATACTTCCTGCTACTATACCACCTCCTAAAACCCTGTTAAGTTCTGCATCAGGAGATATAATACGCTCTTCATCATGAACATTTATTTCCTTGATATTGACTACTTTTTTCTTGCTTGTCTTACCAAAATCTTCCCACTCTTCTTTGATAATATTGTCCTTATGAATTACTTCTTCAACAAATACATTCCATTCATTACAGCTTGGACATTTACCTAACCACTTTGCACTTTCATGCCCACAATTCGAACAAAAAAATGCTGTCTTTATTTTACTTGTAGCCATATATATAATAGTATTGGGATGTCAATATTAGTAATGCTGTTTATTACAAAGTTATTCAATATAAGTCAAGGGATAAATTGTATTGAAGAAGAGTGTATAAAAAAAGAAAAGGGCGGCAATTAAGCCAACCCTTTACTTACTAACCCATTAAATTCCGTTACTAAGGTACAAGTATGAACCATATTGACAAATTAATTTTTTGTAACGGGTCTTTAACATTTGTATTTTATCGTCATAAAACTGTATTTGTCGCATTAAAAGACGATAAAATAAATAAATATAACAATTTAGTGATATAATTATTCTATAAAGAAGTCTTATTTGCCAACTGTCCACAGGCTGCATCAATGTCTTTTCCCCTGCTTTTTCGTAGTCGGGCATTCACTTTGTTTTTTTCAAGGATAGACATAAAATTAGTCACAGCTTCTTCAGATGGTTTTTTAAACCTGGCATTTTCAATAGGGTTATACTCAATAATATTGATCAGATCAGCAGGTACCTGACGATATATTTTAATCAGTTCATTTGCATCTTCCTCTGAATCATTTACGTTGTTGAACAGGATATACTCGAATGTTATTTCGTTACCTGTTTGTTTGTAAAAATAATTCAAGGCTTCAATCAATGCTTTGATATTATTGGTTTCATTGATCGGCATAATCTCGTTACGCTTTTTATCGTTGGGCGCATGTAGTGATACTGCCAGTTTAAACTTTACTTTATCATCACCTAAATGTATAATCTGTTTTGCAACACCTGCTGTAGAAACCGTAATTCTTTTAGGACTCATATACAAACCATCGGGAGCAGTAATTTTTTCTATCGCTTTCATAACATTTGTATAATTCAGTAATGGTTCTCCCATTCCCATGAATACAATGTTGGTTAACTTTTTATCGTGAACCCTTAATGACTGTTGATTGATTAATGTTACCTGATCTACTATTTCATCAAAGGTTAAATTACGTTTCCTGTCCATATAACCGGTAGCACAAAACTTACAGGTTAAACTACATCCTATCTGTGATGAAACACAGGCAGTTTTTCTGTCATCTGTAGGAATCATCACTCCTTCAATAAGATGATTGTCGAATGTTTTGAATCGACTTTTTATAGTGCCATCAGCACTATATTGTGTAGCATCAACCCTTAAGGAAGGGAAGCTGAAATTCTGCGTTAAAAGCTCTCTTAAACCTTTACTCAGATTCGACATCTCGTCAAAGCTTAAAGCATGTTTCTGCCATAGCCATTCATATACTTGCTTAGCTCTGAATTTCTTTTCTCCCAAAGTTAAAAAGTAATCCTCCAGCTGAGGTAAAGTCAATGTCCGTATGTTGGTATGTGTTAATTGCATAATGCAAAAGTATGGTAAGTTGGTTTAGCTTATATTATAACAGCATAATTAAGTATGTTCCCCAATTAAATTAAAAAAAATCATTGCGGGAATGAATATATAATCCATTCACATTTAACTGATTAAACGAAAAGCTTATTTTAAAGACCAGATCGTAAACAGATACTATATCAAGACCTACACCATAAGTATACATCAGTTTATTATTCAACGATGTGGTATAGTATGGATTGTTGCAATAGCCCAGATTTCCAAATACATTCAGATAAAAACCAAATGGAATCTTATCATGTGATTTAGACCGGATTGGATTTTTATAGACATAGGAAAATATTTTTTGTTCTATAGTAGTCTTGCCTAATACGCCTGCTACACCATCCACTACATTATACTCCTGTCCACTTAATTGAAATGTTCCGGTTCCAAATAACTGTTGATTATAATAAAAAGGATTATAAGGGAATTTAATTTCACCTGCTGCTTCCAGCAACAATATACCATTCTTCCATAAGTGTGTTGCATATATGGCATGGGCATCTATTTCCCATTGATTGTTTATTTTATCAAGGCCTTTTTTGGAAATGTTTGCACTAAGAATATATCCTTTGGAAGGATAGGCATTATAATCGGCATTGAAATAATTAAAGCTATAGTTAAATCCAAAATAGCTAACACTCTTTAAACTGTCAGGATAATATAAACTGTTTGCCTTGAAGATAGAATCAGCAATATTTTCTGTATAATATCCTGCTCTGAAATAATGTCTGACTTTCTGATTAGGTCTGTATGAGTATGTTACATCAACCCGTTTTGATGTTTTAGAAAAATCATTGTCGAGTTTCAGAAACAATTGAGTATTGGTTGCACTTGTTGCATAATTCAATTCTCTCTGTCGCATATATCCTATACCTATATTAATACCATGCTTTAATTTACCATCAATAAAAGGCACATCATATCTTAGACTTATCTGTTGGTTATATCCGTCTATAACGTATATATTCAATTTATCGTTTCTTCCGGTTAGATTTGTTTCCATAAACTTTAAGCCGAAATCTATTCTGTTCAGGCTATGGTTCTCCTGAGTCCACCACTGATTAAAGTTTCTGTCTATTAATTTCAAATAGGGAAGGGGAAAGAAATACCATCTTTCTTTTAGTACAATACTAATTTCGGCTACCGGTCCTTTCAGATCCGATATATACACACTGTCATCTACAAATAATGAAGTGTTGTAAATCTGTTGTTTGGAGATCAGAAGCTGCCGGTTTAGCTCCTGAAGGGTCATTTTATCCCCTTTAGTAATGGTTACCTCTCTCAGTATAATTCTGTCCTTGGTAATTTTGTTTCCTTTCAGTGTAATATTCCCTACAAAAACAATTTCATCCTTTGGCTTGATTATTACAGATGCCGCACTATCTGGAGCTTGTCCAAAAGTATTTATTCCTTTTAGTAATAATAAAATGAACACTAAATACAGACGCATCGGCGGTGAAATATTGTAAACAGGAAGCTTAATTCAGCGGTGAAAATAGAGTTTTAAGACAATCGGGGTTTAATTGAAGCTGTTAAATATTCAGATAGTTCATTAAATGCCTGAAATTATCTTTCAATTCATTTGTATAATGTTCTTCTCCAAAATAATATTTTACCTCATATTCAAACCGTTGAAAAGTAGCAATGATATCGCTGATTTCCATTTTGTTGATCTTGATTGTTGCCAGTATTTTCCCTGTATCTTTCTGTACCGAGGTATTTAATTGCATAATCATAGCATCGTTGGTTTCTATCAGTCTGCAGATTTCACCAAACGAAAAATGTCTTTTATCTATTTCCAGTACTATTATTCCTCCCTGTTCATCACCTCCTAAGAATTGATATAATACTGTCAGTAAATCTTCCTGATGGATGATTCCCATTAACTCTCCTTTGTCCGACAGTACCGGTATCAGTGATAAATGATGTTCTTTCAGCAATTGTAATGCTGTTAAAAAATAATCATCTGCTTTAGCATAAACATTAATAAGAGAATCAGATATTACAGATATCAGTTGATTTTCATCGGCATCCAGCAAACTTGATTTACTGATAATTCCCAGATACATTTCGGCATCCATTACAGGCAAATGCTGAATGTCGAAATCTTCCATCAGTGATAACACCAATGAAATTCGGTCGTTCATATGCACTACCGGAAAACCCTCTCTGAGAATTTGATTGTTTAACATGAAAATAATGTTGCTTGCAGATTAGATACCAAAAACTATACCAATGTTGATACAGGATTTTTCTTTTTTGTCAGAAATGTGTACAAGATATCATTGAATTCATGTGGAACTTCCATCATTGGAGCGTGTCCACACTTATCTATGAAATACAATTCGCTGTTCGGTATCAGTTTATTGAATTCTCTGCCTACAAATGGCGGAGTAATAATATCGTTGTTGCCCCAGATCAATAAAGTAGGCTGTTTTATCTGATTCAGTTCGTCTCCCAGATTACTTCTTATAGCACTTTTAGCCAGTGAAATGATTTTAATAACTTTTATACGGTTATTGGTTATTTCAAAAACCTCATCCACCAGTTCTTTATTGGCCATTGCAGGATCGTAGAAGGTAAGTTCTGCCTTCTTCTTCATATATTCGTAGTCACCACGCTTTGGATAACTATCGCCCATTCCATTTTCAAATAAACCCGAACTACCGGTAAGTATCAGGGATTTTATCTTTTCAGGATGTTTTAATATATGTACCAGTGCTATATGACCTCCGAGTGAATTGCCCAGTAAATTAATATTGTCATATCCCCCAACCTCTATAAACTTCTGAACATATTTCTCCATTCCACTAACAGTAGTGTGAAAAATATCCAGTTCAAAAAGAGGCAGTATAGGTACTACTACTTTAAAATCTTTCTTAAAGTGTTCAATCAGGTCGGTAAAATTACTCAATGCACCAAATAGTCCATGCAGCAGCATCAAGGTTTCGCCTTCGCCTTCTTCAATATACTTAAATTTGTCTATTTGTCTCAGTTGATAATCCATAAACAGCTTTTCCAGGCAGGAAATTTCCTGCACGCGTAACTACAAATAAAGGGAAATTTTAATAATAATAAAACTCTGTTTTACAAATATTAACCATTAGGTAATAATCATGTGGATAATATACTGCTTATTCACAGCTTTTTATTTGCCAAAATAATGTTCCAGCTGCATAAATAATCCCTTGAAAAAAGGTATAATACTACCCATCAATTCTATTAATCCCGGTCCCAATGGCCTGATAAAAGTATAAGTTTTCGACTCGCTGATCATTACTGCTGTTAATATTTCCATTTTAACCGCAAAAAACAATATAGTGCTGTAGATGCTAAGAAAAATCAGGATATAAATAATCATTCCTCCTATTTTGTTCAGCCAGCCAAGCAGAAAAAGTTCCAGCACTTTCTGCATCAGGTTTGCCCCAAGCCTTACCAGTATTACTACGGCAATTATCACCAGCAGAAACGACAGAAAAGGAATCCAGCTACCGCTATGTCCGTTGTTTTCCAGCCAGTGACTGACTTTTACCGAGAACTTCAGGGCAATGGCCAGACCTATATATAATGCAAAGAACGATGCAACAGCTACTACAAAGCCCTTGCCATATCCTTTCATAATTGCCCATACCAGTATCAGTAAAGTAAACAGGTCTATGATCATTACCGGAAATTATTTTGTCAGTAATTCCTTCACTACTGCCGATATAGCTTTACCATCGGCCTTGCCAGCCAGTTGTTTAGAAGCTACGCCCATTACCTTTCCCAGATCTGCTACCGATGATGCACCAACCTGTGTAATAATGGCAGCTATAGCTTCTTTCAACTCAGTTTCACTGAATTGTTTAGGCAAAAACTTTTCAATAATATTCAGTTCATCCTGTTCTTTCTGTGCCAGGTCTTCACGGTTTTGTTGTTTGAATATTTCCAGTGAATCTTTTCTTTGTTTCACCATCTTCTGCAACATTTTCAGTGTTACTTCTTCGGTCAGAATACCATTGGCACCCGGATCGGTTTTAGCCTTTATAATCTCGGCCTTTATAGCTCTCAATCCACGCAAACCCGCTTCGTCTTTAGCTTTCATGGCGGTCTTCATCTCGTCCATTATTTGTTCTTCAAAACCCATAGTTGTATATTTTATCAGTATTAATTAAACCAGTTTATTGTCGTTCATCTGCGAAGCACGGAATTTCTTAAAGAAGTCTTTTGCAAAGGCTTTCATCTCTGCAGTCAGTTCCGTCTGATGAGTAGCACGGTCGAAAGTGTCGGCCATTCCCATCAGGGTCTGATAAAAGAAGTCGCCCATTTCATCCACCATCATTTCCTTGGTCCACAAGTCTATTCGCAGGGCCGATTTATCGGCACCATCCCAGAATGCCAGCATCATTGCCTTGGCATTTTGTTTTTCTGCAGCCGTACTCGATGCAGCATCCCAGAGTATTTTCTCGGGTATTTTATCTTTATCTAAGTGCACATCTACTGTTATAGTTGATACATTCATATTCGTATATTTTCTGCCGGCAAATGTAACAGTCATTTCAATTTAAAACTTTGAAAGGAAATAAAACTAAACAGTAATGCTTTATTATCTTTTAAAGTTGCTGTACTTATTATAGCTTTTATTGTTATCCAAACAGGTCCAGCTGTTGTATTACCACGGCTGCCTTCTTCTTTTTAGCCTTTCCTTCCTTGGTTTGTATGGCCGGAATATCCATATTGTAATATTCATTCACTCCCAGTATATTGTATTCCGTTATCACTTCTATACCCTGACTGTTTATCTTTCGTTTCATCTCCAGCTGACACTTAATAGAAGTGCCGTTTTTAAATTCTATAGCACCTGTTTGTACCAGTGTATTAAACTCATTCGATTTCATGCCGAAGATAATGGCCGACCCTTCGTACAATCCTCTCCAGCGATAATTTCCTGTCTTCAGTACCGGCGATATGATTTCTATTACAGCATCGTCTACTTCCAAAGGTTCCAGCAGATCGGTCTTCAGAATATAGCTGCCAAAGTTCTGTTTTTCAATACTGTATTCAGGGGATTGTGTAGGTGTATGACCATCCTGAATTACAAACGAAATCTTTTCCAGCTTAGGGTATTTTCTTAAATGCTGATAGAAGTTCGACCTGCGTTTCATGACTACCGTATGCTTGTTCAGTTCTTTTTCTTTCAGGGTATTGTTCAGACTTTCATAGTCTGTATCACCGGCAGTATCGCCCGGCAAAACAGATGGATGCCCACCAATGGTTATCAGTTCAGCATCAAGAGGCGAAGCCATCAGCCCCGATACCAGGGCCATCACCACATCGGCCGAAATGATTCTTTTCCGGGTAGACCGTTTGTGTACAACATTGAACCAGCGCCTGATACCGCCCTCGCCAATAGGTTCTGTTTCTATATTGATGGACACACCCATTTCGGCAGCCACCGCTTTTATCACACTCAGCAATTCGGCTTCACATTTATTCTGCACCATGGCATCCATCCTGTGGGTATCATCGTTAAACCAGTAATGCAATTCAATAGCCGATCCTTTAATCTCTGGCAATAGTTCCAGCATAAGCAGTTTTGTTTTATTCTTCCATACGACCAATGCAATCATCGGCTTTTGTACCTAAAATATTTTATCTTAGCCTATATAAACGAAAAACTATTGATTCTATTTCATGGAGTAAGTAGAAATATGTAACTACATATTCTGATTGATTAAAAGGAATGTCATCCATATGCTTTTATTCAATATATTAGCTGATGATCGTAAAACGAAGGATTATAATATCCGGAAACTGGCAGAAGATATAGCGAAATAATGGTATAGATCAGATATAGCGTTAAGAATTATTTTAAAATTGTTGGTATAGTTTATGATAATTTTCTTTCTTTATTAGGTATAAAAAAGAAGCATTGGAATGCAAATCCAATGCTTCTTTACAAAACAAATTATCTGAACTATCATTTATTGATGATACTAAATTGTTTTAATTAAATCATTCCAATAACACCTATAGAAACTTCATTACTCCAGTTACCACATTGTGCCGCTTTTAAAGAATAAATGATTTTGTACTTCCATGTCTGTGCAACCCCAATAGCAGGCAATTGACTATTGTCAATATAATCCGCATAAAGACTGGTATCTATTTTATGGTAACCCTTACCATCTATTAAATCTTTCCATACTTCATAACCACCGAAGTTGCCTTTTACAGTGTGTAAAATAGGATGACCACCGGTAGTATGTTTTACAGTCAGTACAGGAGTGGCTTCTTCTGGTTTTTCAGCTACTTCAGGCTCTAAAATATCCAGAATTATCCCAATGTCTCTGGTGAAATTCGGGCTCTTCATACAGTTTTGAATAATATTGGAAAACTGTGTCCTTGCATTACCCAATGGTATATCGGGAATTACTGCAGGATATACAGGCAGTACTGGCAATGCTCCCATCAAGGCTTCGGATGGGCCAAAATGTAACTGACGTTTATAACTTGTAAACGAATGCGCATAAGCCTGAATAGTACCCTGCCATGGAAAGGCAAACTGAACAAAATTGTTCAGTTTTTTAAACGCAATCACTTCATCAGGATCAAGACCAAGCAAAGATTCGTAATTAGAAATTTCGCTGGTAAACTGATTCATCTGAGCAGCAAGTGGTCCTTCTGAAGCTTCGATTCGCATTATCATAATATTCGATTTAATGATTATTAATATTTAAAATAAAAAAGTTGGGTATACAAGATAATTTAAACTGGTTTAAACAGCAATATAAACCACTTAAAAATGGCTGGCAGGCACCTACGGAAGCTCCGTTAGTGCTTAAAAATGGCTGGCAGGCTCTTACGGATGTTCCGTTAGTGATTAAAAATGATTGGCAGGCGCTTACGGAAGTCCCGTTATTGCTTAAAAATGGTTGGCAGGCACTTACGGAAGTCCCGTTATTGCTTAAAAATGGCGTATAAGCAGTAAAAATTGTTCTATAAGTTATTAATAGAAGATAAAATCTGTTGGTAATAGACCATTTTTTCCCTATCAGGCATCGTGAAGGTGTATGTTCGGTGTTGGTAGAAATTCTGGTGAAGCCCTCAACACTGCTAAAAATCGTCTCAAGATTTATTTCATATTTCATGTCGCGCTTATATCAGCGCTTATTTTCGTTTGAGACCGCAAGGTAGTTGTATATAAATTAATATGGGAAAATAATTTATTTAGAGGAATGAATAAATATATTTTTGAAAGAGATTAAATCTGATTTCTTTTATATCTCTTTATCTTCTATCCATTCCTTAAATAAAAATAATTTATCAACAAAACCCCCCATTCCCCAAAATCTACTTTAAATATGCTGTAGGAACATTTACTTTGCATCTATGGTACAATATCATCAGCTATTACAATATATTCTGCAAAACGGGGTGAAGAAAGAAGACCGTACCGGCACGGGTACCCTCAGTTGTTTTGGTTATCAGATGCGGTTCAACCTGCAGGAAGGCTTTCCTTTGGTGACCACCAAAAAGGTGCACCTGAAGAGTATTATATATGAACTGCTATGGTTTCTGAATGGCGATACCAATATTAAATACCTGAAAGAACACGGGGTAGGAATCTGGGACGAATGGGCCGATGCTGATGGCAACCTGGGACCGGTTTATGGCAAACAATGGCGTAGCTGGGAAGGAGCCGATGGCGCGGTGTACGATCAGATAAAAGATGTAATACAGCAGATAAAAACCAACCCCGACAGCCGCAGGATGATAGTAAGTGCCTGGAATGTAGCTGAACTGCCAAAGATGGCTTTGATGCCTTGTCATAGTCTGTTTCAGTTTTATGTAGCACCCCCTAACACCCTGAAGGGGGAAGAGAAAGGGAAGCTGAGTTGTCAGTTGTATCAGCGTAGTGCCGATGTGTTTCTGGGAGTACCTTTCAACATTGCTTCTTATGCCTTGCTGACCATGATGATTGCACAGGTATGTGGACTGGAATGTGGCGACTTTGTTCATAGCTTTGGTGATGTACATTTATACAATAATCACATGGAACA
>Ga0316217_10003223_pt1 | contig 18823 bp, 18 predicted proteins | sample 1anoAmetaG_FD_203633 | JGI IMG/M metagenome (GOLD analysis project Ga0316217, IMG submission 203633) | Freshwater microbial communities from Trout Bog Lake, Wisconsin, USA - 1anoA | ecosystem: Environmental > Aquatic > Freshwater > Lake > Hypolimnion/Profundal zone | place: USA: Wisconsin...
GCACTATACGGCGTTACCACAGCGCAGCGCGGGGGAACAATACGGGAGAAGGGCTCACGTGAAACTCTTTTTGCGCCTCCACACTCGCACGCGAGTCTACTACAATGCCCGTGCCGAACAGGATTGGCTGCGTCCCCGTTTCGCTCCCTTGGAAGGCTGCATCCTTAGTCGGTTTCAAGCGAGCCTACGAGGAAGGAGGGTTTATCGGTCAGTTCTTTAATGTTGTGTCGAACTGGACCGAAGACGTGCAGGTCGCCGCTGCGCAGCGCATAGATTTCAAATAAGGACAAACCATGATTGTGCGGTCTTTATCAACCGGGCTTATACTCGTGGTCCTCTTCGTCTCCCCGCTGAGGGGGGCTGGAGACGCAGAATCCGATGTCGTCGGGGCTCGCTATTTCCCGGACGGGCGATCTGTAACGCTTGTAAGGACTAGACTGAAAACTGTACCCGAGGAGGTCTCGCATATCGGCACGCTGGGAAATCCGATTGTCCGGTGCGATCGCTATGATTTCCATATCATCTCCGTCGATGCGAAGGTGGACACTATAATACGCTCATTATTCTGTTACGATACGCAGAGCGGATCGCGGATTCAAGAAAGACGGAGAGTAACTCTGCTTGACGTGTCGCTGACCACAGACACCTATACCGCCGTGTATAACTATGGGGGGATCACCAGCGCCGACGTCATTCGACTCGACGGAAAGGATATTCCCGGAATTCAAAAGGCATCGCGCGTAGCGGTCTGGCCTTTGAACAGCAACCCGGAAGGATTCGGCATCAATAGTTCGTCCGCAAAGATCTTCGGATCCTTTCGAGAGCATAACCTCAGGATTGTCGTCAACAAGCGGGATTATGCCCATGACGAACTGATCACATTTACGCCGGCGAAGAGTAGCCATGGCTACGTTTGGACTGCGTTGCCGTCGTTGGGGATTGCCGACTACGGACCAGAACCTACCACCGCATTTGAGAAAGAACTCAACGACGGAGGTCGCCTCGCGGCATACAGTACATACCTTGGCAAATCTCCATTTGGAAAAGATCCAGCCCGCTTATACACACTCTATTGGCTCCGGCGCGACCCCGTAACACCTTTGCCGATCTGGTCGGTACTGGTTTCGGTGGACGCAGTCCCGTTGGGTGTACCCCCGGTTGAAATTAATGACGCGGTGATGGAAGGCGAAACCCTGATTATGGTTTATCGAGAGTACAAATCATTTTACGGTGTCATCGCCCATAACGAGGGAGGCGGCGCAAATACGGTATCGGTGAAGCAGCAACTTGACTGGGGCGGAAACCTGCACATGACGCCCCCGTGCGCCTATGCAAAGATTACCGGTTCACTATACAAGGGAACGCTTGAGGTTGCCATCTACGGGGTGGGCACAATGCCGAAGTGGGCCTCCCGGTACAAGGTGGAATCGCTTGACAGAATCTATAAGTTTATCGAGATCACAAACCTGTCCCAATATGGGAGCCCCCCGCCCTAGTTGATTGGACATCAGGCGAGTAGCAGTTTTGTTGTGGCTCAGGTGCGCCGTGCCAAGGCGGAGTAATCCCGCGGGTGCAAGTCCCGTCCCGGTAAGGTCGTTCCAGCCGGGTAGCTATCCCAGCGGCGGTGGAAGTAATGAAGCTGTCGGAGCCTGGGAGAAAAGTGGCGGCATAGTGGCCGCCTGGCAAATTGGCAGGCCGTAAGCACATGAACATCTATAAGCCCCGAAATACACGATGCGGAGGCCGACGCAGTCTGGGCTTGGAGAAGGCTGGCCTGGAAGGGACGCAAGCTCAGCGACGTGCCGTCAGGCAGTTTTGCGAAAGGGGATTTGGATCACCGGCAGGCGCAGATCGCCGCGGCATTTCTGGCGGGCGATTTGGATATGGAATTTCTGCGGGTCGCAGGCGCGGATTGGGACTGGTGCCGGCACTGCTTGGCTGGGTGGGGGGGGCGTGGTCGGCCGGTAACGCGGACACTCCTGTCCGCGAAGAGCGCAGACAGGAGTGTCTGCGTTACGACCTGAGTGTCTGGGTTACGACCTGAATGGCCACGCCGCATGGTCTGGGTGACAATTCTACTTCGGTTAAGAAGGTGGCACTTCTATTTCTGGACAGCAAGCAAGGCTCGGACCTGGTTGGCAATAGTATTACGTATACGTATAATCCAGACGGAGTGGAAACATGGTCGATGGTCATGACATCGCAATGGCATTACGGGCGGCTTACTGGGCGATGCACCGGGAAGCGGATGCCCTATTGCAGCCGCAGGGCGTGACGGCCAATCAGTTTGTCCTCATGTCCATTATCGCCGAGGGCACGGCGCTCACGCAGCAGGAACTGGTACGCCGGGCCAGTTCGGATGCCAACACGGTGCGGGCGATGCTGGTGCTGCTGGAGCGCGGCGGCCTGGTCTCACGCCGGCAACACCAGACCGATGGCCGGGCGCGGTGCGTAAGACTTACGGACAAGGGGCGGCGAACGTACCGCGCACTTCGGGCCAGGAGCCAGGTGTTTCACGCGCGCTTGGTGGCCGCGATTGGCCCGGCGGCGGCACCGGACTTGGTTCAACAGCTTCGCATGCTCGGAGCCATGACCAAGCCGGAGCGCGGGCGTGGTCTCGACGGCGCGGCGGTGCGGCAGCAGCCCGGTGCGCGGCGTGTGGCGAGATCTTTATTTCGGAGAAGCGTACCATGAAAAACGTGCTCATGTGTGGCGTTCTGATCGCGCTAATGGCCGGTCTTTCCTGGGGGCAGGCCACCGGGCCTGCGTCGGGCGATGCGCCGCGTCACCGCCCCAATGGTTTGGGGCGATCGATCACCCTCGGGCCGGATGACATACAGGTATTCCCGGATCCTCCGGCGGACTGCAACGCCAAGCGCGAGGGCATTGCGCGCGGCAAAATCGAGATGGTCGAGTACGACTCAAAGACCGTTGGCACCCGGCGCAAGATGCAGGTCTATACGCCACCCGGCTATACGCCCGACCGAAAGTATCCGGTGCTTTACCTGCTGCACGGCATCGGAGGCGACGAGACGGAATGGCAGCGCTTCGCAGCGCCCAACATCATGCTGGACAACCTGCTGGCCGACGGCAAAGTGACGCCGATGATCGTGGTCATGCCCAATGGACGGGCCCAACCCAACGATCGCGCCGAGGGGAACGTTTACCGACAAGCCCCGGCATTCGCGAAGTTTGAGGGCGATCTGCTCAATGATGTCATTCCAACCATCGAGAGCAGATACTCCGTCCTAGCCGACCCCGTGCACCGTGCCCTGGCCGGACTCTCGATGGGCGGCGGCCAGGCGCTGAACTTCGGGCTGGCGCATCTGGACGTATTCGCGTGGGTGGGCGGGTTCTCCAGTGCCCCAAACACGAACCCCCCGGCCCAGCTTGTTCCGGATCCAGCCGCCGCTAGGCAGCAGTTGAAACTGCTCTGGCTTTCCTGCGGCAGCAAGGATGGGCTGATCGGCATCAGCCAGGGCGTGCACGCGTACCTGAAGGAAAAAGATATTCCACACGTTTGGAATGTGGATGGAAATGCGCATGACCCAACCGAATGGCGCAACAATCTGTATCACTTCGTCCAGCGTATCTTCCGTGAATAAGAAAGGACCGGGAATGACTCCCCAGAAACCATGCCACATCCGAATTCTGTTGGCCAGTCTGGCCGTCGCGCTTGCGGCCGTTGTGGGGGCCGGCGCTGCGGAACCCGCATCCGGACCCGCCGCTGCGCCGCCGGCCGTGGAGCAGCACGGCCCGACCATCAAGGATGTGTACAAAAACTACTTTCTGATCGGCACGGCGGGCGATCTGCCCGGCAACTACTCCGACCAGGAACGGGGCCTGGTGACGGAGAACTTCACCATCGTAACGCCGGAAAACTGCATGAAGCCGGCGGCGGTTCATCCCGCGGAAAACACCTGGCGCTTCGAGCGCTCCGACGCCCTGGTGAAATGGTGCACGGACCACAACCTGGCCATCCACGGCCACACCCTGGTGTGGCACGCCCAGACCAACGACTGGTTCTTCCGTGAGGGCGACAAGGCAACGGTCACGCAGCGTCTGCAGGAACATATCCGCGTATTGGTGGGCCGCTACAAAGGAAAGATCCGGAGCTGGGATGTCGTCAATGAAGCGATCAATGATGGCGGAGCGCCCCAGGCAGACCAGACCGAGAACCTGCGCAACTCTTCGTGGCTGCAAAACCTTGGGTCGGAATTCCTGCCGTTGGCGTTCAAGTTTGCCCACGAGGCCGACCCGGACGCCAAGCTTTATTACAACGACTACGGCATCGAGGCCGGGCCCAAGCACGCCAGTTCCCTGGTGCTGCTCCGGCGCCTGATCAAGGATGGCACGCCGATCTATGGCGTGGGGATCCAAGGCCACTGGAGCACCAATGCGGTGCCCTATGCCGCCCTCGACCAGGCGATCACCGACTATGCCGCGCTGGGATTGAAGGTCAGTATCACAGAGCTGGACGTGACGATTCGCGGCGCTGCAGGTGGGCAGTTGGACCCGGGCTTCGGCGGGCGCCGGTTCGGCGGCGGCACGCCGGCGGCGCCGGAAGATCTCAAGCAACAGGCGGATGCGTATGCCCGGTTGTTTGCGCTCCTTATCAAACATAAGAACGACATGGATCGCGTCACCTTCTGGGGCCTGAGCGACCGCCGCACGTGGCGCTTCGGGCAGCACCCCCTGCTCTTGGACTCGCACAACCAGCGGAAGCCGGCCTACGTGGCGATCGTTGATGCACTGCTGCACTCGAGTCCGGAAATGACCGATCCGCGGTGATCGGAAAAAGGATGGATCACATGGCGCAGGCCCGTGTTCTCCCATTTGTTGTCGTGCTGCTGATGGCGGTGACTGGTTTGTGGCCGGCGGTACCAGCCCGCGGCGCCGCGCGCAACCCCATCGCCTGGGCGGACATCCCGGACATGGCGCTCATTCGCGTGGGGAGCACTTATTACATGAGCAGCACCACGATGCACCTGAGTCCCGGGCTCCCCATCATGAAGTCCAGTGACTTGGTTAACTGGCAGATCGTCGGCTACGCCTACGACACGTTGGGCGATAATGACGCGCTGGCACTCCGGAATGGAAAGAACGCGTACGGCGCCGGCTCATGGGCGAGCAGCCTGCGCTTTCACAACGGCCAGTTCTACGTCACGACGTTTTCCAGCACCACTGGCCGAACGCATGTCTACAGGACCAAGGATATCGAGCGCGGGCCGTGGACCGAGAACTCATTTCGCCCCGCGCTACACGACCACACGCTGTTCTTCGACGATGACGGACGCGTGTATATGATCCATGGCGCCGGCACCCTGCGCCTGGTCGAACTGACCGCGGACGTTTCGGGCATCAAAGCCGGGGGCGTGGACCAGGTGCTCATCGCGAACGCCAGCCAGGTGGCCGGGCCCAACATCGGCCTGCCGGCGGAAGGGTCCCAGATGCAGAAGATCAACGGCAAGTATTACCTGTTCAACATCACCTGGCCGAAGGGTGGGATGCGCACCGTGATCGTGCACCGCGCGGACAAGATCACCGGCCCGTATGAGGGACGCGTGGCCCTGCAGGATAAAGGCGTGGCGCAGGGCGGCCTTATTGATACGCCGCAGGGCGATTGGTATGCGTACCTGTTCCGCGACTATGGCGCCGTGGGTCGCGTTCCCTACCTGATGCCCGTGAAGTGGGAGGCGGGCTGGCCGGTGCTCGGCGTGGACGGCAAGGTGCCGGATACGCTGAATCTTCCGGCCGGCAAAGGGCTCATTCCCGGCATTGTCGCAGCGGATGAGTTTGCGCGCCCAGCGGGCGACGGGACACTGCCGCTGGTCTGGCAATGGAACCACAACCCGGACAACACGTGCTGGTCGCTAACCAGGCGGCCGGGCTTCCTGCGGTTGACCACCGGGAGGGTGGATGCCGATTTCCTCGCGGCGCGGAACACGCTGACGCAGCGGACGTTTGGCCCGGAATGTTCCGGCACGGTCTGCATCGACGTGCGCAATATGAAGGACGGGGACGTTGCCGGCCTCGGGGCATTGCAGAAGAAATTCGGCCTGGTCGCGGTCAAGATGGCCGGGAATGCCAAGTCCATCGTTATGGTCAGCGCTGAATCAGGTTCCCCGGTGGAGGTGGAGTGCGTGCCGGTGGCACGGGACATCGTCTTCCTGAAAGTGGATTGCGATTTCAGGAACCGGGCCGACAAAGCGTTCTTCTTCCACAGCGTTGATGGCCAGAAATGGACGGCAATCGGCCCGCCGCTGCGGATGGCATACACCCTGCCGCATTTCATGGGTTATCGCTTCGCGTTGTTCAACTACGCGACCCGGACCGCGGGCGGATTTGTGGACTTTGACTACTTTCGTGTGAACGACAAGATTACTGGCGCGAACTAATCCATTGGCTGAAAACACGGCGTGGGAATAACGGAGCGTGAACCCGCCGTGGTCTATCCACATTGGCCCATGGATTGCGATCATGGGCGTGGGGGACTTACATCGACAGGCCGGCGACCAGAGCCGGCAACGCCAAGCCATTGAACTGCGGGGCGGGGCAAACTATCTTAGGGCCTGTTCCGGTTGGGTTGGTGGTTACGTATTCGGAGCGTGCATATGCAAGTTGTGGCCCGGGCCAGCAAAGGTTACTCCGTGCGTATCCTGATTATGGTGGGCTTGTGCGCGGTGTTTACCGTGTGGTTTGCCTATGACGGCTGGTGGAACTGGCCGGCGCGCAACGACGGGCTGGTGCAGAAGATGAAAGACCACCCCAGCCGGGAAAATGAAGATCCGGCGGACCGGCAGATTTTGGCCGAGTGGCCCGGCATGGCCAGGGCGAATGCCGACCAGGTTAAGGAAATGGGGGCGCTGGCCACGCGCAGCCATGTGGATGGCTGGAAGACCGAAACGGATTTGTTCTGGCAGAAGGTGATCGTGGCGGGCCTGATCGCCGCCACCGGGGGCACCATTTACTTTTACCTGCGGTATACGCGGCAGCGTGCCATCGCCGATGACAACGGCCTTTCGCCCGCCCCGGACGTGCAGATTCCCTGGGCCAACATCACGAAGATCGATAATACCCAGTGGGAAAAGCGCGGCATAGTCACGATCACGTATAAGGATGCCGGCGGCACGACGCAAACTGCGACGCTCGATGACTATGACCTGGATAACCTGCCGGCGGTGCTCGAAGAAGTGGCGAACCACGCCACGGGGGCGGAGTTTGATCCGCCGCTGGAGCCGGTTAATGATACGGCGCCGGCGGCGTAGACGGGCGGCAGGAATGACGAAATGACGAATCAAATTCCAATGGATCAATGATTAAATGACGAAACGGGGGGGGGGACGCGCCATGGGGTTTAGGGGCAGCGGGGAGTGATGTGCTGGGGTCGCAGGCGTCATAGACGGTAAGGTTTACGCAAACTACTTTCGTGATTATTCAGCCGCTTAGTGGCGTTATTATCGGCCATAACGGTGATCTTTCTCTCTGGCATCGGTGTTGCGACAGGGGGAAGGGTATGGGTATGCGGCGCGCTATTTTGGTTATTGGACTGGTGGGCAGCGGACTGGGCCTTGGAGGCTGCACGGCAGAGCCGCCGGCAGGCCAGCCCGGCTATTACGTGCCATTTGCGGCGGTAAGCCGTCCGTATCAGATGGCGCGAGGGAACCCGGCTCATCTACTGCCGTTGGAGGCGGAGGCGGACTACCAGATCGGGCGTCAGGATCGGGGATATTGGGGGGCGGTGCAACTGGGCGGCGAATCGTCGTATACGGAATATACGTATGACGCGCAGCCCATCGGGACGCGGGACGGGTTGGGCTATCGGTATCATATCGGGTCGAAATCGGCCGTGTCGGTTCCATAACCCCTTTGACCGACAGATATTCTGAAATTTATCTTGACGCCGCCCATCGGACTGGGCATGATATTGGGCGTTCACTTCGACTTCGCGTGCCGTCTCTGGCCATTAGCAGTTACAATGGATGCTGGCGGTGGAAGCCGTGGAGTCCTCGTGGGTTATGATTAGTGGCTGGGTTGCGCCCATCGCGGTATGGTGCAGCCCAATCGAAATCTGCTTTGGGGGCAGACTGAAATAAGGAAGACTATGGCTACGATCACCAAGAAAGAATTGATCGATCGCATCGCGGACCAACTGGGCATCAAGCGCGTGATTGTCAAACGCGTGGCGCAGTCGTTTCTCGACGAGGTCGTCGGCGAGTTGGGCCGCGGCAACCGGCTGGAGTTTCGCGACTTCGGCGTGTTTGAGTGCAAGCAGCGCGCCGCCCGGGTGGCGCAGAATCCCAAGACGATGGAACGGGTGGCCGTGCCATCGAAGCGCACGGTCAAGTTCAAGGTCGGGCGCTTGATGAAGATCAAGATGCAGGAAATTGCCAAGGCGGCCCAGGCGGCGGCCGGCGATGGCCGGGCGGTGGCGGTGGCCGTGGCGCAACCGGCGGCGGTGGCGGCCAAGGTCTAGAGGCCTCTGCCGCTATGGAACAGGCCCGAAATGACTTCCGGCATTCTTGACGAACGTTCAATCCCGGCGCGCCGGGATTGAACGTTGGACGTTTGGTCGAAATCGGGAAGTTGGTTCGATCTCATCCCTATGGTGTCCGTTGCCCCCCACCCCCTTAAGCATGAATTCCACTGAAGTATCATCCGTTACCGGAATATCCGATCCCTGCGCCGCGTGGCGCGGCCGGTTGGCGGCGGCCCTGGCCGAGCGCCGCGCGGCCGGACTTTACCGAAAGCTCGACGTGGTCGAATCGGGGACGGGTCCGAGCATTGAGCTCGCGGGCCAGCAGGTGGTGCAATTCTGCACCAACAATTACCTGGGATTGGCCGATGATCCGGAGGTGCTGGCGGCGGCCCGGGACGCGCTGGCGCGCTACGGCACGGGGGCTGGGGCCTCGCGGCTGGTGGCCGGTTCGATGGCGCTGCACCGGGAACTCGAAACAGCCCTGGCGGAATTCAAGCACGTTCCAGCGGCCCTGGTTTTTTCCACGGGCTACATGGCCAACCTGGCGGTGCTGACCACCTTTGCCGGGCCGCAGGAGCGCATCGTTTCCGACAAACTCAATCATGCCAGCCTGCTGGATGCGGCGCGCTTCAGCGGCGCTTACCAGCGCACGTTTCCGCATCGCCAGTACCGGCGGGCGGCGGCGCTGCTGGCGCGGGATATGGGTGGTCCGCGTGCCGGCGGGCAGGCCTTTGTGGTGACGGACACGGTTTTTTCCATGGACGGCGACGTGGCGGATCTGCCGGCGCTGTGCACGGTGGCCGAGGAAGCCGGCGCGCTGGTGGTGGTGGACGAAGCGCATGCCACGGGCGTGCTGGGACCCACAGGCGCCGGACTGGCCGAGGCGCAAGGCTGCGGTGCGCGGATTGCGGTGCATGTCGGCACATTGTCCAAGGCGTTCGGCTCGCTGGGCGGTTTTGTGGCCGGTCCGCAGGAAGCCATTGATACGCTGATCAATGCGGCGCGGCCATTCATTTACACCACCGCCCTGCCGCCGGCCTGTGCGGCCGCGGCGCTGGCGAGTTTGCGGATTATCCAGCGCGCGCCGCAGCGGCGGGCGCGTGTTCTGGCCTTGGCCGGGTATGTCAAGGCGGAACTGGTGCGCCTGGGGTTTGATTGCCGGGACAGTGCCTCGCCGATTATCCCGGTGGTGCTGGGCAGCGCGGAGCGGGCGTTGGCGGCAGCGGCGTTTCTGCGGGAGCGCGGGATCTACGTGCCGGCGATCCGCCCCCCCACCGTGCCTCCCCATACGGCGCGGCTGCGGATATCCTTGATGGCGACGCACACCGATGCGCACATTGAACAATTGCTGGCGGCCATGAGGCAATGGGCGGCCAGTTCTATCGGAGAATCAAACCATGAGTGATCCGGCGACCAAGGCGGTAACGATCAACGTGCAGGGGATGTCCTGCCAGGGGTGCGTGGGCAAGGTGCTCTCGGCGTTGCAGGCGACGCCCGGCGTGCTGGCGGCCGCGGTAAGCCTGGAACGCAGCGCGGCGCAGATTACCTTTGACCCGGCCCTGGTGTCCGTGGTGCAATTGATGAAAGTCGTCACCACGGCGGGATTCAAGGCGGCGGGGTTTGCGGTGGGGGGATAGGGGAGTATTTGTTAAGTAGTTAAATGGTTAATGGGGATGGGGGCGGCGCGCCTGCTCCACTGGCACGACGAACGTTAAACGTCCAACGCTAAACGTCCAACGTCCAAGGAAAACACGTCATCTTTCAACGTTGAACGTTGGACGTTGAGCGTTCACATATTGATTCATTGGACGTTGGACGTTGGACGTTTGTAGCCTTTTTTTACCGCAACCTTATGTAAAAGAAGTTATCCCCCTGGGGCTTGATGGTGACTTTGAAGGGGGACATAGTACTGTTGCCGGCGGAGACTTGCAGCGTGTGTTCGCCGGGAATCAGGGCGGCGGGCACCACGTATACCGTGCGCGGCAGCATTTCCCAGTAGCGCAGGTCGGCTTGGGAACTGGCGGCCAGGGCGGCGCCCAGGGCCATAATGCCCAAACCCGCCAGGGCTTCTCCGGTATTGCCGCGATCGGCGCCGTAGGCGGCCAACCCGGCGCCGCCCACCATGGCGCCAGTGCCGATGACAGCCTTGGTTTTGCGGATGGTGTCGATATCCTGCCACTTCTGGTCCTGGGCCATCGCCAGGGTGTCGCTGGTGGGCGGGCCGTTGGGCGGCAGCGCCTGGCCATCGGCAAAGGCCTGCAACGCGGGCACAGGGCCAACCTCGGCGGGCGTGGGGCCAAAGGCCGACTCTTCGTTGTACCAACCCTTGCCGGCCCGGCGGGGTCCCTGGCTGTAATCGACAAAAACAAACGTGTTGGTGTGCGGGTTTTTCGCGGCCTCGACCAGGGAGGCCATGTACGGCTGGAGCTTGATGGCCCGGTCAAAATTGACCTGGGCCTGCGCCGCATCGCCCATGCGCAAATAACAGAGACCCACGCCAAAATAACCCAGGGCAAAGTTGGATTCGTAGGGGGTATAGCGGTCGGCCTCCGGGGCCTGATCCTTGTCGTGGGCGTAATCGCGCAGCTTAAAGAGACTGTTGTTGAACGCGGCGCGGGCGTTGTCGTAGTCGCCCTTGAGCAGGTTGACCAGCCCCAGGTAGTAAAAGGCCATGGCCCGTTCAAACGGCTCGCCTTTCCACACCTTCACGCCTTCAAACACCAGCGAGGCGCCCAAGGCTCGGCCGCCATCGTTGGTTTTGACGGAGTTGATGACGGTATAGGCCTGCATGAAGGCCTCTTCGGCCCCGGCCAGGTCGCCGGCCGCCAGCGCGGCGCTGCCGAAGCGGCAATTGTTCAGGACGAATGATTCATCCTTTTTGGCCGCCGCGGGCCGCAGGATGGTCGCAGCGCCCGGGTAATCGCCGACGTAGTAACGCGTAACGGCATTCTTGATGTTGCCGGGGGTCTCCTGGCAGGCATTCAGACCGGCCAGCAACAGCAGGCCGCAAGCCAGGACGCCGAGGCATTTGAGAGTCTTCATAGGGCTTATTACTCCACTTAATTTACCGCTCGGCGGCGCCGCATGTCGCCGGGCCGTCTTTAATCCAGAAACCCTTTAACCATCGCCTTCTTGGTCTCGTACTTGCCTTCCCACAAGATGTGCCCGGCATTGGGCGGGGCAATTCTGGTGAGCTGATAGGTGCAAAGATAATAGTCACTGCGGATCTGGTTGTCTTCCCTGGTCAGCGAGTGGAACACCGCTTTGAGCATATATTCCGGCGGGAGGCGCCCTTCGGGCTGGCCCAGGTTGATATCCCGGGCGCCCTCGGCGTTTTGGAGTTTTTCATAGGTGTCGCGGTTGAGCACAAATGTAAAGCGGCTGCGCAGCGCCTGCTTTTCGGCCAGCAGGGCCCGCACGCGCGCCAGGTAGATCTCGGCCTGCGGGTGCGGCATGATTTCCATCGTCTGGTTGTCCACCCGGCCGATCACAATGACCATCGGCCGGGTATTGGTGACGGCGACGACCTCGGCATCGCTGGCGATGCCGGCGGCCATGTCATCAGTCATCTGCACCAGGTCTTTGGCGTCGAGCATGGTGTCCTGGGCGTTCTTGTTAATGGCGTCGCCGCTGCAACCGGCAAGAGCGCCGGCCAGCAATACGATACTCAGGCCCCACGCGGGAACAGTCATCAATTTCACGCTCAAGATCCTCCACAGGTCCGATTCCTGATGCCATGCGTTGGCTGGATGTCAGACCTTCAAACGTCGCCGCTGCGGCGACGGCTATAGGTGCATTGGGCATTAATCCAGGGTTTTGACTTCGTAGCGGCCTTCCCACACGATTTCGCCCGTGCGGATGCTGGTGAGCTGGAAGGTGCACAGGTAATAGTGGCTGTTGGCCTTGTCCAGGCTCATAAACACGCCCTTAAGGGCCATCTGGGGCAGCAGGCGGCCGCTACCGCCCGGGGCACCAGCGCGACTGCCTTCTTCAAACGGATCGGTGTTGCCGGGCCCCTCGGCAGCCTGCAGGCCTTCGGTGGTATGGCGCTGTTCGACAAACGCCAGGCGGTCGCGGGCATGCTGGTTGAGCAAGGTGCGCAGGCGAGCCACGTAGATGTTCATGTTCTGGGTCGGATCGCCGGTCTGGTTCTCGATGCCGGTCATTACGATGACCACCTTGTTGGGATTGCGCACGATTTCCGGGATTTGCAGCAGGTCCGGGGCGAGTTTGTCAGTCATCTCCACCAGGTCCTTGGCCTGCAAGCCGCGATCGCCGACGGTCAGGTCGGAGGGGTTGCCGCGCATGTCGGCCGGGGTTTGGGCGCAGCCGCCCAGGGTGCCCAGGGCCAGAGCCACACCCAGAACGGTGGCCGCGAAAGTTCGCATCTTGGTCATGAAATCCTCCCAAACAGATAAAAGAGCCTATGCGTGCCTGTTACAAATAGCTAAGATTACCCTCGACCGCTGAGGTTAGTCAAAAAATGCCCCGCCGCGGAAAATGACGCAACATGTTTCCGGCGGCCGCGTTTTTGTCCTAGGACCTGTTTGGCAGTTTTTTTAACGGAAGCCCATGCCGCTACTGGCCGACACAATGCGCCTGGATTACCTGGGGCAAACCGCTTTTTGCTGGTGGGCCGTGGTGGGTTTTGTTGTCGGCCTGGCGCTGCTCGGCTACGCCGTGCGCCTGCATTTTGACCGGCGGCAGGCGGCGCAAGCGGCGGCGGTGGCCGGCCACCTGCCCGGCAGTGCGCGGGAGGATAAGGCCCGGATCTTCGGGCTCGATCCGGTGCTGGCCAGCGGGGGTTTCGGGCTGCTCGCGTGCCTGCTGACCGTCGCGATGGTGGTGCTGCTGGGGTCCGAGGCGACCACGACCAACCTGCTCTGGACGGCGACGGTGGTGGCGGTGGCGATCGCCATGTTTTACCAGCGGATCTATCACTACCTGAGCGTGGGGCGCATCACGGCGCTGCTGGCCTTGCGCTATGCGGCGGTGATCCTGCTGCTGCTGCTGCTGTTCCAGCCGGTGCTGGCGTTTGTGCAGGGCACCGGGCCGCACAGCAAACTGGCCATCGTCATTGACGCGTCCAAATCGATGAGCGTGAGCGACCAGGCCAACGAACCCAATCGTTTCCGGCAAAGCGTGCTGGCGGCCCAGACGCTCGCGGCCCGGCTGGGCGACAAGTTCACGCTGCAATTCTTCGCCTACGATGACAAGCACCAGGCTCCGCTGCCGGGGGTCGACGGGTACGAAACCCTGCAGCCCGAGGGGTCGATCACCGATTTGACAGTGGCCATGAACCTGGGCGTAAGCAGTGGCGCCGAGCAGGTGGTGCTGTTTTCCGACGGCGTGCACAACGGCCCGCGCGGCGTCGAATCGGGCTTGGAGAAGATCAGCATTCCGATCCACACGGTGCGCGTCGGCAGCGATTCGATCGAGCCCTCGAGCGTGCCGGATATCGCCGTGACGGCGGTCGATGGGCCGCAGACCGCCACCGTTAACAACCAGACGACGCTCACGGCCTCGATCAAGTCCACGGCGATGAGCGACCGGACGGTCAAGGTGCAACTGCTGCTGGGCAAGACGCAACTCCAGGAGCAGCGCCTGGTGCTGCACTCGGGCCCGACGCCGCAGACGGTGCAATTCCAATACACGCCCGACAAGGTCGGGCGCGTGAACCTGCGCGTGGCGGTGCCGGTGGATCCGGTGGAGCGCAGCGCCGCCAACAATCAGCTCGATTTTCCGATGCTGGTGACCGATCCGAAACTCGCGGTGCTGTACATCGAGGGGCGCGTGCGGCCGGAAGTCGGCCCGTTGCGGCGTGCCCTGGAGCAGGATCCGAACATCAACGCCATCAGCATGGTGCAGACCAAGGCCGGGCGGTTTGAATTGCGCGGCGTGAAGGAAGGCGACCCGCTGACGGGCATTCCCACGTCCCTGGAAGTCTGGAAGAAGTTCAAGGTGATCATCCTGGGGGATCTCGATGCCTCGTTCCTGAATGCCGCCCAGCAGAAGGATGTGGCCCGGGTGGTCAAGGAAGGCGCCGGCCTGCTGATGATCGGCGGGCAGCGCAGCTTCGCCCCCGGCGGCTGGGGCCAGACCACGTTGGCCGATGTGCTGCCGGTGAGCCTGGCCCCGCAGCAGCCCGCCCAGATCAATGCCTCGTTTGTGCCGCAGCTTTCGGTGTTTGGCGCCACGCAGCCGATATTCCGCAACATCGCGGCCTACTTTACCAGTGCCGATGGCAAGGTGCCGGCGCAGCAGATGCCGCAGCTTTCCGGGTGCGTGGCCCTGGGGCCACCCAAGGCCGGCGCCAGCGTGCTGGCGGTGCATCCGACGGTGCGGGTGGCCGGGCAGCCGGCGACGGTGCTGGCGGTGGAGCAATATGGGCAGGGGCGCAGCGCGGCGTTTGCCGCCGATACCACATGGCGCTGGAGCCTGTTTCTGCGTGGCAGCGGGCGCGATTCGCCGTATAACCGTTTCTGGGGGCAGTTGGTGCGGTGGCTGGCCGGGCAGGAAGACTTGCAGAAAAAGGGCGGTCCGTCGGTGCAGGCGATGATTGCCAAGGAACGCTACGAAAGCAGCGAGCCGGTGGCGTTGCGGTGCGCGGTAACAGATAAGGACGGGCAATCGACGGCGTATGCGAATGTGTGGGCGGATATTAAATCACCGGACGGAAAATCCGAGCATGTGCCGCTGGCCAACGTGGCCGACCAGATCGGGGTGTATGAGGCGTCATACCGGCCGCAGTTGGCGGGCAGTTACCATGCCACGTTTGGCGGCAACAAGGACAACGTGGACCTGGGCAAGGACGAAAGCGATTTTTCGACGCTCCAGGCGGCGGGGGAAATGGAGAAGCTGGCTTCGGATCCCAAGACCATGCAGTTAATCGCGCAGACCACCGGCGGCAATGCCCTGGAGCTCAGCGGCATCAGTGCCCTGGCCGACCGGCTGGCGGCCAACACGCCCCAGGCGCAGGAGCGCAACCAGCATCGTTACCAATTGTATCACAACTCCTGGTTCTTTGTGCTGTTCGTGGTGGCGCTGAGCGCCGAATGGTTTTTGCGGCGGAAGTGGCAGTTGCAGTAAGGCGGCGGGGACGACGACGCGGGCATAAACACGAAGCCATGAAGAAGACAATGAGAGGGAACCACAGATAAACACAGATATTGAAGATGGGGATGAAGGGGCGGGAAATTTGCGAGGGGCGAGAAGAAATGGATGGATTGCGGGACGAAGGGGAAGTGGGGACTAATTAATTCAATATATTAATGCATTTGCATTCGAATCTTGATGGCGCAAGGGAAAGGCCCCGGAGCGGGTGCTCCGAGGCCTTTGAGGTTACCAGAAAACCGGTGGGCTTACTTGCTGCCGAGGATCGCATCCTTGGCGGCTTTGGCCACGCGGAACTTGACGACCTTCTTGGCCGGGATCTTGATCGCTTCGCCGGTGGCCGGGTTGCGGCCCATGCGGGCGGCGCGGTTCTTGAGCTGCAGTTTGCCCAGGCCCGGGACGGTGAAGGTGTTCTTGGCTTCCTTGTACGCCAGTTCAGCCAGGCAGTCGAGGAACGCCCCGACCTGCTTCTTGGTGATTTCAGCGCCGGTCGCCTTGCTGATGGCTTCAGCCAACTTGGTAACGGTAGCGGACTTCGTGAGAGACTTTGCCATGAATTTTCTCCTTATAACATGGCCGGAAGTGCAGGCCGAATTTTGGGGCTGGTATTCCATCACCAGCAGTTCCTTCCCCGCATCGGTGCCTGAATTACCAATAAAATAAGGGTTTTGGGGGAATGTGCAAGAGAAAAACCCCAATTTTCTTGGGAAATATGCAAATTTTCCGCGGTGGCCGCGGTGGAGAAGCCATATTTTAAGCCTTCCGGCGCCATGCCGGAGTAGGGGTGGCGGGCGGCGGGGGGCCTACGGGACGGGTGTGGATGGGAACGTGAAAAGGTTCACAAAGAATTGCTTAGGAGTTACGGCCCCGGCTTGGGTAAAATGGAGGTGCGTTCCAAATAGAGGGAGGTGTGATGTATGGCTACGATTACACAGGTTCCGGAATCGATTAAGAACTTCCTCGATTCCCGCGGCGTTCAATATGATGTGATCCATCATCGGCGCGATTACACAGCCTTGGAAACCGCCGCCGACACCGCCACCGCCGGGCGCGAATTTGCCAAGACCGTGCTGGTCTGGATCGACAACCACATGGCCATGGCCGTGCTGCCGGCGCACAAGCGGGTCGATTTGTGGAAGCTCTGCCAGGAGTTGGGGGCCTCGGAAGTATCGCTGGCGCTGGAGAAAGGCGCCCGCGGCGTGTTCCCGGATTGCGAGATGGGTGCCGCCCCGCCGTTGGGCAGTCTTTACAATCTGCCGGTGTACGTGAGCAAGGAAATCGACCAGGACGAGTATCTCACCTTCAACGCCGGCACGCATGAAGATGTCATCCGCATGCCGTATATGCAATTCAAGCAACTGGTGCATCCGGAAGTGGTGGACTTCGCGGAGGCTTGAGGGCGGGCCGGGGGGGGTGGCGCGGGGCACGCGGTCACATGCTTCTGCCTCTCGGGCAGATGGCACCAGCAGGCGGTGCGGGGGTTCAAGCCTTGGCCAGATACTCGCTGGAGCAAACCAGGGCGGCGATCACCGTTTCATCGGTGGTGCCGTTGGCCAGCAGCGTTGCAAAGCCGGCCAGACCGGCGGGGTCCGGGGCGCGGCCCAGTAATTTCTGATACAGATCCGTGATCACACGCTGCTGATACTCGGCGGAGGACAGAATAGCGTTGATTACGGTGCTGCGGGCGCTGCCGGCGGCGAGCACTTGGGTAAAGCCGGCCAGGCCGGCCGCGTCGGCCGCCCGCCCCAGGAGGTTGCTGTAGAGGCCTTGGACGAAGGCGTCATTCGTGCGGCCCTGCTTTTGATAGTATTCATCGGAGCCGGCCAGAATGGCGGTGAGGTTTTCGTCGGTGGTGCCCTGGCTTAGGGCGGTGTCAAAGCCGGCCAGGCCGGCCGGATCGGCCACCCGCCCCAGGAGTTGCTGGTAGAGTGCCTGCACGGTGTTCTGGCGGTAGGCATCCGATGATTCCAGGGCCAGCACCAGTTGCCGGGGTGTGAGCGTGTTGGCATTGAGTTGGGAAACCCAGGAGGTAAAACTGGTGGGGTCTGGATCCTGGCCCAGCAGGTCGCGGTATACGTGCGTCACGAATTTTTGATTGGTCGTGCCGTAGGTATCGATGGCGGTGGCGAAGTACGCATTGGATCCCAGGAGGTTCGCCAGGACGCTCTGGTCGGAGGCCTGCTGCTGCAGGCTCGTAAGCGTCGTTGTTAATTCTGCGGCCGATGGATCGCGGCCGACGAACTGCCGGTACATGCTGCGCACCAGCACCTGCTGGTATTCGCCCGAGCCCAGCACCAGCGCCGCGATCTGCTGGCGGGTGGTGCCGCCGGATAAAAGCGCCATAAAGGCGGCCATGCCGCCGGGATCGGGTGCCCGGCCGAGCGTGTCGTTGTAAAGCGCCTGGAGGAATCCGTTATTAGTGCCTTGGGCACGCGTCGCGTAGTATTCATCCGAGCCCAAGAGGATGGCCTGGACCTGCTCGATGGAGGTGCCGGCTTGCAGGGCGGTGGTGAACGCCGCCTGGCCGCCGGGATCGGCCGTGCGGTGCAACAGCGCGGTGTAATAGGCATCAGTCAGGCGGGTGGCGTACTCGGCGCTGTTGAGGATGGCTTGGGCCACGGTAGTGGCGCTGGCGCCGTTTTGCAGCAGGGTGGTGAAATCCTGCAAGCCGCCCGGGTCGGGGTTGCGCCCCAGGAGGTCCTGGTAAATACTGGTAATCAAGGCGGGTGCACCGGTATCGGCGGGGGCGGTACCGGTCGTCAAACCGGTTCCGGTTTGCAGAAGGTTACTGGCCTGCTGTTGCAGCGCGCCCCCGAGTCCCGCCCCTGCCGATACCGGTTCGGCGCTCAGAAACAGGCGGCTCTCGAGGTTTTCAAAGACGGACGCGACGGCCTGGCGCCGGAGGGTCTTTCGGATACGCTTTGGGCGGGGCAGGCAACGCATGGACTCTCCAGTAACCCGGGCGATGAATCATTATGTTATCGGCTTAAATTGCCGCCCGGTGAAACCAGGGCAATCGCATTTGGCCGGAGGTCGTTCGTAGTACCGCCTTTAGGCGGCGTTGGGATGTGTAATTGGAGCCGATACGCTTGCGCCGCGTTGGCCCAACCGCCTAAAGGCCAAGACCGTCCAATGGTCGTTTTGAAAAAGTGAGCCTCCCTGCCATCATGGAGATGTTGTAAGTCCCGTGTAGCAGGGAGGCTACGATGTTTTCTATCGGCAAGGAAGCCG
>Ga0316217_10003224_pt1 | contig 18818 bp, 13 predicted proteins | sample 1anoAmetaG_FD_203633 | JGI IMG/M metagenome (GOLD analysis project Ga0316217, IMG submission 203633) | Freshwater microbial communities from Trout Bog Lake, Wisconsin, USA - 1anoA | ecosystem: Environmental > Aquatic > Freshwater > Lake > Hypolimnion/Profundal zone | place: USA: Wisconsin...
ACCTGGACGTCCGCCCGACTGGCGAGAGCGCAAAGCGCAAAAACGAGTGCTCCGAAGGGCAAAGGGCCGAGCCGCGTTGCAGAACTGAATGGGCTGCGCATGGGTCACGAGCTTACGCCGCGAAGACCTCCGGGGGGAAGGAGAAAGGATGATTAGACGGTCGGATAAAGCGGCGGTTACCATCGGCAAAGCGGCAGAGGCTCCTCCTTCGCCCAGGCTACGGCGGACCGGCGGCCGCAGTCCACGACGCTTCGCGCCGTCCGATGCCGGCCTGGTTCAGCGAATGATCGGCGCCCTTAATCCCCTGTGGAAACGAATCCGGCCTTGATCCTTGGGCGCGGATTTGGTTGGATGGCCGACGGATGGCGGGCGGGTTGGATCGTAACCGCCGAGCCTGAACACACTGGATTGATGCGCGCCATACGTCGAACGCTGATGGTTTTACTCGCTTTGGGCTGCCTGCGCGGCCAGGGCGCCGAACCGGTTTTTTACCGGAACCTCATGAGCTTCACGGCGACCAATACGACCGCGTGGGAAGTCCGGACGCCATGGTTCGTGGACACCAACAACACCGGCTACAAGCTAACCAATGCCATCCTGAACCTCGGGATCATGAAGTCGACCGGAGCTCTGGCCGGGGTGGGGCCGGGCATGACCATGGACGAAGTAGTCGGTTGCTGGGGCAAGCCGATGGAATTATGGGTCAAGGGATTCGGCGGACCTCGATTCCGCTATAAGGAAGTAAGTGTGTTCTTCGATGCCACGGGCAATACGGTCAAAAGCGTTTACACGCAGGATCTCCCCAGCCTGATGCGGACGCTGGGCATTACCCCCAAGATCCAGGAATGTCTCAGCGCCCTGGGCGAGCCGAGTTATCGAGAGGACTCTTCGTCGGGGTCCAAGGGTTTCCTGGTCTATGAGACTCCCAAGACGAGGCTCAAGATCGGTTGCGTAAAGGGGAAGCTCTCAAGCATCCAACTGGAGGAGGCCGATTGAGGCGTGAGACCCAAGCGGCTCAGTCCAGTCGCACGCAGGATTCGATGTCGCGGTAAGTGAAGGAAGCGCGGTCGACCTTGAGTTCCAGGTGGCGAACGCGTTCTTCCTCAATGAAGAGCACCTCCTCTTGGAGCCGGAGTTGGCCGCGCAGGCAGACCCCGCCGGCGAGCCACACTTCGACCTTGTGTCCGAGCGGCAGATTGAGACGCCGGGCCAGGTCCGTCACCGCCAAACGCCGCATCGTCAGCCATCGGCCATGGCCGTCCCCGTGGCCCTCGCCTTCCAAGTTCAATTGGCCTTGCTTGTCCATAGTTCGGGTTATTATCGGTAGTGGAGTTAAATTCTGGCACACCCCAGCCGGGAATAAAGAACTTTCTTGCCGGTTTTGCCGCTTTGCGCCGCGGCGCGCGGCGGGTAGATTCCGGGCATGACGCCAGTGTCTCGACTCAAGGTGACGGCGCGCGGAGCCGTGCAGGGGGTAGGCTTCCGGCCATTTGTGTATCGGCTGGCGATGGAGCTTGGCCTTCATGGGTGGGTCAGCAACTCGACGCAGGGCGTGCTTATCGAGGTGGAGGGGTCGCGGGCGGGCCTGGAGACCTTCCTCCTTCGCCTTGGAGCCGAACGACCCCCGCGCAGTTTCATCCAAAGTCTGGAAGCCTCCTGGCTCGATGCGGCGGGCTACGCGGGTTTTGGCATCCGCGAGAGCGAGCGAGGCGGCGCAAAAACGGCGCTCGTGCTGCCGGACATCGCCACCTGTCCCGATTGTCTGCGCGAGATTTTCGACCCGGCCAACCGCCGCTACTTTTATCCGTTCACGAATTGTACTCACTGCGGACCGCGCTACAGCATCATCCGGGCCCTGCCCTACGATCGGGGAAACACCTCGATGAGCGGGTTCGCCCTGTGCCATGAATGCCAAGCCGAATACGACGACCCTGGCGATCGCCGCTTTCACGCCCAGCCCAACGCCTGCCCCGCCTGCGGCCCGCGCATCGAGGTCTGGGACGGTGCCGGAAAAGTCCTGACCGGTAGCGGGAAGAGCGAGGACGCCCTCAGGACGGCAGTCGAAGCGCTCCGTGCGGGGGCGATCGTCGCCGTGAAGGGGTTGGGCGGCTTTCACTTGATGACGGCGGCGCATGACGAATCGGCGGTGCGACGCCTCCGGGAACGAAAACACCGGGAGGAGAAACCCTTGGCGGTGATGTTCCCCTCCACGGCCGCCATCCGAGAAGCATGCGAGGTCTCACCCCTGGAGGAGCGACTGCTGCTGTCTCCCGAGGCGCCCATCGTGCTCTTGCGCCGACACGCCGTCGCGCCGACTCCGCGTGGCGGTTTGGCATCGTCGCTCGCGCCGCACAATCCCAATCTGGGGGTGATGCTACCCTACACTCCCCTGCACCATTTACTCTTGTCGCTGCTCGGCTTCCCGGTGGTGGCGACCAGCGGAAACCTGAGCGACGAACCTATTTGCACGGATGAACTCGACGCCCTCCAAAGGTTGGGGAAGATCGCCGATCTGTTCGTGGTTCATAATCGCCCCATTGTGCGGCATGTGGATGATTCCATCGTACGCCTCATGGCGGGGCGAGAGATGATCCTCCGCCGAGCGCGCGGCTATGCTCCGCTGCCGATTCCCCTGCCGAACGCGCCCAAAAACAGCCCGATCCTCGCCGTCGGAGCCCATTTGAAAAACACCATCGCTCTGGCGGTGGGCGGGCAGGCCTTTGTGAGCCAGCACATCGGGGATTTGGAAACCGACGCCGCCTTTAGCGCTTTTCGTAGCGTCATCGCTGATCTTGAAGCGCTTTACGAAGCCCCGCCCGCCACCGTCGTCGCGGATGCGCACCCGGACTATCTTTCCACCAGGTTTGCCTGCGATCTCGCCGCCGAGCCTGCTTCGCCGCGCCTGATGCAGGTCCAACACCATGTGGCGCACGTCCTGGCCTGCATGGCGGAGAACGAGCTGACCCCGCCGCTCTTGGGCGTCTCTTGGGACGGCACGGGGTATGGTTTGGATGGGACGGTTTGGGGGGGCGAGTTTTTTCTGGTCACGGACAAAGAATGCCAACGGGTGGCTCACCTCCGCCCCTTCCCCCTGCCGGGGGGCGACAAGGCGGTCAAGGAACCGCGCCGGACGGCACTGGGACTGCTTTATGCCATGGAGGGAGAATCCGCGTTCTCGCGCCCGGACCTGCCACTGCTGGGCGCTTTCTCCTCTACTGAGTTGAAGGCCTTTCGGACTATGCTTTGTCGGCGGATTAATTCGCCGCTCACCTCCAGCGCCGGGCGACTGTTTGATGCGGCCGCCTCGCTCATAGGACTACGCCAGCGGACGCGATTCGAAGGACAGGCCGCCATGGAGTTGGAGTTCGCGATCGAAAGGGTTGAGACCGCCAGCCACTATCCCATGGCTTGGATGGAGAACACGGCGTCCCCGGTCATGCTGGACTGGCAGCCTTCGGTTGAAGCTCTGCTCTCCGACCTTCGCGGCGGAACGCTGGCCGGGGTTATGGCGGCGAGATTCCACAACGCCCTGGTCGAAGCCATCGTAATGGCGGCCAAGCGATTCGGCCACGAGCGGGTGGCCCTCTCCGGTGGATGCTTTCAAAACCGCTACCTGACAGAGCGCGCCATCCGTCGTCTTCGAGAAGCAGGTTTTCGACCCTATTGGCACCAGCGCGTCCCGCCAAACGATGGGGGCATCGCGCTGGGGCAAGTCGCGGCGGCGCACGGGTTCAGCTCTCGCCTACCGTCCCATCACTGACCAGCCAGGTCGTAGCACCACAGGCAGCCCTGGTCGCGCACGTATAACCTCCCGTTGGCCACCACCGGGTAGGTCCAAGCCTTCTCCATCTGGTTCTTATGCTTCGGCTGGTCCGACGGTGTGAAGCGACCTTTTTCGACGTAGGATTCGGCGGAAGGCTCGACCAGGGCCAAGTCCCCGTTCTCACCGTGGAGATAGAGCCGTCCGTCAGCGTAACAAAGCGAAGCCGCGCCCAGCGCGCGCTCTTTCCACGCGACGCGGCCGGAGGCGAAATCCAGACACAACATCGCCTGCGCGCTCGAGCCATAAAGGTATTTGCCCACCTTGACCGCCCCGCCGATGGCGGTGGGCAGGTTGGCATTAAAGTAGAGCGGCTCCGCTGTAAACGCGCCTTCCTTTTCCTGGAGCCGCACGGCCCCGCCGCCGGTGCCCGCCGACCCCACATAGATGATCCCATCGGCGGCAAGCGGCGTTGGGATATTGGCGCCGTAAGCGCTGACCGGCTTGGCATAGCGCCACAAAAACTTCCCGGTCTTGGCGTCGACTCCGACCAGGCCCTTTTGCAGGAGCTGTACGTACTGCCGCGCGCCCGCCACCTCGACGACTACCGCGGAAGCATAGGCAGCCTCGTCGCCCTCCGGAACCGCGCATTTCCAAACCACGTCGCCGCTGACCTTGCTCAAGCCCACGAGCGTCGCCTGACTCCCGCCTGGGGTGCAGACTAACGTGTCCCCATCGATGAGCGGCGACTCAGAGTAGGCCCACGTTCCGGGTTTGCCGCCAAAATCTGCTTTCAGGTTCTTTTGCCAGCGCTTTTTCCCCGAGCCCCGTTCCAGGCAGGCAAGGTCACCGTCAGAACTGAGGGCGAAGACCCAATCCCCCTCGACGGTTGGGGTGGACCGCGCAGCGGTAAAATCCGGTTGCTGTTTCGGACTGCCCACGGGGCCAAGGCGGGTGGACCACGTTCGCTGACCATCCTTTACCGCCAACGCCGCCACGAACTCCTCCTCCAGCCCTTCATTAGCCAACAGGAACAGGTGGTCGCCAACCACGGCCGGAGTAGAATATCCAGAACCAACATCACTTCGTTTCCAAAGGAGCTTCGGCCCCTCCTTGGGCCACTCCTTCAGGAGGCCTTTCTCCTGCGAGACGCCATCGCGCTGGGGGCCGCGCCATTGCGGCCAGTCGGCGCCCCGAGTTTCCACCGAGGCGGCGCAGAAGCCGAGGATAAGCTGCATACAAAGCCACAAATTACCGGATTCGATTGGTCGTTTCATAAAACCTGACGGAGCGAGTTCAGCGCGCTAAAGCCGGAGGTGATTCCCCAAGCCCGCGCCAAATACTAAGGCAAGAGACCCTATGGCGCAACCAAACCCAGCCTCAGGACTCCTGAAACCGTGGAAATCAGGTGACACCGAGATTCCCCTCACCCCAGCCCTCTCCCGAGGGAGAGGGAGCAGGATCGTCCGCCCGGAGAGGTCCACCGGCTTTCCAGGTCTGCGAGTTTCTGTGCGGCGGGATCAGGAATCCTGAGCCTGTAAAGAAGGGATGCGACCCGCGACGAGCACTCATGGCGGCGAATCCCTGCCCAATGGTCAGATTGCCGCGGTCCGTCGGGTTGACGGCAAATCAAGGCCCCAGGCAGATCCTGGAGTAATCGGCGAGCATCCGCTCCAGACTAAACTGCTGGCCGATGCGAACCCGGGCTGCGTTCCCCATGCGTCGCCGCGCTTGAGGCTGCGAAGCCAATGCCATCATCGCAGCCGCCATGGCCGTGGGATCCCGAGGCGCTACGAGCAGTCCCGTTTTACCATCCAGCACTTGCTCGGAAGCGCCCCCTCTATTCGTGGCAATCACGGGGAGACCTGCGGCCATCGCCTCCAGTGAGGCATTCGGACACCCGGCGGGCTCGGAAACCATGACGAAAACGTCCAAACAACGATGGAAGACTGGCATATCCGCGACCTCGCCCACCCATTCGACAGGCAGACCGTCGCACGATTTGCGCAGAAGGGCCTCGTATTCCTCGCACCCTGCCTCCGTCCCGCCGGCGATTCGCAAGGCGCAAGCGGGCATCCGAGGGTAGGCTAACTTGAAAGCCTCGATCAGGTCTTCCAGTCGCTTTTGCGGGTGGACGCGCGCCGCCGTGCCAAAAATGACCCCACCGAGTCCGCCCGAAGTGTCTCCGCTCTCCCTTCGCCGGCGAGCTTCGGAGGTCGCTGGAGGGGACGATCCGCCCTCGCCTTGACCGACGAATGCGCCCTGCCCGGCGGCGGCGGGAGGGAAGTCGATCGCGCCCGGAAGCGGCACGCCATTGGGAGCCACATGCACGGGGGCCCCAAGGACCTGCGCGGCCCGGTCGGCTTCGGCGGCGTACTTGACGATCACGCCCGCCAGGCGCACCCCATAATCCCGAGCGGTTCGATAGGGCGAAGCTCCGTCGGTCTTGGCAAAGTGCCTCGCCAACGAATCGAAGAACATTTCTCCTGGGCTGATGTCGAACACGGGAATATCCAGGAGGGCGTCGGCCAGTCCGATCTTAAAGGCGGGGCGCAGGTTCCAAAACAGGACACTCTGAGGCGGGTCAGCATCAATAGCCCGCAGCAAATGCTCGAGCGCGGACGGGAGGTCGTTAACGAGACCGGCCGGCAGCACCACGACGGGGATGCCGGCCTGAAGGACCGCAAGACGGCCGGGAGTGGGATTATCGGAATGTTCTTCGATGACGGCCGCCCGCACGGGAATACCCTGGGCGGTCAGGCCTAGCAGCAACCGGCGCGCGCTGGATTGCGCGCCGCCAGTAGAAAAGTTGTTCGTCACGAGCCAGATTCCGCGTCCATGTCCGCGCCTGGTTCGCGCGGAAGCGGCGATCGCTCGTTGATAAAGCCACTGGTACCGGGCGGCCATTTGACGGCTTGACCAATTGTGAAGGAACGCCAAGGGGACCACTGGGAGCGGGGCGAGCATTCGCGCCAGCGGAATAATCGCCTCGGCATACTGCGCGGCGGAAGCGTCCGGGGGAAGCAGTTGGAGTCGCGGGTTGTCCGAAGCGATTTCCCCGGTGCCGCCAACGTCGGTGGCGACCACCGGACAGCCCATGGCGAGGGCTTCCAAGTAAGCCAAACTCAGTCCCTCGTGAGCGCTGGCTGAGACCAGGACATCCGCCGTGGCCAGGACTTCCGACACCTCAACCACCGCCCCCGCCCAATGCACGTGCGGCTCGAGACCCAGTCGCGCGATTTCGCCGCGGAGCAACGCCACGCTCTCGGCGGCTTGCGGATTACCCCGCATCGGCTCGCCGCAAAGGACGAACCGCGCTTGCCGGCCCGGACCGAGGCGGCGACGAACCTCAGCCAGGATGGCCGGGAGGCGGTGCAGTCGTTTCTGGGGACGCGGGTTCGCGATAGCAATGAGGACAAAATCATCGGCGCCAAAGGACCAGCGCTTGCGCCACTCGCCCCGCGCGGCGATCCGCTCCGGAGTCAATCGGAATCGGCGGTGATCGATACCGTTGTGGGCGGTGCGCGCAGGGAGTTTGATTCCCGCCGAGCGAAGTTCCCTTTCCACCGCCCGGGCGCAGGCGGTCAGCAAGAGGACATCTGAAGGTCCCAACTCGGTCACGCCCGGAGGCCAGGCCTCGCGGGTATTGTGGATGGTCAGCATCACCGGCAAACCTCGAGCGGAAACGCGCCGGGCCGCTTCGCCGGGGATCAGATGGCCATGGACCAAATCCGCGCCGCCGGCAATGCACTGGTCGGCGAGCGCATCGAGCCGGGCGGCGGGGGTTGGGATTGCGCCGGCCAGATCGAGAGTTTGGGGGGGCGCCGCAAAGGCGTCCCGAGTGGGTCGACCCAACGTGGCGAGGCGTGGCGCGACGCCAAATCCGGGCAATTCGGCCATCAAATCAAGCGTGACGCGCTCCGCTCCCCCGCGTTGCAACGAAGTGATCACCTGCATCACGCGGAGCCCAGGATCGTCGTACGCATCCAACGAGGCGCAGTGAACGACGCGCAGACTCAATAAAGACGAGCGAAAAATGTCGCCCAACGAATGCAAACGAGCATCGATCAGAGCCGCAACCGCGATTGAATCAAGAAAAAGCGCGTGGGGCTCGAAGGACCAGACGGTACGGGGATCGACCAAGCGGTTAAGGTCGCCGCCGGTTTGGGATAGCAGATCCTTCCAACCCAACGCCGCTTGCTGGGCATCGACGCCGGGACCCGGGTGGAGTGGCGACAGCTCGTCACCACGAAACTGGTCGCGGGAGTTGTTCCCCGTGGGCGCGGATTGGGCCTGGGTCGAGCGGACCTGCCACGGCTTCACGGCCCCAAGCGCGCAAAGGCCTCTGCCGGTCGCGCTGGCGGGGGGCGGCAGCCAGTTCCGGGTATCGACGAGCCATGCTCCCGCCCTCATGAAGAGAAGAGGACGCCGTTCTTGAAAGTAGGGAGCGAGACGCTCGCTGTCGAAAGGACCAAATTCCTCAGGCTCCAGGCCCGCAGCCCGTATCGAGCGCAAGGTGCGCCCGGCGAGCCGGGAGTCATCCGGGCGAGCGTGAAAGACAATCGCACGCAAGCGGCTTGCCGGAGATTGAGAAAGGCTAGAGTCCAACACTAATAGGCGGACGGGAAGCTGGATGAAGAGGGAGCCGACCCGCCGCTGTCGTTCGAACTCATGGAAGAACCCCAAAAAGAGCCGCCGGTGTCGATGATGGGTGGGACGACAATAACGCCACCGTCATCGTTCAATTCGTCAACCCGAACGATGGCAACCTGCTCTGGTCGTTCGCCGGTATAGACGAACTGGCGTCCATCGGCCCCAGGTTGGAAAGGGACGTTGCCCGCGCGTCTCAAGCCGTTAGACCAATAATGATAATGGATAATGGAGCCCGGGGAGAAAGGACACGAACTGATCCAGAACCCGTCCGGGCCCAATTGGGCGCCGACAGCCATCGCGGGAGCGCCAAGCCCCGCGCCGGTGTTCCCGGCACGGACCACCGCCCGGATGATGGCGACGACGACGATAACAATGAATGCCAGGACGAACAGCGGAAAGAGAGAGAAAAAGAATAGGCTCATGTTGGGAGGGCTTTAGTTCGTGGGGAGTTGAGGCGCGTCGGGGTCGGGTTCTTCCAGGAGTATTTTGGGGGCGGCAGGCGGTGGTTCGACATAGGTTATCACGCGAAAGCTCGTGTCCGGGTTGCGACTACCGGGATCGGCGCGGTAGCGGGCGGCGGAACGGGTGTACTGGACGTCGCGCAGCCAGGAACCGCCCCGCAGCGCGCGACGGGGTTTGTCGGAGAGGCGCGAATTGGTTTGCTCAGGGTCCGTAACCGGGCCCGCTGGGTAAGGAGCATACCAATCGCGGCACCATTCGTAGGCATTGCCGCCGATGTGGAGGCCCCAGGGGTTGGCCGGAAGCGACGCCACGGGGTGAGTGCTGTTCCAAGCGTAAGGCCTGAACCATGCGATTGCGCGAGCGTGCGCCTCGTCCGAACCGTTGTGCCACGGCGTTGAGGTTCCCGCTCGGCAGGCGTATTCCCATTCCGCCTCGGTGGGTAACGTGAACTTCCGATTCGCCCTTTGGGAGAGCCAATCGCAGAACGCCAGGGCATCGCCGTAAGTGACAATGGTGACCGGCTGGGATCCGGTCTGGGCAAACCCGGCGGACCGCCAGGTAAAGCGTTTATCTTGGACGAGCGCAGTGCCGTTCCATCCAAACCCGCCGCTCGCTCCGCGCTCCGCCTCGGTGCCGTAATGAGTCTCCTCGGCGAACCGTTCGAACTGAGCCAAAGTCACGGGGAATTTGCCGAGATAGAAATCGTGGGTGAGGGTCACCTGACGTTGCGCCTCGTCGGCGGCGCGCTTGGGCTCGGAGAGCGGGGAGCCCTGCTGGAAGGCGCCTTTGGGGATGAGGATCAATTCGAGCCCGACGCCATTGCCGAGATCCACGGAGAGTTGCCGCTCCGCCGCCCAAGTTCCTAAGGCGCTCGCGAGCAAAGACACCAGCGCGAACAGTTTCATAAGGGAATGATGAGTCTAATGGACTTTAAATTCAAGAGGGCACAGGCCGAAAAGCCGTTACAAAAGGGTGCCGGGATTGTAGGTTGGCGGGTGTATGAAGACATCTTACGAATTGGCAATGGAGCGGCTGAGCAAAGCGGCGCCGACGACGAAGCTCACGGAGGAGCAGAAGCAAGTAATCGCCGAACTGGAATCGAAGTACGCGGCCAAGATCGCCGAGCGGGAACTCTTCATCAAGGATCAGATAGTGAAGGCGGTTGACCGCGGCGACGACGCGGCCATGGAGCAACTGGAGAGAGAATTGACGAGCGACCGGAAGTCGCTACGCGCCGAACTGGAGGAAAAAAAGGAAAAGGCGCGAGCGGAGCGAGAGGCAAAGTAGTCCGGCCAAGCGCCAATGCGCTTTGGACCCGGGGCGGCGCTTCCACAGCAAGGGCGAGCGCATCGTAAATCGACAGGAACCTTGCGGACGGAAGAACGCAGGGCAGGAGCGCGGAAGCTGCAGCCCTACTCGCGGCATGTCTGTTTTCCGCGCCGGATTCTTCTGTCTCAAATCGCTGCTCTGACCCCCAACTCAAGCGCGAGCAACCAACTGCCGAAGGACGTAGGGAAGGATGCCGCCATGCTGGTAGTAGTCGATTTCAATGGGGGTATCAATGCGACAGATGACGGGAATAGTTTCGACCGCGCCGTTGGCGCGGGAGATGCGCAGTTGGAGATCCTGCTGGGGCTTGAGCGAGGCGTCGAGACCCAAGACATCAAAGGTTTCAGTACCGTCGAGTTTGAGCGTTTGCGCGTTGGCGCCCTCCTTGAACTGGAGCGGGAGCACGCCCATCCCCACCAGATTTGACCTGTGGATGCGCTCGTAACTCTGGGCGATAACCGCCTTCACTCCCAGCAAGGCGGTGCCTTTGGCCGCCCAATCTCGAGAACTGCCGGTGCCGTATTCCTGGCCCGCGATGATGACCAGCGGCGTGCCCTCCTTCTGGTAAGCCATGGAGGCGTCATAGATCGGCACGACGCCGCCGGGCGGGCAGGTTCCGCCTTGAGCGGCAAAACAGCGCGTAACCCCGCCTTCGGTCCCGGGGGCCATCAGATTCTTGATACGCACGTTGGCAAATGTGCCTCGAGTCATCACTCGGTCGTTGCCGCGACGGGAGCCGTAGCTGTTGAACTCCTCGAAGGGCACGCCGTTCTCGAGCAAATACTTCCCGGCCGGGGCGCTCTTCTTGATGCTTCCCGCCGGTGAGATGTGATCCGTAGTGACACTGTCCCCAAAGACGCCCAAGGCGCGCGCCCCCCGGATTTCACCGATAACGCCTGCCGCCAAGCCGAAGTGGGTGAAAAAGGGTGGTTCCTGAATGTAGGTGCTCGAGGCGTCCCAGGCGAACACATTGCCCGCGGAGGCGGGGATTTCGTTCCACTTGGGGTTTTGAGCGGCAAAATCGCGATAGAGCTTCTGGAAAACCTCGGGCTTGAGCGCCGCTTGCATCAGTTCGCGCACTTCTTTGGAAGAGGGCCAAAGGTCCTTTAGAAACACCTCGCGCCCATCCGCGCCCTTGCCGATCGGCTCCCGTGTCAAGTCGATATCCACTCGGCCGGCCAGCGCGAAGGCCACCACGAGCGGCGGCGACATAAGGAAATTAGCCTTGAGGCTCTGGTGAACGCGCGCTTCGAAATTACGGTTTCCGGAAAGGACGGACGCGGCAACGAGGTCATGCTTGATCACCGCCTCGTCAACCGCCGCGGGCAGAGGCCCCGAGTTGCCGATGCACGTCGTGCAACCATACCCAACGAGATTGAACCCGAGTTGATCGAGGTAGGGTTGCAGACCGGCCTTATCGAGATAATCGCTCACCACGCGGGATCCCGGCGCCAGGGAAGTCTTCACCAATGGACTCACGCGCAACCCGCGTTCAACCGCCTTCTTGGCCAGCAAACCCGCAGCCAGCATCACGGAGGGGTTGCTGGTATTGGTGCAGCTAGTGATCGCGGCGATCAACACGCTGCCATGTCGCAACGTCCCTGGGCCTTGCGCCGCGCCACCGACCACGTCGAAGGTCTTGGCCAGGTCTCCCGCGGGTTTGCCAAAACCGCTCTCGGCGACCGGTTTGGAAAAAGCGGCGGTGAAGTTCTCTTTGAGGTTGGGCAGTTCGATTCGGTCCTGAGGTCGTTTGGGGCCGGCGAGGCTGGGGACGATGGTCCCGAGATCCAGTTCAAGCTCCACCGAGTAACGCACCTGGCCTCGAACCGGCATCCCGAACAACCCCTGGGCGCGGTAATAATTCTCGTAGGCCTGGCATAGCGCCCCGCTGCGCCCGGTGGCGCGGAGAAACTCGACACATTTGGAGTCGATCGGGAAAAAGCCCATCGTAGCTCCGTACTCGGGGGCCATGTTGGCGATGGTGGCGCGGTCCACGACGTCCAGATCCTCAGCGCCGGGGCCGAAGAACTCAACGAACTTGCCCACCACCTTGTGTTTGCGCAGCATCTGGGTCACCGTCAAGGCCACATCGGTCGCGGTGATTCCTTCGCGCACCGCGCCGCTCAAATAAACGCCGACCACGTCGGGCGTCAGGAAATAAACCGGCTGGCCCAGCATGCCCGCCTCGGCTTCGATGCCGCCCACGCCCCAACCAACAATCCCCAACCCGTTGATCATGGTCGTGTGAGAATCCGTACCGACGAGGGTGTCGGGATAGTAAACGGTCGAACCCTCGATAGGAGCGGACAAGACCCCCTTGGCGAGATATTCAAGGTTAACCTGGTGGACAATGCCGATGCCGGGAGGAACGACTTTAAACGTTTCGAACGCCTGCATGCCCCACTTGAGGAACTGGTAGCGCTCGCGGTTGCGACGAAATTCCATGTCGAGGTTTTGCCGGGCAGCCTCGGCGGTGCCGTAGAAATCAACCTGCACCGAATGGTCGACCACCAAATCCACCGGCACCAACGGCTCAATGATCTTCGCGTTCTTGCCCAACCGCTCGACCGCCGAACGCATCGCGGCCAGGTCCACGAGCAAGGGCACCCCGGTGAAATCCTGCAAGACGATGCGCGCGACGATGAACGGGATCTCCCCGGCGCGCGCCGCGGACGGCGCCCAATTAGCCAGCGCGCGCACGTTCTGCTCCGAAACGCGCTTGCCGTCGCAATTGCGCAGGACGGACTCCAGCACCAAACGAATGGACACCGGCAATTGCGAGATCGGACCGATCCCGGCTTCTTCAAGCCGAGGAAGGGAATAAAAGGACCCCTGCTTTCCGTTGCCAAGGTCGAACGGTTGCAGAGTCTCAAAAAGATTGTGCGCGTTGCTCATAAAAGATTCGCAAAAATAGTATAAGAGGCTCGGGCCGCGAGCAAGAACGGAGTCGCGGCCGAAACGTCATTCTCAGAAGACGTAACTCAAATTAAACATGACCAGGTTAATTCCCGGGTTGTGACGGCTCATGCCGGCGTTGGACATGTGCTGGAATCGGGTGCCGAGCCGGAAATGCGAGGCAAAGTCCCAATAAAGCCCAACGTGGCTGGTGAACTGGACCGGTTCGCCGAAGTTCTTGTCCACGTAAACAGTCCGGGTCATCCCCGTGGGGCTGACGCCGCCTTCCAAGTGGATAGGGAAGCCTTCGCGGCTCCATACCAGGAGAGGTCCGGCAGAGAAAATTCCGCCGCCGACGGCGCCTTCGCCGAACCAACCGCCCGAGGCGTCCAACCGGGTTTGGAGCGTCCACTTCGCGCCCAGGTCCCATTGCCAAGGGAGATTCCAATCCGCGAAGGCCTCGCCCTGATGAAAGTCCACGCTGGAGCCGCTCGACGCGACGCCAAACCGAATGCCGGAAGACTCAGGAACGAAACCATCCGCGCGGCCGGTAACCGTCAAGACGCCGAACACGACTGCGGCGACACAGAAAGACAAGCCGCTTCCACGTAAAGAAGAAATTGAATCACCCATGAGCAGTGACGTTGCCATGAACTCCGGTGGGCCGCAAGGGGGTTTTCTCTTCGGTTTTCTCCCGCAGATCTATCCCCTGCCCTGGCTGATAGACCGGGAAGCAGTAGGTTCCGCCCGGAAAACGAAGGTCCAGAGCAAACCGGCTACCGGCGGAGGAATTTCGCGACGGCTTCGGTGCGAGTTCGCACCTGGAGCTTCTCGTAAATGCGGCGGATGTAGGTGTGGACGGTCTCGTAGCTAATCCCAAGCTTGTCCGCGATCTCTTTATAGAAGAAGCCCTTGCTGAGACAATCCAGGACTTCCTGCTCGCGCTCGGACAGATTCTCCGCCGGGCGAGATGAAGGCCCGGTTTTCATAAACGACTGGGTCACCTTGCGGGCGATATGGGTGGTCATGGGCGAACCGCCCCGATGAACCTCGCGAATCGCTTCGATCAACTCCGCGCTCTTGGTGCGCTTGAGCAGGTAGCCTGCCGCGCCGGCGGCCAGAGCGTTGAAGATATTCTCGGTATCTTCATAAACCGTGAGCATGACGGACTGAGTGTCCGGCAGCAGTTGTTTCAATTGCCGGACGCACTCGACTCCGTTGATCCCCGGCAAGTTGATGTCCATCAGCACCACGTCGGGTTTAGCTTTGGGGAGCCCCTCCAGGGCGGCTTCCGCCGTGCCGTAATGGCTCACGCAACGAAAGCCCTCCACCCGCCCGATCACCCTGGCCAGGGTGCCGCGGAGTTGCTCGTTGTCTTCGACAATGGAAACCGTAACTGGCATGGCAGTCGTTCGCCCGGCTCCGGGTACGCCCCGAAGCAAGGCCTCAGTGATACCCCGCTTCCAACACGAGGTCAATCCTCGTCCTATCCCTACCCCTTCCCTAAAGGCACGCTCAAGCGAACCGTGGTGCCCGTGGTCGGCCCTGGACCGATGGTGAAGGCGCCCCCCACTTCCTCCATGCGTTGGCGCATATTGCGCAGGCCGTTGCGGCCTTTCCTTTCGGCTTCGGCCGAAAGGCCGCGGCCATCGTCCTGGATTTCAAGCGTAAAGCGCTCGGGTTCGATCTGGAGCCGCAGCCAGACCGAGGAGGCTTGGGCGTGCTTGACGACGTTGTTGATGGCCTCCTTGGCGACCAGGAACACGTTATGCCGGAGCTCGGGGGGGATGGGGGTGCCGGGGAGTTGGTCAGGGACCTCGAGCCGGTAGCGCAAACCAGCCAGAGCGACGTATTCCTGGGCGTACTTGCAAAGGTAGTTGACCAACCCATCGAGGGTGTCGTTGGCGGGGTTGACGGTCCAAACGATCTCATCGAGGGCGCGGGTCGTTTCGCGCGCGGTTTGGGTGATCTGGCGGGCGTGCCCCTCGACCTCGGTCGGCAGGTCTTTGTCCGTCTCCGCCATTTCTCCCAGGAGGGTGACCTGGGTCAGGTTCGCGCCCAACTGGTCGTGAAGGTCCCGGGCGATGCGGGCTCGCTCGGCTTCGAGGGCCTCATGCTGGCGCATGAGCGCCAACTCCCGGTGCAGTTTCTGCGTGGAAACGTAATAAATCGAGCCGGCGACCAATCCAAAAAGACAAAGCCCGCTCAAGGTCTGAAACCAAGCCGTGCTCCAGAAGGGAGGCAAAACGGTGACTGCCAGTGAACAACCGGTTTGGTTCCACACGCCGTCTTCGTTGCAGGCAGAGACCTGGAAGGTGTACTCGTGGGGCAGCAGCTTGCCATAGTAGGCGACCCGGCTATCGTTGGCGGGACTCCACTCGGCATCGTGGCCGATCAGCCGGTATTTGAAACGGGCGCGGTCGGCGCCAGCCAGATTCAAGCTCGTAAAGCGGATCTCCAATCCCTGCTTGCCGGGCTGAAGCACGACCTCCTGGAGCGGACTGGCGCGCGGACGATTGGTTATGACCGGCGCGCCAGCCACCAATACGGATTCGATCACGACCGGGATCTGATTGGTATTGGGCCGAAGCAGGGCCGGGTCAACCGACGCCAGGCCCTGGATGGTCGGGAACCAAATCCGGCCGTCCGACGAGCGGCAAGCGGCCGGCTGGGAACCCGAGGAACACTCGCCGGACGGCAAGCCGTCCGCCTCGTCGTACGCCCGAACGGTAATCGAGCCCGAGGTGGAATTCGTTGGTTGAGCCGCCAAATCATTCAAGGCTTGCTTGCGAATCCGCATCAAGCCGGCATTGGAACCGAGCCAGAGGTAACCCTGCGCATCCTCGACGAGATAACCGATATTGCTCGTGATAAGTCCGTCGCGCGTGGTGAAGGAGGTCCATTTCCCGCGCCCGAACCGGGCCAAACCCCCGGAGGTCCCGGCCCATAGCACGCCGTCGGCGTCGGCCCACAAGGACGCGATCGTGTCACTGGGCAGCCCGTTGGTCTTGGCGTAAGAGGTGAAGCGACCGTCTCTGAAGCGGTTGATGCCGCCGCCGTCGGTGCCGAGCCAGAGGTTGCCCTGCGCGTCATCGGCGATGGCTTGCACGGCGTTGCCCGAAAGCCCGTTCAACGTGGAATAAGTACGCCAGTTTTCGCCGTCCCATCGCGCCAATCCGCCCTCGGTGCCGACCCATAACATGCCCTGGCGATCCTCGTGGATGGCCAGGATATGGGGGTTTAAGAGGTTGGTGCTCCCCGGCGCCGGAAGAAAAACGTCCTCCCGCAACTGGAATAGTCCGTGATGATAGGTTCCCACCCAAAGTTGGCGGGTCCGGTCCACGAATACGCAACGGACCAATTTTGAATACTCAATTTCGGATGGGGGCGCGAACTGGAAAACATTGCTGCATTGCTCAACGGCATCGCCCCGGGCATGATCCACTCGTGGAGCGAAATAGCCGACCCATATACCCTGCTGGCCATCTTCGCAGACTGATTGGACCGTGCTGCCCTCCGACTCCTTGAGCGCGTCGAAATACTGTCGTCGCACCCGATTCAGACCATCCTGGTGGGTGCCAACCCAGAGACAACCCTCGCGGTCAACACAGAGTGAGAGCACCCGTGGATAGAGCAACCCTTGGTCGCGCGAGATATGCGCCGGCTTGCCGGCCGCGTCGAACCAATAGACCCCATCGCCTAGCGTTCCCACAATCAGGTTGCCTTCCAGATCTTCGCACGCGGCAAAAACCCGGGCGCGCGATTGATCCCAGGGATAGGGGCCCAGGTCGCGCTCGACGGTGGTTCCGCGGCATTTCAGAATGCGGCCATTGTTGGTCCCGCTCGCCAACCTCCAGTATCCCCCTTTGGCGCTGGCCAGGAGGCAGTCGAGACCATTGACAAAGAAGCCCTCCTGGGCCGGCGGCGCCCCGGGAGCGACATTCGTCGCCATCGGATTCAACGCCCGCTGCTCCCAATCGGTGCCGACCCAGATGAGCCCGGAGTCCTCACTGATGAGCGACCGACCCGCGCTCGGCGACCAGGGCCAACTTTCAATCCGGCCTTGGCGGTAACGGGCCAGGAATCCCGCGAGTCCATCGGCCCCGGTACCCGCGGTGTGCAGCCAGACCGAACCGCCCGCATCCTCGCAGGCCGCGATCAGACGGGGTGGCGAACTGGTGGAGGGCAACACGACCGGGCTGATCTTCCCCTCCTTATCCATGAGCAAAATGCCCTCATTTTCGGTCCCAATCCAGAGGTTGCCTTGATGGTCCTCGAAGAGCTTGCTAATCCGCCCGCTCTTCAAACCCGACGTGTTATTCGGATCAAACGAGGTAAAGCGCCGACCGTCGAAACGCGCCAACCCTGCCAGCGTGCCGACCCATAAATAACCATCGCGCGTCTGGGTCATCGTCAGGACGCTCTTCTGAGGTAGTCCCTCTTTGGCGCCAAACCTCGCGACGCTAAACCGCGGAGTGGCGGTTGGCGCTGCCAGGCAGCAGCACCCCAGCCACAACTGCGCAAAGGCGGTGATCCAGCTTCGGTTCGGCATAGCGGACAAATCAGGCGGCCGCAGGACCTTGCCTGCGGCCAATCCCCGGAGAGAGTGCCCAGACCAGTCGAGGGAAGCAAGCCGCCAGAGACCCTATTCGGGTTCGTCAGCCACCGCTTGCGGACGGTGGCTCAGGAGGGAATCGACCGTATATACGGCAATGGCCAACCAGCACAATGCGAAGCTGCCGAGTTTGCCTCGGTCCAATGGTTCGTGCAAAAGCACGACGGCGACCAGAAACTGCAACGTGGGACCGATGTATTGCAGAAAACCGATGGTCGAAAGGGGCAATCGGCGCAACGCGGCCCCAAAGAGGAGCAACGGCACGGAGGTGAGCACGCCGGCAAGCGACAGAAGGCCAAAAGTACCGGCGGAGGTTTGGGGTCCGCTCCAGCACCCCAGCGTTATCAGCGCCAGCGGGAAGAGGAGGGCGGTTTCAATGAAGAGACCATGGAGGGAGTTAATGTCCACAGTCTTGCGCACGAGGCCGTAAAACCCGAACGTGAAGGCGAGCGAAACCGCGAGCCACGGGAAGCCGCCGCCGCGCAGCGTCAAGTTGGCAACGGCGGCCATCGCGATGAGGGCGGCAACCCATTGCCAAGGGCGCAGCCGTTCGCGCAAGAAGACCATGCCCAAACCGACCGAGAGCAGCGGGTTTACAAAATATCCAAGGCTGGCCTGCAAGGTCTGGCCGCTGCCGACGGCATAAATGAACAGGAGCCAGTTCAGAGCGATAAGGGTTGCGCCCGCGGAAAGCAGGAGGAGGTTGCGCCGGTTGCGGATCGCCGGACCGATCGATTTCCACTCGCCCCGGACGGAGACCACCACCGCCAGGAAAAGCACGGACCAGACGATGCGGTGGCAGAGAACGACTAACGGAGGAACGTGGGCAACCCAGTGGAAATAGATGGGGAACACGCCCCACATGATGTAGGCGCTGAGTCCATAAATCAGGCCGACGCGAACGCCGGGACCCGGATCTCGCGTCTCAGCAGTGGGGACCACGTTCGTTCGCTCCGAAAAATGAGTCACAGAACAGGGGCTAACCCAGTTCAACCCACCGCAGCATCCGGGAGATACCTTCCTCTTTATCAACGGCGGGGTTCCAATCCAGGAGGCGGGCGGCTTTGCGGATGTCCGCCACAAAGACTTTCTGGTCGCTTTGAC
>Ga0316217_10003225_pt1 | contig 18816 bp, 11 predicted proteins | sample 1anoAmetaG_FD_203633 | JGI IMG/M metagenome (GOLD analysis project Ga0316217, IMG submission 203633) | Freshwater microbial communities from Trout Bog Lake, Wisconsin, USA - 1anoA | ecosystem: Environmental > Aquatic > Freshwater > Lake > Hypolimnion/Profundal zone | place: USA: Wisconsin...
CCACAAAGGGAGAAAGAAGAATTTAAGTAAAAAACCGTTGTAAAAAAACTTAGTGTCTGAGCCTTAGTGGCAATAGTATTTTTTTCTACATATTTACAGCACAATGACTTTACAGGAAAGAATTCAGGCCGAAGTTTTAAAACTGGAAGGGCCCATCGTAGTTTTTGGAGCAGGTGGTTTTATTGGCGCTAACCTGGTTCGTACCATGCTGCAATATCGTAATGACGTGTTTGCCGTTACCAGCAAGCCATTTATTCCATGGCGATTGGATGATATTAACCCGGGTAACATTCTGCACTGCAACATCATTAAGAAAAACCAGGTTGAGGACGTGTTTAAAGAGCACCGTTTCAAAACTATTTTCGACCTGGTGGCTTATGGCGCTTATAGTAAGCAAAGCGACGTAGACCTGATTTACGAAACCAATTTTATGGGCCTGCTAAACCTGCTTGAAATTGCTTCGCAGTTTAGTATCAAAGCATTTGTGCATGCGGGCAGTTCGTCGGAGTATGGTTTAAACGCTTCAGGGCCTAAAGAGGATGACCCGTTAGAGCCTAACTCTCATTATGCAGTTACCAAAGTAGGTGCTGCGCATATGATAAAATACTACGGCACCATCAAAGAAATGCCTGTAGCCAACCTCAGGTATTATTCAATTTTCGGCCCGTACGAGGAGCCAGACAGATTGATTCCGCAGTTGATTGATAAAGGAATGAAAGGCACCTATCCGCCGCTGGTTCAACCGGATATTTCGCGTGATTTTGTGTTTGTGGATGATGCTGTTTTAGCCACTATTTTGTCAGCCAATAAAATTCAAAACGTTAAGGGCAAATCGCTCAATATCGCCAGTAACAAAAAGACCACCATTCGAGATATTGCCTCGGCCATTAAAGAAATTTTTAGCTTATCAACCAACCCCACCTGGGGTGATATGCCCAACCGCAAATGGGATTTAAAAGAGTGGTTCGGAAATGCAACTTTGGCTAAAGAGTTACTCGGCTGGCAAAACGAAACGCCCCTTAAAGAGGGTCTTGAACTGACTTATAAATGGCAGAAGGATTATGCCATGCCTTTGTATGAAAAGAAACTGGTGCAGGATAAAATACGGCACAAACTAAGTGCAGTAATAGCCTGTTATAAAGATGCTCAGGCCATACCGTACATGTACGACAGGCTGACCAAGACATTCAACAAAATAGGGGTAGATTACGAAATCATTTTTGTGAACGATTGCTCACCTGATAATACCGCTGAGGTATTACAAAAACTGGTGGACGAAGACGACCACGTTATTGCTATAGAGCATTCGCGCAATTTCGGTTCACAATCGGCTTTTTTGTCGGGTATGGAAATATCTACCGGCGACGGGGTGATATTGCTAGACGGTGATTTACAGGACCCACCCGAGTTGATTGAGCCGTTCTATGCCGAATATCAAAAAGGTTTTGATGTGGTTTACGGTCGCCGGGTGGCCCGCGAAGGCAACCAAACCCTGGTGTCTTTCTATAAAATGTTCTATCGCCTTTTCCGTAGTGTAAGTTACGTACCCATGCCTTTGGATGCCGGTGACTTTAGCTTGATGGACCGCAAGGTGGTTAATGAATTAATTAAGCTGCCCGAGACTGACCAGTTTTTACGCGGCCTGCGCGCCTGGGTGGGATTTAAGCAAACCGGTGTAGACTATGTGCGCCCGGAGCGGATGTTTGGCGTAACTACCAACAACTGGCGAAAAAATATTGGCTGGGCTCGCAAAGCTATTTTCAGCTTCAGTTACGTGCCTTTAGAATTGCTTACTTATTTTGGCATAGCACTTACGGGGCTTTCGTTTATTGCCATTATTATTCAAATCATCCTGTATTTTGTAATGCCGGGCAATCCTCATGGTATTACAACTATTATAGTGCTTATACTTTTCTTCGGTGGCATTCAATTGCTGGGCATTTCAACACTAGGAGAGTACCAGGCCAAAATAATTGAAGAGGTAAAGAAGCGGCCTAAGTTTATCAGAAAGAATATTTACCGAAAGGTGTATTGATGAAAGTAGTTTGTTTAGCTATTACCCTCTTGAGTTGCATTTTATCTTACGGACAGGTGGATTCTTTACCTGCTGCCCCTAAAGCACTGGTATTTTCTTTTGTGGAGCAAATGCCGCAATTTCCGGGTGGGGAAAAGGAACTTATGAAATTTCTTCAGCAAAATATTCACTATCCCCAAAGTGCCATTGATAAAAATATATCGGGAAAAGTAGTAACCCGGTTTGTGGTAAACGAAGATGGTTCGGTAAGTGATGAGCAGGTATTACGACACGTAGACACAGCTATGGATGCTGAGGCTATCAGAGTGCTTAAGTTATTACCCAAATTCTTGCCCGGCAAGCAGCAGGGAAAGGCAGTAAAGGTTTATTATAATCTTCCGATGGTATTTAAACTGGCAGCACCTGATACCGCAAAAAAGGAGGTAGTTGAAGAAAAAGCAAAAAGGGATCCTTATTACGATGGTGCATTAGCCCTTGTAAAAAAAGACCAATATCTCGACGCTGAACATCTTTCAATTTTATCAATTTTACTTTTCCCCAAGGATTATCTCGGTTATGAGATCCTTGGAGATTGCGATGTAAAGCTGGATTGGAACGATGATGCCTTCAAAAGTTATTCTAAAGCAAAAGAATTGGGGTCGCCGAATACTCATGCCAGCTTTAAGGAACTCACTGACTCTGTAAGGTCCGCTTTAAAATCCAATGATTCTGATCGCGTCTATACCTTTGTGTCACAACCACCACAGTTTCCCGGCGGCGATGATGCACTGATGAAATTCATCGCTCAAAACATAAAATATCCTACATACGAAAAAGACCATAATATATCAGGAAGTGTATTGCTGCGATGTGTTATAGATATTGATGGGTCCGTAAAAAACGTAGTGGTAGGGAGAGGAGTAACCGCTGGTTTGGATGATGAGGCTGTAAGAGTGGTAAAACTTTTACCAAAGTTTAAACCCGGATACCAAAACGGTATGCCTGTGAGAGTTTATTTTAACCTGCCCGTCAGATTCAAAAATGGAAGTTCAGAATCATTTGATGTGAATTCATTGATGGCGCAAATTCAGCGTGATTCTTATTATAGAAATGCTTATGCTTTAACGCAACAAGGTCGCATAAAGGACGCACTTGATTTACTTGCTTTAGCGGCTCTTAAAAACCCGGGCGAGTATCTTTACTACGAACTTATGGCTCTGTGTGAGGCCAACCTGGGGAAGAAGAAGGAGACATGCGATGATTACTTTAAGGCAAAAGAGCTAGGTTCTCCATATGCCTCTTTTTTTCTAAACAAAATTTGCAAATAAAAAGAGCGAAATTAAAAAGGGAAAGTATAATTGCCGGTAGAGGTTACTGCCAGATATTTGAATTCCCTGCCTGTTTCAAATCCTTTTCTACGCGCAAATTCAATTTGTTCAATGAACCCCGAAAATTTGAAAAGCTTATTTTCGTATTACCTGATGAAAGCATTTTGAATGAAGACAATTTGCATAATTTTTATTGCCTTTGGTTTTCCCCATTTAAATGCCATGGAGCCTTTCAGGGCAACATTAAGTACGCCCGATTCCATTTATAAATCGGTGGAGCAAAGCCCTGAATTTCCGGGAGGGGATACAAAGTTTATGCAGTTTCTTCAAAAAAATCTGGAGATACCCACGCCTGCAAATGAAGATGAGGTTGTAGGAAAGGTATTTCTAAAATTTGTGATTGATACCGATGGTTCTGTCACAAATCTTACTGTAACCGGTGCCAAAGACCCGGCTTTGGAAAAAGAGATAAAACGAGTATTCGGCATTTGTGCTAAGTTTAAGCCGGGTATGCAAGGTGGCAGACCTGTAAAAGTTTATTATACCCTCCCGATTTATGATATTTACGGCAGATAGTGATAAACAAGAATTAAAAACGACATGGCAAGTATAGTTGACGACAGAGGTTACAACCAGGGATTTGAATTGGTAAAGAGCACCGAAATACGCATGCGGCGTAGAACCGATTTGCTGATTTCGGAAATGGGAAACCCGGCCAATAAAAGTGTAATGGAAATTGGCTGCGGCACCGGCGAAATTGCGTACTGGATGGCGGAAAAAATTCCGGCCAAAGTTTTAAGTACCGATTTGTGTGTACCTTTTATTGAAGAAGCAGCTAAAAAATACAAGCTACCCAACCTGCGGTACGAAGTACTTGATTTCAACAAAGCCGACGAGTTTAAAGGCGAAACTTTTGATTACATAGTAGGTAATGGTATTCTGCACCACCTGTACGATCATCTCGATAACTGCTTTATCAATATGCGCGCGCTTTTGAAAGATAATGGCAAGCTTATTTTTATGGAGCCCAATATTTTCAATCCATACATCTATTTAATTTTTTCATTTGCTCCGTTGCGTAAAGCCGCCCACCTTGAGCCCGATGAAATGGCTTTTTCAAAAAGCTTTATTACTAAAAAACTAGAGAAAGCAGGGTACAAAGACATTAAAGTTGAGTACCGCGATTTTCTGCTGCCGGGCATACCCGAGTTTTTAATTCAGCCTTCGATAGTTATTGGCGATGTACTGGAAAAAGTGCCGCTGGTAAATAAGGTTACTCAGTCTATATTTATTACAGCTGTAAAGGCGTAATAGTTTACGGTTTACTGTATTCGGTTTACAGTTAAATACAGAACCGTTAAACTAAGCCTGCCTTTTAAACTGTAAACCGTGGACCGAAAACTGTAAACTGAAAATCTTAGATTCGCCTGTCAAATTTGCGTAACGATGGCCAAGCAGTATAAAAAACCTCAACCTGTAGCAGAAAAAAAAGCGGAACCCAAAAAAGAGGTTGCTCTTACTCCTTTTATAACTGAGGGTTTGGCTAAAAAAATATTTATTGGTTTTGCCGTGGTGCTGGGTTTGTTAATGGTAAGTGTTAGCCACCAGTACGGCGTATCGGGCGATGAAAATTTTCACAGGTTGTACGGGCACGATATTGTTAAGTTTTACAGCACATTGGGTAAAGATAATACTGCTGTTACCTGGGCCGGTCCTGATTCATTGATGCGATACTATGGCGGTTTCTACGATGGAACGGCAACGCTTATATCCAAAGCTGTGCCCGCGGTAAATGAGTGGAACGTGCGCCATTTCTGGAATTCCATTTTCGGTTTTTTCGCCATGTTGTGTGCTGCGTTGGTGGCCGTGGAAATAGGAGGTTGGCAGGCCGGTTTATTAACGCTGGTGTTTATGGCTTTTTCGCCCCGGTTTTTTGGAGAAAGCATGAACAACCCCAAGGATATAACCATGGGCGCGGGTTATATGTTTACCTATGTTTTTATCCTCAGGTTTTTGAAACAACTGCCTGCACCCAGCTTTAAAACGGCCATTGGCCTGGGCCTTAGCATTGCCGTAGCCATGGGTATACGTATTGGGGGCTTGTTGCTTATTCCATATGCCTTTTTGTTTTATGGCTTAGCTATGCTGGCCAATTTGGGATGGAATAAACTTTTCGATTTTTCGAAATTTAAGGACAACGTATGGCCTAGCTTTAAACTGCTGTTTTTGGCAGTAGTAATTGGCTATTTGGGCAGTCTTATTTTCTGGCCTTACGGATTAATTAGTCCCATCAGCCATCCTTTAGAGGCGCTGGGGGTTGCCGAAAAGTTCCCTGTGCAGATGGCTGTGCTGTTTGATGGTAAGCAAATACAATCAACCCAGGTGCCGTGGAATTATGAATTGCAATGGATGTTTATTACCACCCCGCTTTTTGGTTTGATAGGGCTGGCGCTTTCGTTTATGCTGATTCCCGAAATGAAAAGAAAAGGCAACTTGTTATTGTTAGGCTTTCTGTACTTTACCCTGCTGTTTCCTTTGGGGTATGTTATTTACAAAAAATCGGTGCTGTACGATACCATGCGTCACTTCTTTTTTGTTTATCCCAGCATCATCATTCTTTCGGGGCTTACATTTAATTACCTGCTCAACCGGCTTTCGAAAAACGGCAAGTATGCTACATTAATTTTCATCGCCATCCTGGTGTTTCTGCCGGTAAGGTTTATGCTGGCCAACCATCCTAACGAGTACGTTTATTTTAATGAACTTGAAGGAGGCATGAAGGGCGCATTCGGTAACTACGAAACCGATTATTATATGAATTCGATTAAGCAATGCGCCGATTGGATGAAACAGCATGAGAATTTGAAAGAGCGGAGAAGCGACGGAGGCAAACTGAGGCTTTACAGCAATGGCGTGGCTCCGGCCAATGCTTACTTTGAAGGCGATACAGATGTAAGTGTTGGATATGTTAGTTACAGGGCGCGCGACCAAAAGGACGCTGATTACGAAATATTCTATAACCGGTATGTTGACCGCGACCTTTTAATAAACGGGTGTTTCCCTCCTGAGCAAGCGGTTTATACTGTTTATGCGGATGGCGTTCCGCTTTCATGCGTGGTTAAAAAAACGGATAAGGGTGATTACCTGGGTGCTGAGGCTTTGAAACACAATGATTTTGAAACAGCCGTTAATTTGCTGGAGCCTTACTGCAGGAAATACCCTAAAGCAGATATAGCCCTGTTTAACCTTGGTTTGGCATATTTACAATCAGCGAAAGATGCGGCCAGGGTTCAGAAAGGGATTGATGCTTTAACGCAATGCCTCAGTTTAAATCAGGATAACCTGTATGCCATTAATGTATTATCGCAGGCTTATGCCATGTTGGGCAATAAAACCCAAAGCGAGTATTACAAAGAGATATTGAGGCAGAAACAGCAACAATAGGCTTAAAAAATATCCTGTTTGACTTTTTTCGCTAAAATAATAATATTGATTTTGAACTACTTACGTATTATAAAAGCAGGGGGTGGTATACCTTTTTTCCGAAATCGCTTCGTAAATTATTGATAATCAAAGGTGTTTTTTAAAAAGGTATACCCCCCTCCTAAAACAATTCATTAACGCGGTATTCGGAATGGTTGCAGTTTATAATGTCGCTTAATGTAAAACGCTATGTTGTAAAAGGCATATGGATTGGTTGGAAAGGAAAAATTGAAGCAGTATTTAACCCAACTTATTGTATTTTTGACAATATCACATGCAGAAGTTAATAGCCAAAACAGATATTTTAATAGAAAAAGCGCGCAAGCTAGCCGGCGAAAATGTTAAGCTACGGTTAACCAACGCACAACTTGAGCAGGAGATAAAGGACTTAAGATTATTGCTTGACACTGAAACCCGTAAAAACGGAGAGTTGAACAATAAGATTAAAATAATTAAGTTAGCGCAGAATATCAGTTCGGCAAACCCTGACGAAAATCAGGAGGTAACCGAATTGAAACGCAAAATTAACGAGTATATCAGAGAGATTGACAATTGCATAGCGATGCTTAATGATTAGCCATGGCGGAGAAAAGTGAAACGGTCAATATCAATGTTCAACTTGCGGAAAGGCTATACCCTTTAAAGGTTTTGAAGAGCGATGAAGAGAAAGTACACAGTGCAGTAAAGCTGGTGAATGAAAGGATAAAAGAGTACCAGACTCTGTATGACGGCAAAGACAAGCAGGATTATATGGCCATGTGCCTCCTCAACTTTGCGGTAGAACATGAAAATCTTCAAAATTCGTCGAAGGATAACAGCCTGTTATTGGAAGAGAAAATGATAGAATTAGAAAAGGTCCTTTCAGGGCAGCTCTAAATAAATCTTCCCGCATTTTGCCCTTTTGGGTATACACTCCGTTAACTAAGTTTTAAAACATCGCTGTTTTGCAACGGCATTAAGGTTTATAGTTGCATCAGTTTAAAAGGAGTATTATTCAATCACCATAAATAAAAGCCCAAAATGAACACTACCGTCATCATAATCATTGCAGCAGTTTTAGCTGTAGTGGCTGCGATAGTGGGTTTATTGGTTGGCCGGTCTATCACCCAGAAATCAAACCAGGAGATAGAGAAAAAAGCAGAGGAAGAAGTTAAAAAGAAACTTGCCGATGCCAAAGCAGCCGCCGATAAACTTATTGCCGACGCCCAACGCAATGCCGAAAATACCAAGAAGGACAAAATGCTGGAAGCGAAAGAAAACTTCCTTCAGCTAAAAACCAAACACGAAGCCGAAGTTGCCGAGCGCAACAAAAAAGCAATTGAAAAGGAAACACAGGCCAAACAACTGCAAAACGAGGTTTCGACCAGAACGGCCGAGATTTCGAAAAAAGAGAAAGAAATTGAAAGCTTACGCGATAACCTGAATAAACAACTGGACCTGGTAAATACCAAGAAGGACCAGTTGGAAAAAAGCCATGAAATTTTTGTTTCGAAGCTTGAGCAAATAAGCAATTTGACCAAGGAAGATGCCAAAAAAGAGTTGGTTGAAAACATGAAGAAGGATGCTGAAGCGGAAGCTTTGAGTCTTACCAAAACTTTAATTGACGATGCCAAAAGCAAAGCCAATAAGGAGGCCAAAAAAATTATTATCCAAACCATACAAAGAACTGCTGCCGAGAATGCTATTGAAAATACGGTATCAGTATTCAACCTTGACAGCGATGAGCAAAAGGGCCAGATTATAGGGCGCGAAGGAAGAAATATCCGGGCGCTTGAATCAGCCACCGGTTGCGAATTTGTTGTAGATGATACCCCGGAGGCGATTATCATTTCGGGATATGACCCTATCCGTCGCGAAATCGCCCGTCTGTCACTTCAGCGCCTGGTTGCCGATGGAAGAATTCACCCAGCGCGCATTGAAGAAATAGTTGCAAAAACCAAAAAGCAACTGGACGAACATATTGTTGAGATTGGAGAGCGAACGGTAATTGATTTAGGTATTCAGGGCCTGCACCAGGAATTAATCAGGTATGTGGGCAGAATGCGGTTCCGTTCATCATATGGGCAAAATTTGTTACAGCACTCGCGTGAAGTGGCAAACCTGTGTGCTACCATGTCGGCTGAACTAGGATTAAACCCGAAGCTTGCCAAACGAGCTGGTTTGTTACATGATATTGGCAAAGTGCCTGATGAAGAAAGTGAGCTTTCGCATGCTTTGCTTGGAGCAAAATTGTGTGAGAAATACGGAGAGCACCCGGCCATTGTAAACGCCGTTGGAGCCCACCACGATGAGATGGAGATGAAGTATGTCATTTCTCCAATCATTCAGGCCTGTGATGCCATTTCAGGTGCCCGCCCGGGTGCCAGAAGGGAAATTATGGAGGGGTATCTTTTGCGTATTAAAGACCTTGAAGCATTAGCTCAAAATTTTGACGGCGTAGAAAAAGCGTATGCAATACAGGCCGGAAGAGAGTTGCGTGTTATTGTTGAAGCCGATAAAGTGGATGATAAAAAGAGCGAAGAATTATCGTTTGCAATATCTCAAAAAATAGAAAAAGAGATGACCTATCCGGGTCAGGTTAAAGTAACGGTTATCCGTGAAAAAAGAAGTGTAAGCGTAGCCCGGTAAAAAGTATTTTTCGAAACAACGTTTTCAGTGAAATTCCCGTCTGATAATTAGGCGGGAATTTTTTTTGCTCCTGAGATGCGTTTTAACACAAAACCCATAAAATTTATGATAAAAATGGTGAGTAAATTTTATCTTCAATCTCTTAATTAAAAACTTAGCCGTTTCTGATAGTTTTAACATCCCCCGAAAAGACATAATACCTGACATGAGAAAACTCTACTTTCTGCTTTTCCCCCTGATTATTTCGGCCAGGCTATTTTCCCAAAACTATACCATACTCGGTAACGCCTCGCAGTTGCCGCAGTGTAATTGTTATCAACTTACCCCTAATCAGGGGGGGCAGGCTGGTGCTATTTTTCAAAATAACACCATCAACATGAATAACTCATTTGATTTTACTTTCAGCAATTTTTTTGGATGTAACGGGGCCAGTGGAGCTGACGGTGAAGCGTTCGTTTTAACTACAAACCCCAATGGATTGGGTAACCAGGGCGAGGGATTGGGATATGGTGGCTCCAATCAACCCTGTTCGTTTGCCATAGAATTTGACACCTGGCAAAACACCGACCACGGCGATCCCCCTTATGACCACACCGCTTATGAATCGGGCGGTAGTGTAAACCATAATGTTGTAGGGCCGGTTCCGGCAATACCGAGTCAAAGCAATCTTGATAACTGTCAGTGGCATACCATCCATATTGTATGGGATGCAAATACTCAAACCATGTATGATTATATTGACGGTGTGTTGCGCATAAGCCAGCAGTTAACCGGTTTTATAAACAACTATTTATGCGGTAACCCCATTGTTAACTGGGGCTGGACCGGGTCTACAGGTGGGGGTTGGAATTTGCAGCAGGTGTGTATGAAAAGCATTTCGGACTGGGTGGCCGCGAATAACTATCAGAGCTGTACGCCTACTGTTCAGTTTACTGATATTTCAACCAGTAATATTGGCTCGGTTCGTTCGTGGGACTGGATTTTTGGAGACGGAAGTACATCTAACCTGCAAAATCCATCGCATACCTACGCCGATACCGGTACGTTTACAGCAACTTTGATTATAACTGACGTAAGCGGTTGTACTGATACATTTAGTCATATAGTTCATATTGCGGGACCTATAATTCTTACACCGACTGTAGTCAACCCATTATGTAACGGTGCACATACCGGGAGCATATCATTAGCCGAACAGGGGGGCTTTGGGCCAAGCGCGGGACATGGAGGGTTTATCTATAACTGGAGTGATGGCGATTATGGCGCAACGGATGTAGGGATAGGAGCAGGAACATATACTGTAACTTGTACCGATGGCATTTGCACCACCACGGGGCAGTATACGCTCAACCAGCCAACAGCACTTACAGCAACTACCTCTTCAACAGCAGCCAGTTGCAATACAGCTAACGGAACATGCACTATTACAATATCGGGAGGCACCCCTCCTTATCAGGATGTTACCTGGGCGGGAGTAACCGGTACCACGGTTGGAAACACCACTACGGTTGGTGGGTTTTTAGGCGGAACATACATTGCAAACTTTGAAGACGCTAACGGATGTTCGGCATTATTACAATATACGGCCACAGTAGTTACTCTGCCATGTGGCATAAGCGCCAGTTCCTCATCGACCAATGTAACCTGTTTTGGCGGTAGCAATGGCAGTGTAACGCTTACAGTAATCGGTGGGGCAGCCGGCCCGACAATAACATGGACCAATGCGGGCGGTACTACGGTGGGTACCGGAGCCACAGTTAATAATCTGCCTGCGGGTACTTATACTTACAGCTACACAGATGCCAATCCTGCGAACGCTTTTACCGGTACCCTGGTTGTAACACAACCAGGAGCAGCGATGGTGGTATCCTTGCTAACGAATAATATATCATGTGCGGGGGCCAACAACGGACGTGCCACGGCTTCGGTTACAAGCGGTGGTGCGCAACCTTTTACCTATCAGTGGAGTGGTGGTGGGCCAAATAATCCGGTTGACAACAACCTTGGGCCAGGTGCCATAACTGTAACGGTAACTGATGCAAACGGATGTACGGCAACGGCTACTGGAACAATATCAAGCGTAACGCCCCTGGCTATTAATGTAACCACCACAACTAATGCCTGTAACCAGTTTAATAATGGTAGTGCCACGGCCAATGTAACCGGGGGAACCACGCCATATATTTACCGCTGGAGTAATATTGCCAGTGCGCAAACAGATTTAAGTCTGGGTGCCGGAACATATTTTGTTACGGTAACCGACAGCAATGGTTGTAGCATCACCGGTTCCGGCACGATTGGCGAATCGCAACCGTTTATAAACATTATTGATTCGACCAATGTGCTGTGTCATGGAGATTCAACGGGAACGATAACTGTAAACTCTAGTGGAGGCGCGACTCCGTATAATTATCAGTGGAGTTCCGATACAGCAGGCGATGTTAATCCTGGATTAGTGGGTGGCAGCCTGACCAACTTACTGGCAGGCGAATACCTTCTGACTGTTACAGACGCTAATGGCTGCACATTCTTTGACAGCACTTTCCTGCAACAGCCACTAACTGCGCTTACAGTAAACACGGTAATTACCAACGTGAGCTGTTATAACTCAGCCAACGGTTCTATATTAACTACAATTACCGGGGGAACACCACCGTATACATTCACTCCACAAGGATTACCGGGAATTATTGTGCCTGGCACAATAGCGATCAATAACCTCTCGGATACCATCATTACGGGAACGATAACAGATGCGAACGGATGTTCATATGCCGTAAATGATACTGTTACCCAACCGGGGGTGCAGAGTATTAGTGTAACCGAGGTCGATAACACCTGCAATGGCGGACATGCCGGTTCAGCCACGGCATTATTTACAAACGCAACAGGTAACGTAAACTATGTTTGGAGCAACAGCATGACCGGCGCCACCATAACTGGTCTCGATTCGGCCAAATATTACGTAACTGCTACGGATGCAAACTCATGCAAGTTTATTGATAGCACTACGGTAAGCCAACCGGTACCGGTTCAAATGGATACGCTTGTAGCCAACCCTCCATGCTTTGGGGGCAAAGGATTTGTTACCGTTACCCCTAACGGTGGAAATGCTCCTTTTGTTTATGTGTGGACAGCGGGTGGCTCTGCAACCAGCACTGATTCACTTGGCATGGGCAGCTACTCAGTTACTTCAACAGACGCAAACGGTTGCAGGCAAACGGCTGCTTTTACGGTTAGTCAACCACCATCCATTACCCAGCAGGCTGCTGTAACCAATGTGGCCTGCTTTGGGGGCAATACAGGAGCCATAACAATAACAGCGGGCGGAGGAACCAACCCATACACCTATGCCTGGACCCCAAATGTGAGCACCACCAATGCAGCTAACGCTTTACAGGCAGGTCAGTATGTGGTTACAATAACAGATGCTGCAGGATGTAGTATAGATACGAGCCTTACGGTTGCTCAGCCTCAGGTGCTATCAGCCATTTATACGGTTACTAATGTGGCTTGTAATCCAGGGAATGGCATTAATGCCGGAAACACGGGTTCAATAGATATAGCTACTTCAGGCGGAACGGCTCCTTATTCATATTCCTGGACTCCGGTAAGCGCTTCCTCTTCGGATTCAGCCACTCAGTTAGTGGCGGGCAATTATTCGGTTACTATTACAGATGCCAATTTCTGCACAGTCGATTCATCATTTATTATAACCCAACCGGCCCAGGCATTAACGCTTGATTCAAGTCATGTTAATCTAACCTGTTATGAAAGTAACGATGGGTCTGCCAGTGTTACGGCCAGTGGGGGTACCAGTCCATACTCATATGTATGGTCGCCGAATACAATAACAAGCACCACGAACTCTGCAACCAATTTGCCTGCCGGCAGTATATCGGTGGTTGTAACCGATAATAACCAGTGTGCGGTATCATTACCATTTGTAATTAGCCAACCCAGCCAGATTATTCCGGTGCCTACGGTTACAAATGTAAAATGCCACGGTGGTGCAACCGGCACCATAGCCATATCCACTACGGGTGGAGTTCCGGGTTATACCTATGGTTGGACACCGAATGTTAGTATAACAGATTCAGCTAATAACGTAGTTGCCGGTAATTATACGATTACTGTGACGGATGCTACAGGCTGCACCGCATCAGCGTCGTCAACGGTGTCACAATCCCCTGCCTTCCAGTTAACCACTTCGTCAACGCAGGTTGATTGCTTTGGTGATAGTACAGGGACGATTACAGTAACGGCTACGGGAGGCGTACCCGGTTATAATTTTGTAGCCAGCAATGGTGCATCAATTTATACCAATACCACGGGCCAGTTCAGCGGCTTACCATCGGGTAACTATACGATTGCACTGAGCGACCAGGATGGTTGCCCTGATACGACCACAGCCAATGTGAGCACGCCGAATCCATTGATGGATGTTATATCTTATTCCAATCCTTCTTGTACATACCTGAACAACGGGAAAATCATATTGTCGGCAACCGGAGGTAACCCGGGCTATAGCTTCTCGTCTACCGGATTGACGACCAATTCATCGGGCCTGTTTACCAGACTCGCAGCGGGTAATTATATCATTACTATTACAGATACAAAAGGATGCAAAACCACAGATAGTGCAACATTGACCAAACCGGATACCCTGTATGTAAACGTTACTCCGGCTCCGGCGCAGGCCAAACTGGGCGACACTTTAGCACTGAGTACTACGGTAAGCCAAAGCGGCAATATTGTATACTCATGGACACCGAAGTTTGGGTTAAGCTGTTACGATTGTGCGGACCCTGTGTTTGAGGGGGTTTATTCACAACCATACACTGTAACTGTAATCAACGACAGCGGATGTGTGGCAGGCTTTACTTTCGACATTACCGTTGTGCCTGATTATAATTTCTTTGTTCCCAACGCATTTACTCCTAACGGCGATGGCAAGAACGATTTTTGGCAGATATACGGTAACACCTCGGCCATCAAGCAATTAAATGTAAAAGTATTTGACCGTATAGGAGAGAAGGTGTTTGAGAGTGAGGATATAAACTTTAAATGGGATGGAACATTTAAAGGCCATCCGGCACAGATCGGGGTTTATGTATATGAAATCCAGATTGTATGGTTGGATAATCACTCGGATGGCGCTATAAGTGGGTCTTTGACCTTATTGAAGTAGAAAAGCCGGATTTGAAAGATTCAACAAAGTTTTAACGTTCGCAGGCTCAAAGCGTTGGGAATAAGAATGTTAAAACAACGTTTCCATAGCAAATAGCGTCTTTTGACAGGGGATTTGTTATTTTCGCCCCTCCTGGATTGAGGTGCCCATAAAGCCATGAAAAAATATTCGTTTTTTTTTGCATTATTTGTCGTCATTCATCTGAAAAGCAGCGCCCAGGCATTTTTGATTCCTGCCGGTAGTGGTAATAATGATGCTACAGAAATTAGCTGCGATTATTATCAGCTTACTCCTGATATATCCTTCGAACAAGGAGCGATCTGGTATACACATCAGTTAAACCTGAGCAACCCTTTCGATTACAAGTTTGATATTTTTTTAGGAACCAACAACGGTGTAGGTGCTGATGGTATGACATTCGTTATCCAGAACCAAAGCCAGGCTTTGGGGCCGGCCGGAACTTTTGGCAGCCAACTGGGATATGGTACTTTTCCCGGAAAATCTTTAGGTGTTGAATTTGATACGCACAATAACGGTGCCGGTGCTCCCTACGGCGATATCGCACAACATCATATTGCTATTGACACGGGCGGCGTTCAGTTTCCACCAGCAGCAGGGCCGGTTACGGCTTTGGCGTCGGGTGCAAATATTGACGATGGAAACTGGCACACTGCTGAAATTGTATGGACCCCGGCCACCGAAACTATGACCGTTTTCTTTGACGGAAGTCAACGCCTTTCTTGCAATTTCACCGCAGGGTTGTTGTCGTCAGTTTTTGGCGGACAGAATATGCTTTATTGGGGTTGGACCGGTGCCAGTGGCAGCAAATTCAATACCCAACAAATTCGGGTGCCCGAACAGGCTGATTTTGTTTCCGGAATTAATGATTCTCATTGCGGAACAGGAAATGCTCTGATTGTTGATTCATCAATCACCGGCCTTAATAACATTACTTATTTATGGAACTTTGATGATGGCACTACCTCGACTCTGCAGGATCCAACGCACAATTTTACCACTACCGGTATGCATAATGTAATGCTTACTATAACTGATGGTGGCGGGTGCACCAGCGATACGACGATTGCGATTGACGTAAGGGTATTGCCGGTTATACTGACAAGCCAAACCAACGTCACTTGCTTTCAGGCAAATAACGGCGTTGCGCGGGCCGCTATAGCTGGTGGTGGCCCTGGCACTTATGTGTGGGCTCCCGCGGTAAGCACGGTCGACTCGGCCGTTGGGCTTGCTCCCGGCACTTACGCTGTTTTGGTAACCGACCAGTTCGGTTGTTCGGACACAGCATCTGTTACCATTACTCAACCCCCCATACTTAAAGATTCAGTAGCTAAAACTAATCCGCTTTGTTTTGGCGATTTAACCGGTTCGCTTACCGCTATGGGTTCAGGTGGAACACCTGGTTATACTTATAGCTGGAATCCTGCTGTAAGTACTACTGCCTCGGCTTCGGGATTACCCGCAGGAAATTATACCTCCATAGTTACTGATGCCAATGGCTGCACAGTTTCAGAACTGGTAACTATTGCGCAGCCACCGTTACTAACCGATAGTTTTGTTGTAACAAATGTGTTGTGCTTTGGCGATTCAACCGGTTCAATCATTGAAATTGCGACCGGTGGGGCTGGTGGATTCACTTATACATGGAGCCCTTCGGTAAGTACTACGTCCTCCGCTAACAATTTACAGGCAGGAGCATATAGCTCAACGGTTACTGATGCCAATGGTTGTAGCACATCTCAACATGCAACCATTACCCAACCCGCTGCGCTTACTGCTACCGTAGCCGATCAAAACGAACGTTGTTTCGGCAGTTCAACTGGTTATATCATCCTGGCTTCAGGAGGAGGTGTTACGCCTTATAGTTATAACTGGACTTCCGGCGTTAGCACCACTGATTCTGCACTTAATTTAACAGCAGGGAATTACCGTGTTACCCTTACCGATGCCAATGGCTGTACGCTCATTAAATCAGCCTCTATTACTCAACCCGATAGTGCCGTTTTCGTTAGCGCAATTGCTACCCCGGTTTTATGTTACGGACAAACCACCGGAACTATAACTATTGAAGCCGGAGGAGGAACCCCGGGATACAGCTACGCTATTTCAAACGCGGGAAATGTTACAACCAGTGCCAACAATTTGTTTAATAACCTGGCTCCGGCAACTTACGAAGTTATAGCAACCGACCAAAATCAATGCGCAGATAGTACCTCTGTAACCGTTAATCAACCTCCGCAATTGGTCGATAGTTTAGGAATGCTGTCTCCAAGGTGTTACCACTATCTGGATGGTAAAGTGGTGGTGGTTGCCTCTGGTGGCACACCGGGTCCGGGTTACCAATATGCGTTTTCAAACGGGATAAATAACACTACCGGGGTTAGTGATAATTTAGGTGCCGGCAACTACGCGGTAACCGTAACAGACCACAGTGGATGTACGATTACAGATAGTACTGTTCTTACTCAACCCGATTCGGTATTGATTGATGTAACCCCAACACCGGTGCAGGTAATTTTGGGTCACCAATTGCAAATTAATACCTCGTCCAATCAAACACTCCCTGTAACTTATAGCTGGTCGCCCGATTTTGGTTTAAGCTGCTACGATTGCTCCGACCCCGTTTTTAATGGTGTTTACTCTCAGCCATATAATGTTTTGGCAACCAATCAGGATAGTTGCTTCGGAACCGCTTCATTTACTGTAACCGTTGTGCCGCTTTACAATATCTTTTTCCCAAACGCATTTACCCCTAACCAGGGTGGAGTAAATGCGTACTGGCAGGTGTTTGGAGAAACAAATGCTGTGAAAGAAATTGAAGTCTCTGTTTTTGACCGCATTGGCGAAAAGGTTTTTGAAAGCAACGACGTTGATTTTAAATGGGATGGGACGTATAAAGGAAAACCGGCTCCCCAGGGTGTTTATACTTACATGGCGCGCATAGTTTGGCTCAATAATTATACCGAGAAACTTTTTGAGGGCTCTATTACCCTGCTGCATTAAGCTTTAGCGTTTGCTTTTATTCCTCCCTGCCAAATTATTTGTTCAGATAGCTCATCATTGTTACTTTTAATCAGGAATGAACTTTATGGAAGAATTAGAACAGGAAAAAAAAGACCACGCTACTATTCAGCTAAAGCCCCGCGGACCGGTAACCTTAACCGGCAATTTTGAGGTAATACTTGAAGACGGCAGCATACTTGAAAAGCGCGAAAAGGTATCTATTTGCCGATGTGGCATGAGCCAGAAAATGCCTTTTTGCGATGGTGCCCACAAAGCCCTGGCAGCTATTATTTAAGTCTCAGAAATCTTATAACCAATATCCTGAAACATGGTCATCATTGCTGAAAGCGGCTCAACCAAAACAAACTGGATAACTGCGGATAATACCATATATGAAACTATTGGTTTTAACCCGCTTTTCGATACCAGCGATTCAATTTTTGCCGAGTTGAATAAGCATGGCGGCCTGATGCAGGTGCGCGATAATTTTACGCAGGTATTTTTTTATGGTGCAAGTTGTAGCAGCGATGAAAGAAACGCTATTGTGCAGCGAGCCCTTAAAAATTATTTTACCAATGCGGAAATAATTAAAGTTGACCACGACCTGAAAGCCGCTGCGGTAGCCACGTACGATGGCCGGACTGGAATTGCCTGCATACTGGGCACCGGCTCTAACTCATGCCTGTATGACGGAAGCGAGATTTATGAAGAAGTGCCTTCCCTGGGTTACGTTTTGGGCGATGAGGGTAGCGGTGCATATTTCGGAAAAAAAATTGTAGCCGCTTACCTGTACCATGAGCTTCCTGCTGCCACTGAGCAAATATTACGTGAAAAATACATGCTTGAAAAGGAAGAAGTGCTGGCCCGCGTTTACAAACAACCTAACGCCAATGTTTACCTGGCGCGTTTTGCCAAGGTAATGAATGAAACCACTGACACCGAATATATGGACCGCCTGGCTGAAGAGGGCTTTACCGATTTTTTTAACCACCATGTTTGCTGCTATAAAAACTACCAGCAATACCCCGTTCATTTTGTGGGCTCTATCGCGCATCACTTTAAGCACGTGCTGCAAAAGGTGGCTAGTGCAAAAGGATGTGAACTTGGAATTGTAGAACGCAATCCCGTGCACCGCCTGTTGGACTGGCATC
>Ga0316217_10003226_pt1 | contig 18816 bp, 14 predicted proteins | sample 1anoAmetaG_FD_203633 | JGI IMG/M metagenome (GOLD analysis project Ga0316217, IMG submission 203633) | Freshwater microbial communities from Trout Bog Lake, Wisconsin, USA - 1anoA | ecosystem: Environmental > Aquatic > Freshwater > Lake > Hypolimnion/Profundal zone | place: USA: Wisconsin...
GGCCGGGTCGGAGACCGGCGCTCCGGCGGCACGAAACTTGAGGCCGGCCATCATCTGGTCGTCGAGCGGCAGATTGAAAATCTCCCACCCCTGCAATACTTCGCCATTGAGTTTCACCGGCGTGATGAGGCCTTTGCGGTCAGCCATTTCCGGGCCGAAATTCACGCGGCCCATGGGCTCGACCAGAATGTCCAATCGCGATTCCCGGACGCGCTCCGGCAAAACGATTTTGGCGGCCGCGCTCCGGCGATCCAAAATGCCGACGCGCTGGCCGTCCAGAAACACATAGCCAAAATCGCGGATGGCCGCCGCTTCCAGCGTGGCCGCCGCGCCCGCCGGAATTTTTGTGCGATACAAAATACAGCCATAGCCCTGGTCGTAGGCTTCCATATTGCGCGGCGTTTCGTCTTTCACCGCCGCCGGCAGATTGTCGAACACCGGGGCGCTTTCGTGCAGTTCGACGGGCGCGAAGGCGATGACGGGATTGGGCGCGGGCGGTTCCGGCAATTTTTCACCGGGCAGCAAATACTTGGCGAACAGTTCGCGCGTCTGAAAGAACTTCGGCGTGGCCCAACCGGCCTCGCTGATGGGCGCGTCGTAATCGTAGCTGGACGTGTCCGGCTTAAACGGACGGTCGCAGCCGGACCACAGCCCGAACGTGGTGCCGCCATGCGCCATGTAGATGCTGAACGACGCATCCATATCGAGCATGAGCTTTAGATTGGGAAGATAATTCGCCGGCTTGCCCGTGTGATGCGGCTGCCCCCACGTGTCAAACCAGCCGGGATAAAACTCGCTGCAAATCAGCGGACCAGCCGGCTGGAGCTTGCGCACCTTGGCAAAATTTTTCTCCACGTCGCTGCCAAAATTCCCGGCTTGAAACAAATCCGCCAGCCGGCCGTTTTTCATCACGTCCGGCGGATTGCATTCAAACAGCGGCACGTCAAACCCCGCGTCCACCAGGGCGTTTCTAATCTCGTCCATGTAGCCGGCATCCTTGCCGTAAAAGCCATACTCGTTTTCCACCTGCGCCATGATAATGGGGCCGCCATGCGTGACTTGCAGCGGGCCGAGCACGCGGCCCACTTCCTTTAGAGAGCTCCGCACGGCGTTGATATAATGCGGATCGCGGGTGCGGAGTTTGATGTCGTCATGTTTCAACAGCCACCACGGCGTGCCGCCCATTTCCCACTCGGCGCAGGCATACGGACCGGGCCGCAAAATCACCCACAACCCTTCCGCTTGCGCGAGGCGGCAGAATTCCGCGTCGTCGGCCTGGCCGGTCCAGACATATTCGCCGGGCCGCGGCTCGTGCAGATTCCAGAACAGGTAGGCGCAAACCGTGTTCAAGCCCATCGCCTTGGCCATCTGGAGGCGATGCCGCCAGTATTCCATCGGCACCCGGGCGGCGTGAATTTCGCCGCAGCGGATTTGCAGCCGCTGGCCGTCGAGCAGAAAATCATTCGTACCGATGGCAAAGGTGTGGGTGGGGCGCGAAGCGGTTTGCGCCGCGCCTGACGCCGCGGCGAAAACGCACGCTAGTGCCAGCACGCAGCCCAAAATCCGAAATCCGAAGACCGAAAGAGACTTTAACCACAGATGGACACAGATGGACACAGATAAGAAATGACCACGCGACCGCAAGTCCTGTGATCCTGCCGTCCGTAGTCCCGTTGTCTCTTTCGCCCATCTGGGTTCATCGGTGTCCATCGGTGGTTGAATTATATTTTTTCGGATGTCGGAAGTTCGGATTTCGGATTTCGTTTTCATTTTTTGTCCTCGTAAGCGTGGTCGGGGGAAATGTCCGCGCCGGACCAGATTCGTTTTTGCGTCCACGGCAAGGCTGGGGCGGTCCAGAACGGATCGCTGGCCGGCAGGCCAAGCTGGACCAACCCGCACAAACAGAGATACAAACTGCCGGTGGAGATGTAACTTTCACGGATGGACGGCTGGTGGCCCACCGCGCCAACTTGCAGCCAGCCGTTGGCGTCGAAGGTTTCCGGCGCTTCGATCATGCGGCGGATGACGGCCGTGAGCGCGGCGCGCGCGGCGGCAGGCTTCACCGCCGGCGGCAGCGCATGCAGCAGGGACACCTCCCCGAGCACTTGCAGCGCGCCAAAGCGATACGCGCTGGAACGGCCAATCACGGGAAAAGTTCCCTCCGGCGAAATCAACCGTTCCTGCACCACCGCGTAGCGCTGCGCCCGCGCGAGCATTTTCGGGCGCAAATTGCCAAGCGGATTTTTCTGCTCCGCGCACACGCGCAATACTTCCAGCAACATCGGCTGGATGACGTAGCTGTTGTAATAATCCCAATGATATTCCGCGCCGTCGCCGTAGGTGCCGTCGCCCACGTACCATTGCTCATGACGCTGCACGGCGTATTCAATCGGCTGCCGTTCGCACGCGCCCGTGAACTGCCAGAGCGCGGCTTCAATCGTTGCGGAAAACAACACCCAGTTGTTGTCGCCGGGCTTGAGGACGCGCGAGGATTTCAGCGCGGCCACCAGATTGCTGCGGGCTTGGGCGTCGAGCCGGCCCCAAAGCTGGTTGGGCGCGCGCAACAGGCCCAGCGCGAGAAAGGCCGTGTCCACCAGCGGCTGGCCGCCTTGGTTGAAATTCAGAAAATCCGGCGAATGCGGATCGGTGGCCTGGGCGAGCGCTTGGAGGGCCAGCTCAATGAAATGCGCGCGCACCTTCCCCTCGGCGGAATCATCGGGACCAAGTTCGAGCCAGGGGGCAATGCCGGCAAGCGAGCGGCCAAAGGCTTCCAGGGGCGCAAAATTGGTCCGATTCTTTTCCCAATCATGCGTGGGCAGCGTGGCCTTCAATTTTCCCCCGGCCAGCGCCGAAAACACCGGCTCGGCAACGCGCGTCAGGGTTTGCACGGCAAACGCGCGGTCGTCCGCGCCGGTTTGGGCGGGACAGGCCGCCGTCACGAAAACGGCGGCCCAAAGCAAACATGCTTTAATGACGAATGACGAATGACGAATGGCGAATGGCAGCGGCTCGGTTTCGCAATTCGGAATTTCTGCGGCTGCGGGGCTTTGCCGCAAAAGATTTCGGATTTCGGGGCTTAAATACATGGCTCGTGTGGCGATAGTCTATTACACCAATGCCGCGGGGCGCAAGCAGGCCGCAAATGGAATGTCCTGCTTTGTGGAGCGCGGCCGTCCCCGGCCGCAGCCATACCCTGACGACCGACACCTCCCGGGGATTATCAGCGGCTTGGCGATTGGGGAGTTGCTGCGCCCGGGACGGGCGCGCTCCGATCACAATTTAAAAACCCGCCATCGGCATTAGGCCAGGGGTTCAGACCTTCGTCGCCACGCTGATGACTTCGCCTTTGGCCAGCCTGGTTTTCAGTTTTTGGCCCCCCGCCACCTGCGCCGGGTCGCGCAATACCGCGCCGGTGGCGGCGTCGGTGGTGAGCGAGTAACCGCGGGCCAACACCTGCTCCGGGCCAAGCGCGTGCAGGCGCTTTTCCAACTGGCGCAAGGCTTCGCGCCGCAGCGGCAGCCGGCTCGACGGTTGGGCGCGCAAAAATCTCCCGGCTAGGTTTTGCAAGACCAGCCCGCGCGATCGGGCCGCCTGCTTCAGATGGCGCCACAGACCCGACTGCAGATCGTCCAATCGCTGATAGGATTCATCCAGTCGCCGGCGCGGATGCAGCCGCGCCAGCCGGGCGGCCAGCGCGTCGCAGTCGCCAACTTTACCTTCCAGGCTGCGCCGGACAAGCTGACGCAACCGCACCGGCGCGTCCAGCACAAATTCGCGGCTGGCAAAGACGCCTTCGGTGATGATTTCCGCCGCCACGCTGGGGGTGGCGGCGCGCAGATCCGCCACGAAATCCGCAATGCTGAAATCAATCTCGTGGCCGACGGCCGACACCACAGGCACCACCGATTCAAATATGGCCCGGGCCACAATTTCCTCATTGAAGGCCCACAAATCCTCCAGCGAGCCGCCTCCGCGCGTGACAAGAATCAAATCCAACCTCCCGGTAGCAGCCGACGTAAGGAGGCTCTGACTAATGTCCGACTTAGCCTCCTCACTTTGGCCCCCGCCAGCGCTGAATTCATTGAGCAGCTTGATGGCTTCGGCAATTTCCGCCGCCGCGCCTTCGCCTTGCACCCGGCACGGGGCCAGCACAATTTCCAGCGCCGGATTCCGCCGTTGAATCACGTGCAGGACGTCGCGGATGGCCGCGCCCGTGGGCGAAGTGACCAGTCCGATGCGCTGTGGACAGCGGGGCAGCGGACGTTTTCGTTCCGGCGCGAACCAGCCTTCCGCCGCCAGTTTCTGCTTCAACTTCTCAAAGGCGGCCTGGAGCGCGCCCACGCCCTGCAATTCCACCGCCCGCACAATCAGTTGGTATTGCCCGCGCGCCTCATAGACAGTCACGTCGCCTTGCAGCAACACTTTTTGACCATCCGCCAGCAATTGGCGCTGGGCCGCGGGCGTGCCGCGGAACAGCACGCAGCTCAACTGCGCCGCCACATCCTTGAGCGTGAAATAAACGTGGCCGGAACTTTGCGCCCGCAGATTCGAGATTTCACCGCTGACCCAAACGGAGCCGATCTGCTTCTCCAGCAGCCGTTTGATGTCCGCGGTGAGTTCCCAGACGGTCAGCACCTTGCGCGCTGCGGCGGGGGGGAAAAGTTCGCCGAAGTCCCATTGCGATTTGACTGGTTTGCTCATGCCCCGATATTAAACCACGAATGATGGGCAGATAGAAGAATGAAGAATGCCTCCTCCAATCGCGAACCTCCATTGGCTGTCAGTTGAACCGATTCAGGACAACATTCGGGATTCCTTCCGTCCGCTTTTTATCTGTGTCCATCTGTGTCCATCTGTGGTTAAGATCTGATTCAATTGCATAACCGGCTCAGTTGACCATTCATTGGATGTTGGGCGTTCGATGTTGGTTGTTGGATGTTTTTCCCGGGCTCAAGGGGTGCCTTCATGTTCTCTTAAGGTTCATTCTGCGAAGCTGACGCCAGCATCCGGTTGTGTTATCACTTCCGCGCGGTATGAGACTGCTGATCGTTGAAGACGAACCTGATCTGCTCGCCAGCCTGGCCCAGGCCTTGCGCGAGGAAGGCTACGCCGTGGACACCGCCGACAACGGCGACGACGGCCTTTTCAATGCCGAAGGCACGGATTATGACGCCATCGTTCTGGACGTGATGCTGCCGGGCTTGGACGGCTGGGAGCTGTTAAAGCGCCTGCGCAAAACCAAAAAGACCCCCGTGCTCATGCTCACCGCGCGCGATCAGACCCGCGACCGCGTGAAAGGACTGGACACCGGCGCGGATGATTACGTCGTCAAGCCGTTTGATTTGGCGGAATTATTCGCGCGCCTCCGCGCCATCATCCGCCGCGGCGCCAACCAGACCACGAATCTCATCGTCATCGGCGACGTGAAAGTGGACACCGCCGCCCGGCATGTCTCGCTCCGGAACCAGCCGGTCGAACTCACCGCGCGGGAATACTCGCTGGTGGAATTTCTGGCGTTGCACCGCGGTGCCGTGGTCACACGCACGCAGCTTTACGAACACCTGTTCGACGAAAACGAAAGCTCGCTGTCCAACCTGCTGGATGTCCACGTCTCCAACATCCGCAAAAAGCTGGGCGCGGAATTCATCGTGACCCGCCGCGGCCATGGCTACTGCGTGGAGTAAATACATGAAAACATCCAACATCCAACATCCAACACCCAACATCCAAAGCCAAGATTGCGCGCGGTCGCTTCAATGGATGTTCGGTGTTGGATGTTGGATGTTGGATGTTCCCCAAAAATGATCCTCAACTCCATCAAATGGCGCTTGCAGCTCTGGTACGCCCTCATCCTGGTGGCGGTGCTGGTGGGCTTTGGCCTGACCGCGTATCAATTGGAGCGCAATCGCATCTTCCGCCAGGTGGATGATGAAATTCACCGGCGCATCAACGGGCTCGCGCAACAGCTTCGCCGTCCGCCACGCGATCCGTTACCCGGCAGATTGCCGGGGGATGACCGGCGGCCACCGGGACAATTTCCCGGCGACGACCCCCCAGATCGGAATGGCCCGCCGGACCGGCGCGGTCCGCCCTTGAGACTTGAATTGCCGCCGCAAGTCGCCGCCCTGTTTGGAACCAATGATCCAAATCAGTTTTACTTTCTTATCAATGGACCTGACGGCAGGGAAATTGCCCGATCAACGAATGCTCCAGATCAATTGCCGATTTTGCCTTTGGAGCGGATCAATCAAATCAATGTAATGCCGGACCTGCCGAATAATTCCCAACGCCCAAAATACGACGGAGAACCACATCCGGAGAACCCGGCTGGGCTGCAAATAATTCCAAACGACCAACCGGTACCACAGATGCGCGGAAGTTACCGGGAAATCAGTACCTACCTCCCATCGAGAGAACTGATTCTGGTCGGTCGCAATATCGAACCGGAATTGGAAGACCTGCATCTGACCGCGCTGAAACTGACCGGCTTCGGCGGAGTCATTTTGTTCATCGGTCTGGCCGGCGGCTGGTGGTTCGTCGGCCGCGCTTTGCGGCCCATTGCAGAAATCAGTTCCACCGCCACCAAAATCTCCGGCGGCGACCTCGCGCAGCGCATCAACACCGCCGAGGCCGAAAGCGAGCTTGGCCAGCTTGCCGCCGTCTTGAATTCCACCTTTGCCCGGCTGGAAACGGCCTTTGCGCAGCAGAAGCAATTCGCCTCGGACGCCGCCCACGAGCTGCGCACGCCCGTTTCCGTCATTCTCACCCAAACCCAAACCGCCCTGGCCCGCGAACGCGATGCGGCTGGCTACAAGCAGACCGTGGAAGCCTGCCAGCGCGCCGCCCAGCGCATGCGCAAGCTGATCGAATCCTTGCTGGAACTGACCCGTTTCGATGCCGGCCAGGAGATTTTGCAACGGCTGAATTTCGACCTCGCCCAGACCGTGACCGAAAGCGTGGAAATGGTTCAGTCATTGGCCGCCGAACGCCGCGTGAAAATCATTCCCGACCTCCCGCCACTGAACCTCACCGGCGACCCGGAACGCCTGGCCCAAGTCGTCACCAATCTGCTGACCAACGCGATCCAGTACAATCGGCCCGACGGCGAGGTGTGCGTCAAGCTGCACGCCCAGGGCGGGCTGGCGGTGCTGGAAATCTCGGACACGGGACGCGGCATCGCGCCGGCGGATTTGCCGCATGTGTTTGAGCGGTTTTACCGTGCCGACAAATCGCGCACCGGCGGCGGCAATGCCGGGCTGGGCCTTTCGATCTGCCAAGCCATCGTGGAGGCGCACGGCGGGACCATCGAGATTTCCAGCGCGGAAAATGCGGGGACGAAGCTGGTTATCCGGCTGCCGGACGCAAAATTGTAGCGGCGGGCATCCCTGCCGGCCGTGGAGCCGGGCTTCCCAGCCCGGCGGAAGAAGGCTTGCGCAAACCGAGGCGCGTTGGAATTTTGCCACGCTTTAATCCGACCCACGCCTTTCCCGGTCGGCAGGGATGCCTGACGCTACGAAATCCCATTTGCCTTCAAGCCTCACGACACTTAATCTTCGCCCCGCATGAAAGGTGACGGCAACCGCACAATTTACCACTCCCTCGCGTTCTGGCTGGGCACGGCGGCCATTGTGACCGGCGTGAGCTTTCACCTGCCGGATTTCGTCCACGCGCGGGACATGCACTATCAGTTGGCCGGCATGCCCATGTCCAAATTGATGTACTTGGGCATGGGATTGATTCTGGCCGGGCTGGCCGCAACAACTTACGGCCTTTTCCCCATACAAAGTAATAAGGCGCCAGACGCCAGCGCCGGGTTTCAACTGCACGCTTTGGATAACGCCCGGCTGGGCTGGGCGCACTGGCAACTGGTGATCGTACTCGGCATCGCGCTGGTGGTGGACGTGATGAAGCCAGCCACGCTGGGATTCGTGGTGCCCGGCATGCGACAGGAATACCTCATCACCAAGGCCACCGCGTCCCTGCTGGCCTTGTTCGCCATGATCGGCACGACGGCTGGGTCCATCCTGTGGGGCGTGCTGGCGGATCGCCTGGGGCGGCGCGGCTCGATTCTCCTGGCTGCGCTCATGTTTGTCAGCACCGGGATCTGCGGCACCATGCCGTCGTTCAAATGGAATCTCTGCATGTGTTTCCTGATGGGGTTGTCCGCCGGCGGCCTGTTGCCCATCGTGTTCGCGCTGCTGGCCGAAATGATTCCGGCGCGCCATCGCGGCTGGATCTCCGTGCTGGTGGGCGGACTCGGCACCGCCGGCGGTTATCTCGCTGCCAGCAGCGCGGCGGCGGCGCTGGAACCCCTGCTGAGCTGGCGCATTCTGTGGCTGCTCAACGTGCCCACCGGCCTGCTGGTGATCCTGTTGAGCCGGTTCATTCCTGAATCGCCGCGCTTCCTGCTGCACGCGGGGAAAATTGGCGAAGCCAGACGCACGCTCGCAAAATTCGGCGTCGAACTGGTCCCCGTCCCGCCTGGCACCGCGCGGGAGACCGCCGGCCAGGCCACCGATTTCAATCAATTATTCCGCCAACCCTACGTGGTACTGACCTGCACGGTTTGCCTGTTCGGCTTGGCGTGGGGCCTCGTCAACTGGGGCTTTCTGACCTGGTTGCCCACCATGCTGCGCGATTACCTGCATTTGGATGGCCAATTCGCCAACCGGCTCCTGGCCCGCTCCGCGCTGTTCGCCGTGCCCGGCTGCGCGCTGGTGGCCTGGCTGTATGGTTTTTGGAGCAGCAAAAAAACCATGGTCCTGTTTGCCATCCTCACCGCCGCGGTGCTGGGCGCCTTCGCCACGTTCAAACCCGGCGGCAGCCCGGCGCTGCTGAGCCTGCTCATCGGGCTGTTGCTGGTGGGCTTGAGCGGGATGATCGCCATGCTTTCACCTTACAGCGCGGAACTGTATCCCACCAAACTCCGCGCCACCGGCGCCGGTGTGACCGCCAGCAGCAGCAAGGTGGGCGGCGTGGTGGGCCCCTCCGCAGTGGCATGCCTTTTGAGCGCGTTCCCGGGCCTGGCCATCCCTGCCATCTCCCTGGCCCTGCCGCTGCTGGTGGCCGCCGTCGCGCTCTGGCGGAATGGCCGCGAAACCTCCGGCAAACGCCTGGAGGAAATCCAACCAACCCGGTAGCCCACAGTAGCTCTCCAATCGAATTACAAAATCCGAATTCCGAATTCTCTTGGCAATGCCAAAACCATTGGCGCTGCCGCCCCGTCCGTCCATTTGAAACTCATTTGCGCTTTGCCAAACGGTCCGGTTGTTCCATAATGAGTCCTCGTTCGGCCATCAGGGTGGGCGCTTGGCGCAGCGGTAGCGCAGCTCCTTTACACGGAGACGGTCACAGGTTCGAATCCTGTAGTGCCCACCATCTAAAACACAGGGAAAACCGCATAAACACACGGTGTTTACAGGGCAACGGATGGCAAAGTCCACCGCGCGACAAGATCGCTCATTGAAGCGGTAGGGTTACACCCCATAGCCAGGAATTCGGCCATTTTGTATCGTGCTTCCTGTGATAAAAACAAGCAAACAAACAAACGAAAGATACAAAATGAAATTCATAATCCCCTTAACGCTCGCCGTCGCGAGCACAGTGTTGCTGACCAGTTCGCCCGCGCGCGCGGCGGACACGGACAGCCGCATCGAATCATCCGCCGCGAAGTCCTACGTGTTCAAGACCTACCTCAAGGATGATGCCATCAAAACGGAAGCCAAGGACGGGGTCGTCACCCTGACTGGAACGGTCGCCGAAGCGTCGCATAAATCCCTGGCTGAAAACACCGTGGAAGGTTTGCCCGGCGTCAAGAGCGTGGATAATCAACTCGTCGTCAGCGGCGAGCAGCCGGCGGAACATTCCGACACTTGGATCAGCATGAAAGTGAAAACTGCGCTGCTCTTCCATCGCAATGTAAGCGCCAGTGGAACCAGTGTGAACGTGAAGGACGGCGTTGTCATCCTAACCGGGGAAGCCAGCAGTCTGGCGCAAAAAGAACTCACCACCGAATACGCCAAGGACATTGACCATGTCAAAGCGGTCGTTAACGACATGACGATTGCCCAGACGCCGGCAGCGCCAGAAGCCACCACCAACGACAAAATTGATGACGCGTCCATCACGGCGGAAATCAAATCGTCGTTGCTCTCGCACCGTTCGACCAGCGCCTTGCACACCACGATTTCCACGACCGACGGGGTCGTCACAGTGGGTGGCAGAGCCAAGAATGATGCGGAAAAGAGCCTCGTCACCAAGCTCGCGACCGACATCAACGGCGTGAACAGTGTGATCAACAACATGACGATTGCGGTGCCAGTGGCCAAAAGCTAGTCCGCCGGGTGCGGCTGGCCGGCGCGAGGGCGTGCGGCCAGCGAACCCAACCAAAGGAAAACAACCCCAGTTAAAGTCTGCAACATCAGTTCTGCGAGTTTGCCCGTTGGCGAGGCCACTGGCGCACAACGCCGGAGGTGGAAACAGCCCGTTTCAAGGTCCGATTTTATGGCTCAGCCACTGGCGGGCATCCGTTGCATCAGGAAAGAAATGCGCTGAGCAATAGTTTATTTTTCATCGCCGAAAGCATCACCCGAAAAACTTGCCGGGGCAATGGGGTGTAACCCGACTGCGAGTTCACATCCACAAGGCGCTTCGCCCAGGCCGGCGGCAAGAGCGCTGCCACGGTCAGCAAGCCAAGCGGCGGGAGCGAAGCTTTCTTGCCGATGAATTTCAAGGCGTGCTTGAAACTCCAAAACATATCCGGAAATTCCGGGTATAACAGCAGCCCGTTCATGTCGTCAAACATCCTCCAAAACCGCCGGAGCGCTATGGGGTGTTCACCCCATATACAGTTTGGGGCAATTGCCCGATATTTAGCCTGGATTCCCGGTCTGCCAACGAGAGCCAAGGCTTTCCGCGGCCCCGAACCTGATATGACAACATGAAGCCAAATCGGATGCAACTGTCGCAACAATATGTGGCCACGTTGGAAAAGCACCTGAAGCAGGGGCCGCGCGCGAGTTTGTTGCCGGCTTTGGCCTTGGGCCGTGGCGCGGTCGCCCTGGGTCTGGAAACGCTGGACCTGGCGCGGATGCACGAGCAGGCGATGGCCACGCTGGGATTCTCCAATCAAATAAATGGGGGCACCAAGCTCGCTGGGATTTTCTTTAGCGAGGCCAACACGGCGATTGAGGAGACGCATCGCACCGCTCGACTGGCCAAGGCTAATCTGAGCAAGGTGATGGCCACGCTGGGCCGGCGCACGCAGGAATTGGCCGCTTCCAACCGCCAACTGCAGCAGGGCGTCGTCCGGCGCAAGGTGATGGAGGTTGACTTCACCGAAAAGGGGAAGCAGCACCAACAATCCCTAAAGGAATCGCTGGAACTGCAGAAACGCCTGCGGCAACTGACGCACCAGGTGCTGGCGGCACAGGAGGATGAACGCAAAAAAATCAGCCGTGAACTGCAGGATGAAATCGCCCAGACGCTGTTGGGTATCAATGTCCGGCTGCTGACCTTGAAACAGGAGGCTCGGACCCATACCAACGGCCTCAAAAATAAAATCGCAAGCACCCAGCAGTTGGTGGCAAACTCGGCGCGCTCCATGCGGCAGGCCGGCCGCAAGCTCGGCAGCTTATGAAAGCGCAGTCTCGCAAATTTTCACGGCGCTATCGAGCGGCGTTGCGCACCCACTTGCAGCCGGGCCGGCCGGCCGGCCTGGAACCGGCGAGCGGACTGGGTGACCAGGCGCTGGCGGTCGGGCTGGAAACGCTGGACTTAGCCAAGCTCCACGAGCAAATCCTGGTCACGGAAGTGTTGCCGGGGTGCCCGGCCCGCCGCCGCGCCGCGCTCATCAAGCAGGCGGGGATTTTTTTTGCCGCGGCGATCACGCCGATCGAGAAGACGCATCGCAACGTGCGGGAAGCCGCAGTCCAGTTGAAAAAATTCATCGAGACGTTGAGCCAGCGCACGGTGGAACTGGCCGCCTCGAATCTGGAATTGAGCCTGGAAATCGCCCAGCGCAAGGCGGCGGAGGCGGCGCTCCAAAAGAGCGAGCATCATTACTCGCAGTTGTTTCGCCAGTCGGAAGGCCTGCAGGAACAATTGCGGCGGTTGTCCCGCCAGATTCTTTCGGCGCAGGAGGAGGAGCGGCGACGCATCAGCCGCGAACTGCACGATGTCATCGCCCAGACGTTGACCGGCATCAACCTCCGGCTGGCCACCTTGAAGAAGGCGGCGGCGGGCAACCTTAATGGCCTCGCCCGCAACATTGCCAGCACCCAGCGGCTCGTCGAGCAATCGGTCAACCTCGTGCATGCGTTCGCCCGGGAACTGCGCCCGGCGGTGCTGGACGACCTCGGCCTGGTTCCCGCCCTGCATTCTTTTGTGAAACTGTTTTCCAAGCGGACCCGCATCCACGTCCATTTGCAAGCCTTTGCCGGCGTTGAACAATTGGACAACGACCAGCGGACCATCCTTTACCGCGTGGCGCAGGAAGCGCTCACCAACGTGTCCCGCCACGCGCAGGCCAGCCGCGTGGAGGTGAGCATCCAGAAAATTACGGACGGTATTTGCATGAGGATCAATGACAACGGCAAAGCCTTTGAAGTGGAACGCGTGCTGCATGCGCGGGGCCGAAAACGCCTGGGTCTGCTCGGCATGAGAGAACGACTGGAAATGATCGGCGGCCGATTTGGCATCGAATCCGTGCCGGGGAAAGGCACCACCATCACGGCGCTCATTCCGGTGGGCAATACCGGTGGGCGCAAAGCCAGTCCGCTGAAACCAAAGCTGGAAAGATGATCTTGAATGAAAAATAACGGTTCCAAATCCATCCCTCTGAAAACACTTTTACCCAAGTGCCCCACGGGTATCCAGGGGCTCGACGAAATCACCGGCGGCGGTTTGCCACGGGGACGGCCCACGCTGGTGTGCGGCGGCGCGGGGTGCGGCAAAACCCTGCTGGCCGCGGAGTTCCTCGTGCGCGGCGCCACGCAATTCGGCGAGCCGGGGGTGCTGATGGCGTTCGAGGAGACGGAAAAGGAACTGAAGGCCAACGTCGCGTCGCTCGGCTTTGATCTGGAGGGTCTGGTCCGGCGGAAGATGATCGTCATTGATTACGTCCGCGTCGAGCGCAGCGAAGTGCAGGAAAGCGGCGAGTATGACTTGGAAGGATTGTTCGTCCGGCTCGGTCACGCGATTGCTGCCATCGGCGCCCAGCGCGTGGTGCTGGACACCTTGGAAGTGTTGTTTGCCAGCCTGCCCAATGAAGCGATCCTGCGCAGCGAACTGCGCCGGCTCTTCCGCTGGCTCAAGGACAAAGGCGTGACCGCCGTCATCACCGCCGAGCGCGGGCGCGAATCAATGACACGCCACGGGCTGGAGGAATACGTCTCCGACTGCGTCATCCTGCTCGATCACCGCATCAATGACCAGATTGCCACCCGGCATCTGCGCGTGGTGAAGTATCGCGGCGCCCTGCACGGGACCAATGAATTCCCCTTTCTCATCGGCGACGAGGGCATCAGTGTGCTGCCGATCACGTCGCTCTCGCTGAATCACAAGGTGTCGGACGAGCGGATTGCCACCGGCATTCCCCGGCTCGACGCGATGCTGGGCGGGCGCGGTTTTTTTCGCGGCAGCAGCATTCTGCTCACCGGCACGCCCGGCACCGGCAAAACGATTGTCTCCGCCAACTTTGCCCAGGCCGCTGCGCGCCGCGGGGAACGCGTGCTCTTTTTCTCGTTCGAGGAATCGCCCGATCAGATCATCCGCAACATGCATTCCATCGGCCTGCGCCTGGAACCGCTGGTGAAGCGCGGCTTGCTGCGGTTCCACTCGGCGCGGCCCTCGCTCTACGGTTTGGAAATGCATCTGGCCAGGATGTTCAAAGAGATCACCACCTTCAAACCGCACGTCGTCATCATTGACCCCATTACCAGCCTCATGGACTCGGGCACTGAGTCGGAGGGCAAAGGCATGGTAACCCGGCTGGTTGATTATTTGAAAGCCGGGCAAGTGACCTCGCTGTTTACCAGTCTGACACAGGGCGGCCACGCGTTGCAGCAAAGCGAAGCCGCCATGTCCTCGCTCATGGACTCATGGCTGCTATTGCAGGACTTCGAAGGCAACGGCGAACGCAATCGCGTGCTGTATGTGCTCAAAGCGCGCGGCATGGCGCACTCCAACCAGATCCGCGAGTTTCTGATTTCGGATCGGGGCGTGGATCTGGTGGACGCTTACATTGGTCCCAGCGGCGTGCTCACGGGTTCCGCCCGCGCCGCGCAAGAGGCTTTGGAAAAAGCCGCCGGGCTGTCCAGCCAGCAGGAAGCCGCCCGCCGCAAGCGCGAACTGGAACGTAAACGTGAGGTGATTGAACGCCAGATCAACGGGCTGCGCTCGGATTACGAAAGTGAAACCATGGAACTACGTCGCGTGGACGAACAAGTCGGAACCAGTACGCTCATGCTGACCACCGAGCGGACGGCCTCCGGCATTTTGCGCCATGCGGATGCCAAGGTCGCGGTCCACGCCCGCAACCGCGCCCGAAATGGAAAGGTGAAGTCATGAAAGCAATGAAATCGCCGAAGCCAAAATCAACCCGCCGCCTGCGGCCGGCCTTGAAGCAGTCCCCGGCCAGCCACCCGGAAGGGAAATGCATCTTGCGCCTGTTCGTGGCGGGTGCCACCGTGCGATCGCGCCAGGCCATCCTGCGCGTCCGGGAACTCTGCGCCGCCGAGCTGAAGGACCATTGCCAGCTTGAAGTGATTGACATCTATCAGCAACCCGGTTTGGCGCGCGAAAATCAAATCGTTGCGACGCCGACGCTCATCGTGGAGTTTCCACCGCCGTTGCGCCGGTTCATCGGCAATCTGGCGAACATCAGCGGCCTGTTCGTCGAGCTGGACCTGGTTAAGAAAGTCAGGATTACGCCTTGAAAAACCTCCGCCATGATCAATCCGCCCGCCGCGCGGCCGCCGGGGAAATCGCCGGACTCCGCGTGCGGCTGGCCGATGCGGAAGCGACGCTCCGCGCCATCCGCACGGGCGAGGTGGATACCGTGATGGTTGCGGGCAAGGCAGGTTCGCAAGTGTTCACGCTGGACGGCGCCGAGCATGCTTACCGCGTGCTCATCGAATCCATGAACGAAGGGGCCTTGATGTTGACGGCTGACAAAACCATTCTTTTCGCCAATCAATGCTTCGCCCGCATGGTCAAATGTCCGCTGGAGCAGGTCACCGGCAGTTCCTTTCGCCGCTTTCTCTCCGCCGCCGACCGGGCAGCGCTCAAGTCGCTCCTGAAACAATCCGACCAATCTGGCGCCAAAATCCAAGTGTCCCTGCACGCCGGCGACGAAACCCAAGTGCCGGCGCACCTTTCGATTCGTCCGCTGGCGCGGAATGGTTTTAAGCGTGCGACCTTCGGGATCGTGGTGACGGACATGACCGAGGCCTGGCGCAACGAGGAAAAACTGAGGGCGCTTACGCACCGGGTGGTGCAGGCGCAGGAAGCCGAACGCGGACGCGTGGCGCTGGATTTGCACGACCACATCACCCAATTGCTCTGCGCCGTGGTGGTTCGGAGCCAGACGCTGGCGGACCGGCTTCCCGCGTACGCGGGGCCGTTGAAGCGCGAGGCGTTGAAACTTCGCGAACTGCTCGGCCAAGCCGCCGCAGAAGTGGAGCGCATCGCGCGCAACCTGCGGCCTGGGGTTTTGGAACAACTCGGCTTGGGGACGGTGTTCCGCGACACGGGCACGGAGTTCGCCAAACGGACGGGGGTGGCCCTCCAACTGAGCTGCGTGTCGCTGCCCGCGCGTTTGCCCCAGGATATCGAGTTGACGCTCTACCGGATTCTCCAGGAAGCCCTGCAAAATGTGGCCTTGCACGCCCGCGCCCGACATGTGCAAGTGAGCCTGACGAAGCCCAACGGGCTGGTGCGGTTGGTGATTCATGACGACGGCATCAGCTTCGACCTGGAGCAGCATCCGGCCGGCCCAAACAAACTGGGCGGGCTTGGTTTGATCAGCATGCGCGAGCGAGCGGCCTCGGTGTGGGGAACCCTGAGTGTCAAATCCGCGTCCGGCCAAGGCACCACCATCACGGTCCAAATTCCGCTTGAAAAGAGCCGGGCGGATTCCAAATCCAGCACGCTGAAACCCAATCTTAAATTTTAATGAAACGAACCAAACGGTTCCAAAAGAACGGATATGTCCGTTACGAGCACCTCCCGTTGGAGACGAAGGATGGCCGGAAAGTGGCCGTGGAGTTTGTCAGCAACGTCTATCAGGCCGGCGACAAAAGAGTGATTCAATGCAACATCCGCGACATCACGGCGCGAAAGCAGACCGAACAACGGTTGGCCCTGCTCAACACTTGCGTCACCCATCTGAATGAGATTGTCATGATCACGGAGGCAGATCCCGTCTGCGAACCGGGACCGCGAATCGTCTTTGTGAACGACGCCTTCGAGCGGATCACGGGATATGCGGTCGCCGAGGCCCTGGGGCGCAGCCCGCGTTTTCTCCAAGGCGAGAAGACCGACCGGCGCGTGGTGGAGGAAATTCAGCACGCCCTGACGCAGCGGCAGGCCATCCGGCGCCAGGTGCTCAATTATCGAAAGGATGGCGCCGAGTTTTGGATGGATATTGACTTGGTTCCGATTTTTGATGCGCCGGGCAAATGCACGCACTTTGTCGCCATCGAACGCGACAGCACGGCGGAGAAAAAGAGCGCGGAGCAGATGCTCTGGAAGACCGCCCTGCTCGAAGCGCAATTGGATTCAGCCATTGATGGCATTCTGGTGGTGGACAGCTTGGGCCGGCGAATTCTCCAAAACCGGCGGTTGAACGAACTGTGGGGAATTCCCCAGCACATTCTCGCTGATCCGGATGACACCGCGCAGGTCGTCTTTGCCACGAACCGGACCCGGAATCCCCGGCAGTTCGCCGAGCAGGTGGCGTATCTTTACGACCATCCGGACGAATCCAGTCACGACGAAATCGAGTTGATGGATGGCACCATTCTGGACCGCAATTCCGCGCCGGTTCGTGACCCGAGTGGGAAATATTACGGCCGGATTTGGAATTTCCGGGACATCACCGAGCGCCGGAACCTGGAGTTGAAAATCCGGCAGGCGCAGAAAATGGAATCCATCGGCCAATTGGCCGGCGGCATCGCCCACGACTTTAACAACATTCTGGCCGCGATCGTCGGCAACCTCTATCTGGCCAAAATGGATGCGGTTGGGCAGCCGGACCTGCTGGCGCGATTGGAAAACATTTCGCAGGCCGCCCGGCGAGCGACGGAGCTGGTCAACCAGATTCTGACCTTCAGCCGGAAAGGGAAACAGGAGCGTGAACCCATCAACCTGAACGATGTGGTGCTGGAGGCGCTCAAACTGTTGCGGGCCAGCCTGCCGGCCACCATTCGCATCCAGAACGAATTGACCAAGACGCCCAACGTGCGGGCCAACGTCACGGCGGTTCATCAGGCCATCATGAATCTGGGCACCAATGCGTGGCACGCCATGCGCGATCAAGCCGGCGAGTTAAAAGTCGAAATGGCTGTCTTGGAAGTGGATGTTGATTTTGCCGAGACCCATCCCGACCTGCATCCGGGACCGTATGTGCAGTTGTCGGTCAGTGACACGGGCTGCGGCATGGATCGCGCCACGCTGGACCACATCTTTGAACCTTTTTTCACGACCAAGGCGGTGGGCGAAGGCACCGGCCTGGGTCTGGCGGTGGTGCATGGGATTATGAAAAACCACGACGGCGGCATTTCCGTTTACAGCCACCCGGGCGAAGGCACCACTTTTCATTTGTATTTCCCTGTGATTGAAACCGAAGTCACGCCGCAGGAAATCGAAACCACCCCTATTCCCCGTGGCCACGGCGAACATATTTTGTTCGTGGACGATGAAGAGGTGCTGGCCAGCGTGGGGAAGAAAATGCTCGAACGGCTGGGCTACCGGGTGACCATTAAGACCAGCGCGTTGGCGGCGCTGGCGGCAGTTCGCGACCAGTCCAAGCCATTTGATCTGGTCATCACCGACTTGACCATGCCGATGCTGGACGGCGCCAAACTCGGCGGCCAAATGCTGCGAGTCCAGCCCGGCCTGCCCATCATCATCACCACTGGCTACAGCGGAGTGGTGACCGCCGACAAAGCGCGTGCGCTTGGGTTTCGGGAATTATTGAACAAGCCCGTGACCGCCCGCACTCTGGCCGAAGCAGTGCGGCGCGTGTTGGGACAAAATGCGGCGGCAAAATGATGACCGGATGGGGTGCTTCTCTCTTGCGCCTGAAGAAACACTCAACATTCAACGAGCCGAGGTAGAAGCAACAGAAGCGAGAATGAGGATGAGAATGAGGATGAAAATGAGGATGAAAAGGCAAGCTTCAACATCCAACATTCAACATCCAGTCCAAAACCGGCTGGGGTTTGCCAACGCACGGACGATTGCGTATAGTTCTTTCATGTTCGTTCAAACGAAACATCGCTTCAGCGTGAAGGAGTATTACCGCATGGCGGAGACGGGCGTGCTGCGCCCCGAGGCGCGCGTTGAACTGCTCAACGGAGAAATCAAGACTATTTTGCGCGTTGGCAGCCAGGCCGCGCCGCTCGCCTTTCCCGACGCGGTGGTGGACGTGGCGGAATTGCTGAAACGGTGAATGGGTAAGTGTACTGAGATCACGGCGAGATTAACGACAGAGCCGGAGCGCGCCCGTCCTCGGGCGCAGCAAGGTGGAACGTGAAGAACGCTTGGCCTATCCGCCGGCCTCTGATATCCAGACGTTGCTGCGGACGAGGACGG
>Ga0316217_10003227_pt1 | contig 18816 bp, 19 predicted proteins | sample 1anoAmetaG_FD_203633 | JGI IMG/M metagenome (GOLD analysis project Ga0316217, IMG submission 203633) | Freshwater microbial communities from Trout Bog Lake, Wisconsin, USA - 1anoA | ecosystem: Environmental > Aquatic > Freshwater > Lake > Hypolimnion/Profundal zone | place: USA: Wisconsin...
CCTAAGTGATTTCTCTAACCGCCGCGCGTTGTGTGAAAAAGCCTATTCTCATCGTCTTGCATCAAGCGCAATCCACGCCCGGTCGGGTAGGATATGAGTTAATCAAACGCGGCTTTCCGCTTGATATTCGTAGACCACCTTTGGGTGATCCGCTCCCTCAAACGGCTGACTATCATTCGGGTATGGTTGTTTTCGGCGGACCGATGAGCGCCAATGATCCCGATCTTTGGATTACGGACGAGCTTTTATGTATCGAGATGTTCAATAAAGCCAATAAGCCTTATCTCGGGCTATGTCTCGGCGCGCAAATGCTCTGTCGCGTGGTGGGTGCGCGTGTTTATAAGCATCCCGATGAAGAAACGGAGATAGGCTATTATGGACTTTCGCCAACGGATGCCGGATTGGCGCTGTCGCTAGAATGTGGCGCTGATTGGCCCTCCCAAGTATATCATTGGCACCGTGAAGGGTTTGATTTGCCAAAAGGTGCCGAGCTTTTGGCGGTAGGGAAATCGTTCCCGCATCAGGCTTTTCGGCTCGGCTCGCATGGCTATGGGTTACAATTTCACCCCGAAGTGACCTATGCCATGATATGCCGTTGGACCACACATGCGTTTGAACGCATGAACCACAAAGGCGCGCAAAGTCCCGAAGAGCATCGATCCGGTTGGTTCCGATATGATCATGCTGTCAAAGTTTGGCTCGATGGATTTTTAGACCATTGGTTACCGACTAATTGATAGTCTATTCAGCAGCTTCGGTCTCGACAACGCCAATATAGGGCAATTGTCGGTAGGAATGGGCGACATCCATCCCATAACCCACCACGAAAAGATCGGGGCAAGAAAAGCCAACAAAATCCGCTTCAATCGAAACGGCGCGCTTGCCGGGCTTTTCCAGCAAACAGCATGTCAATACGCGCGCACCACGGGCTGATAACAGGTCTTTCGCAAAAGCAATCGTGCGCCCCGATTCAAGAATATCATCGATCAGGATAACGTCTCGGTCGCGCACATCGCTTTCGACATCCTTGAGAATAACGACTTGTCCGGAAGAAACCGTGGCATCGCGATAGCTCGATAGATGCATGAACTCGACCTGAGGCATAAGCCCCTCATGGTGCAGCGCACGCATCAAATCGGCGGCAAACATGAAGCTGCCTTTTAAAATAGCGACGATAAGAAGATTTTTTGGCTCTCGCTTTGCGATTTCTGCCGCGATTTCTTGGTTTCGGCGCGCGATTTGGTCCTCATTGATCAGAACGCGAACCCGTCTTTCCTGTACCATCGTCTCTTCCGTTCCGAATGGGGAGCTTCCGCCACCTCCTATTAGGCACCGGAAAATGTGATGGTAATGTTCTTAGCGTCTCGTGGCGGTGAGGCAAGCTTTGCTTTGAAGCTAACGGCCTCGCCCTTTGTTATTGTTGAGGCTGGGGCGGGTATCATCCACTGAAAAATAGCATTCTCAGCTTTATCGCGCATTGTGAATTGGATTTCGGGCAATTTCTTCGATATTTCCGAATCAGATCGGATTTCTCCCTCAATCAGAAGGGAGGTCTCACCCTGCTCGGTGCCGATCGACGTTTTAATATTCGCAAATGAAATGCCCTGAAGACCCCTACCGGGAATAACCGCATCTATCCAACTGATCGCGCGAGAAAAAATTGTTTCTGCACGGTCATTAATGGTTAAAACGGCCAAGCCTGCTAGGGCCGCTGCGGTTGCACCTAGCGTTACAATGCGCCAAAAGGGCCTTCTTTTGATATCGTGGCCGTCTTGAACTTTGAAGGGATGAACAATTTCGTCGCTTTTTATGGGAATTTCGTCGATGTTTTCGACAGTATTTTCGGCCTCCTCCGGTCGCCAAGAGGTATGGCAAGCGCTACATTTAACCAATCGATCAATCTTAACGAGATCGGTCGCGCGAACGAGATAGGAACGGGAGCAATTTGGACAGACGATCAACATGACGAATCAGCTATGATGTTCAAGTGGGACGAAATTTGGCTTCAACCCACATTATGCTCTCACGACCTTAAAGAAGGCTGAAAGTTCTTTGCAGGCTTTTGCTTATCGCTCCGTCGGGGAGCTTGTCCGGTTTGAAAATGTTGGCTTGCGGTATGGCGTGGGAGCGGAAACGCTGACAGATGTCAGCTTTTCAATTGAACCGCAGTCGTTTCAGTTTTTAACAGGCGCATCGGGTACCGGAAAAACAACGCTGTTGCGCCTTATCATGCAGGCGCTGAAGCCAACGCGTGGCACCGTCGTTTTATTTGGACAGGATACGAGCCTGCTTGAGAAGGATGGATTAACCGCCCTTCGCCGGAGAATGGGCATTGTTTTTCAGGATTTTCGCCTGCTTGATCATCTTACGACCTATGAGAACGTTGCTTTACCGTTAAAAGTACAAGGCCGTGATGAACTCAGCTATCGTGCAGAAGTTATGGAATTATTGAGTTGGGTTGGATTGGGCGATCTCATTCATGCCAAGCCGCCTGTGCTTTCAGGGGGTGAAAAGCAACGCGCCTCCATCGCGCGTGCCCTCGTTGCACAACCTGAATTGCTGCTCGCCGATGAGCCTACGGGAAATGTCGATCCATCACTGGCGCGCCGTCTGCTGCGTCTGTTTGTTGAAATGAACCGATCTGGGACCGCTATCCTCATCGCTACCCATGATCTTGGCCTTATGGACCAGATTGACGGCGCGCGCCGCCTCGTTTTAGCGGATCGTCGCTTATATAGTGAGGCGAATGATGTCTGATATGCGCGCTCCTCGAAACAGCGTTTTTGGCAAACTTGATCGCTTAATGCCTATTTTTAAGCGCGATCCATTGGTGGCCGCCGATCCAGTCACCGATCGGGCGCTTGTTGCCGTTATTGCAATTTTGACGTTTCTAGCGGCCTTGACGGCATGTGCGGCCCAGTTCACCACTATGACCGCGATGCGCTGGCAGGTGATGATGGCGTCCGAAGTAACGGTCCAGTTAAAGCCGCAAGCGGGGCGATCAATCGATGCGGACATAACACGGGCCAGCGATATATTACGCGGTACAAGCGGCATATCATCCATAAAAGTGCTCCGCAGAGAAGAATCTGCGAAACTGCTAGAGCCATGGTTAGGCTCGGCGGCATCCATTGAAAGCTTGCCCATCCCGCGATTGATCACGGTCCAAATTGATGCGCGGCAGCCTCCCGATCTTGCAATGGTTGGCAAGACGCTAACGGATGCCGTTCCTAGTGCTAGCCTTGATGACCATCGCACCTGGACCAAGCGATTAGGCCATCTTTCCGATTTATTCTTAACCGCTTCTTTCGGCGCGCTTATTCTTGTTGTCGTAACGACGGGCTTAACCATCGTCTTTGCGACCCGAGGTGCAATGGCGGGTAACCGAGAAATTATCGAGGTTTTGCATTTTATTGGTGCCGATGATCGATATATTGCTGGACAGTTTCAAAGCCATTTTGCTGCCTTGGGCGTAAGGGGCGGCGTGCTTGGTGGAGGTGTGGCGCTTCTTTTGGTCTTAGGCCTCAAACTATTCATTATGATACCGGATGGGCTTCAATCCTCTGCAATATCTGAGATGTTATTTCTTGATTGGCAAATCATTATGCTAACATTGGGTGTTATTGTTCTGGTGAGCATCGTCACTGGTTTAGCCTCGCGTCTCACAGTTTATCGCACGATTGGAAGGCTCGCGTGAGCGCGTGGGATTAAAGGTGTGCCATCTAATGAATAAAAACAAACGCGTTTTATCGTTATGGGTCACGTTACTCCTCTGTCAGAAACATATTAAAGGTATCCCATGCCAATAAGGGCTTTTTTCTTTATGGTCGTGCTTTATGTAAGTCTTGTCGCCTTTATGCTGGCAGGCCTTATCGTACTGATATTACCTCGAAGAGCTGTCATGATATTGGCTCGTTTTTGGAGCCACTATTTTCTTTTAATTTGCCAGGGTGTGGGTGGCATTAACGTCGAATTTCGTGGACTTCAAAATATACCGAAAGGCCCCCTCATCGTTGCGGTGAAACATCAGTCAATTTGGGAAACCTTTATGTTGCTCGGATTATTTGATGATCCGTGTTTTATACTGAAACGTGAACTTACATTCATTCCGTTTTTTGGTTGGTTTATTTATAAAATGCGCAATGTTCCAATTAACCGGAAAGATGGATCGCGCGCTTTGATCAAATTAACCAAGGCCGCTGATCGCGAAATTCATGCTGATGGTGGACGACAAATCCTCGTCTTTCCAGAAGGAACGCGCCGTCCACCGGGTGCTCCTCCCCTATATCGCTTTGGTGTCGCCAAACTTTATGAAGGACTTAATGTTCCATGTGTTCCTATTGGCCTTAATTCTGGCATCTACTGGCCCCGCCGCTCTCTCAAATTGAAGAGTGGTACGATCATTGTCGATATCATGCCACCTATTGAGCCTGGGCTAAATCGAAATGATTTTTTCGCCCTCGTGCAGGATCAAATTGAAACCAGCTCGAATAAATTAATGGCTGAGGTCGGCGTGTGAAACATAATACTCATTCACACTACGAAATTATGTTTTTAAATCGGCCAGTTGGATCAAATCATGTCTGAAAAGCCAAGTCTCAAAACACTTCTGAGTGATTTCGGCCTGCTTAAAAGGCTGGTTGCCGAAAATATACGCGTCTTTCTGCCGCGCTATGCGCTTGCTATTTTTTGTATGGCTCTGGTTGCGGGTGCAACCGGCTTTAGCGCATGGATTATGCGGGATTTAATCAATAAGGTTTTTATTGATCGCGATGCGCGTGTCATGGTTTTGATTTGTGGAAGCGTTGCCCTTATCTACATCATCAAGGGTCTCGCCTCTTATGGGCAGGAAGTCATTTTGGCCCGTATTGGCAACGCAATCGTAGCTTCGACGCAACGCAAGATTTTCAATGCCCTTCTTGCACAAGACGTACCCTTTTTTCAAAATAACCCGTCGTCTGATCTTGTAACCCGCATCACCTATAATGCACAGGCCGCGAGTTCGGCACTTAATCTGATTGCGACATCGCTGGGCCGGGATCTATTAACGGTTGCGGGCCTTTTATTTGTTATGCTCTCGCAAGACGTCGTTTTGACGGGTATTGCGTTGATCGGATTGCCGATTTTATTCGGCGTCATCACACAGCTTTTGCGGCGTGTCCGTATCTTGTTTGGAAGCGAAGTGCGTTCAGTTGCCGCAACGGTTGCAACGATCCAGGAAACCATTCATGGCATTCGTGTCATTAAAGCCTTCCGTCTCGAAGATTCCATGCGTCAACGTATGGCGGCTTCGGTTGGTGCGGTTGAAAAGCTTTCTAATCGCATGGTGGGTGTGCAAGCCATCACAGTTCCGTTAATTGACACGTTAGGGGGCATCGCTGTTTCGAGTGTTATTTTTTATGGCGGCTGGCGTGTAATCAATGAGGGCGCAACACCGGGTGAATTTTTCTCGTTTATCACCGCGCTTTTGATGATGACAGAACCTGCAAGACGGTTGGCGCGTTTGCATTTATCGCTAGCAGCATCGGCTGTTGGCGTTCGTATGCTGTATGAATTAGTCGACTTACCTCCTTCGACAATCGATCGTATCGGCGCACAACCTTTAAGCATCACAAAGGGTGATATTGTCTTATCATCCGTTTCCTTTGGCTATGATCCGGAATCGCCTGTGCTGTATGATGTCGATTTGCAAGCCAAAGGCGGAGAAATCACTGCGCTTGTTGGTTTATCTGGCAGCGGTAAATCGAGTATTTTTAATTTGATTATGCGCTTTTGGTCACCGCAGGCGGGTCGTGTGATCATTGACGGTCAATCACTTTCCGATATATCGGCGGCATCGCTTTATGACCATATTTCACTTGTTGGCCAGGATGTTTTTTTATTTGAAGGTACGATTGCTGAAAACATCCTGCGTGGTCGCCCTGGGGCAAGCGAAGAGGAGATGGTAGAGGCCGCACGAAAGGCAGCAGCTCATGATTTTATTTTGGCGCTGCCTGAAGGTTATGCGACCATTGTAGGCGAGTTTGGTGGTAAATTATCTGGCGGGCAGCGTCAAAGAATTGCTATTGCGCGGGCGTTTTTGAAGGATGCACCTATCTTGCTGCTAGATGAGCCAACATCGGCTTTAGACGCAGAATCCGATGCTTCTATTCAAGATGCACTGGCGCGCCTCATGAGCGGGCGCACAACCTTGATTATTGCCCACCGTTTGGCAACGGTCGCGAATGCGAATTTGATCTATGTACTTGACAGTGGGCGGGTTGTTGAACAAGGCACCCATAAGGAATTATTGGCGAAAAATGGCGTTTATTCGCGACTCTATGAGTTGCAATTTGCAGGCACAGATTGAATAGATTCCGAATTTAGGCAAGTATTGCCCCATGAAACGGATCAGAAATCCTCGCCCCGCACCCGCCTTGCCGCCGCATGAACGTGGTATGCGCATTGGTCTATTGGGCGGCTCATTTAATCCACCCCATGCGGCACATCGCTTGATCAGTGTGATGGCGCTTAAGCGGCTAGGGTTGGATCAGGTCTGGTGGCTCGTTACGCCGGGTAACCCTCTAAAAGATAATTCGAGCCTGCCGGATGGTATTAGCCGGATGCAACAGGCGCAGCGAACCGCAGATCACCCTCGAATCAGCGTGAGCTTATTGGAAGACGCAATCGGCACACGCTTTACCTACGATACCTTGGCTTGGCTGCATCTGCGCCATCCGGGCGTTCATTTTGTGTGGCTGATGGGGGCTGATAATCTGGTTGGATTTCATCGGTGGGCCCGTTGGCGCGATATCCTTAATCTAATGCCGATTGCAATTTTTGATCGTCCGGGATCAACGCTTTCAGCGTCATATGCCCATGCCGCATTAGCCTTTGGTGCCTTTCGATGGCCCGAGCACCGCGCCAAAGCCCTTGCGCTCAGCAAAAAGCCGGCGTGGATTTTTTTTCATGGTCGCCGCTCCGAGCTTTCGTCAACCGCGTTAAGAAATCGTCATAAAAAGCAGCTTGATAAGGATTAGGTTGAAAATTAACATCGGATCAGGCATCATATATTTGTCCTGATCATGGGATGAAACCTCGAAGGTGACGACACTGACACAACAGATTTTGCGTGCCGCGACAACGCCGTCCCGGCCCTCCGCCCTCGCCGCTAAGCCGGTCGAACGGAGCGACATGCTGTCCAGCATTCTCGATACGCTTGAGGATGCGAAGGCCGAACAAACGGTCGTAATTGATCTGGCAGGAAAGACGACACTTGCAGACGCTATGGTAATCACCACGGGTCGCGTCAATCGTCATGTCAGCGCGATTGCCGATCAAGTGATTGAAATGCTGAAGCAACATGGACATACCGGTTTGCGCGTGGAGGGGCAGCCGCATTGCGACTGGGTTCTCATCGACGCTGGGGACGTTATTTTGCATGTCTTCAGACCAGAAGTTCGCAGCTTCTATAATCTGGAGAAGATGTGGGGTTCTGATCGTCCGGCTGAGCGCGGCGCTTCTTGATTGTTTGACGGTGAAGATTACACTCCTTGCCGTTGGTCGATTAAAACAAGGCCCTGAGCGCACCTTGATTGTCCGATATTTAGAGCGTTCTCGAGATTTGGGAAAAACGCTTGGCTTTACGGGTTTTGATGTGGTTGAGCTTCCTGAAAGCCGCGCCACGCGGGCCTTAGACCGTAAGCAGGAAGAAGGCCGTTTACTTTTGTCGCGTCTTGAGGGAATGACCTTCATTGCGTTGGATGAAACGGGCCAGTCTCCTACGAGCGATGCATTTGCTCAATGGCATTCTAACTTTCGAGACAATGGTACCCGCAATCTCGTCTTCGTTCTCGGGGGAGCGGATGGTCTCGATTCCACAGTAATCAAGGCCGCTCATACCAAACTTGCGTTTGGGGCGATGACCTTGCCGCATCAACTTGCTCGAATCGTGCTGTGTGAACAATTATATCGTGCCATGACGCTTCTGGCTGGCCATCCCTATCATCGCGCGTGAGTGGAATGAACGCAGGCATGATCCTCTATCGAACCATGCTTATCTTGGGGGGGACGCTTCTATCGATGTTGATAACGCCTTGGGCTTCAGCCCAAACGCAGACCCCCGCAGTTTCATCATCGGCTACGATTTTAAGCAAGGATGCGGCTTCGCGTAAGCTCGAACTCGATGAAACAGAGCGGCTTTTGGCAACGGGTGCCGAAGATCGTGCCAGACTTGCGACGGAGATTGAAAGCTTACGTTCTGACCGCGCACGCCTGAGCCAAAGGATGATTGAAACGGCTGATCGGATCAAAGCAACTGAATTACGGATCGGTATGGTTGAAGAGCGGCTTGCGTCGCTTAAAGAGTCGGAGGCTAAAACACGGGCGTCGTTTGAAAGCCGTCGCGCAGTCGTTACCGATGTCTTAGCGGCCTTGCAGCGCGTTGGTGCCACGCCGCCGCCTTTGTTATTTGCCGATCCTGACTCGATTCTTGATACCGTTAGAAGCAGCATTTTGCTTGGTTCGGTTGTTCCAGAGCTTAAGGGGGAAACCGATGCGCTTATGGCTGATCTTGCGGCCATCGAGCGGATCAGGCAGACCGCTGCTTCCGAGCGTGATGCGTTAGCCAAAGATGTATCGAGCCTTGTTCGTGATCGTCAAGATATCGAATTGTTGGTTTCAGCCCGACAAAAGGATATTGCGGGAGCAGAGAGCAAAGCCAATGAGCAAGCCGCCCAAGCGGCTTCGCTTGCCGCTAAGAGCCAGACTTTAAAAGACCTCATTGGACGTGTTGAGGGTGAAGTCGATAGCGTCTCAAAAGCAACGCGAGACGCAAATTCCGCCTCGACTAAGAACGAGGAAGACGCTAAATCCGCGAGTGATCCTGCGGCCAAAGATGCCCGCAATCGGTTCGCCGCTTTGGCTTTTCGGGATCCCTCACGCCTTGCACCAAAGGTTTCTTTTGGTGAATTGAAGGGCCTTTTGCCGCAGCCTGTTAATGGAACTTTGGTGAATGGTTTTAATAAACGTGATACAATTGGGGGTGTTACCAAAGGAATTTCAATAGCAACCCGTCCTAATGCCATTGTCTCCGCGCCGTCGGATGGTTGGATTTCCTATGCTGGACCGTTTCGCACCTATGGTCAGCTCTTGATCCTTAACGTCGGCGGAGGGTATTATATCTTGCTTGCAGGGATGGACCGTATCAGCGTAAGTTTAGGGCAGTTCGTACTCGCCGGTGAGCCGGTAGCCACGATGGGCGATCCTCAAAAAGATACTTCTGGTCAACCATCTTCTGATAAGAGAGTACCGACCTTATATATAGAGTTCCGAAAAGACGGAACGCCAATAGACCCGACGCCTTGGTGGAGTTCGGGCTCGAATGAGAAAGTTCGTGGATGATGCGTAAGCTGACCTATCTTCTGACCGGAGCCGTATTGGGCGGGGGTCTTGTCGCGTTTGCCTTTCAAGGCTTACCACTCGTTACTGGGAGTGCGGTGGCCGCAGGTTCAGAAACCTATCGCCAGCTTAATCTCTTTGGCGATATTTTTGAGAAGATTCGAACAGATTATGTCGAAAAGCCGGACGATGCAAAATTGGTTGAAACCGCTATCAACGGTATGCTTGCAGGCCTTGATCCCCATTCGAGCTATATGGACCCGAAAAGCTTTAAAGACATGCAGGTCCAGACCAAGGGCGAATTTGGCGGATTAGGCATCGAGGTGACGCAAGAAGATGGCAATGTAAAGGTCGTCACCCCGATTGATGATACGCCCGCATCGCGCGCGGGCCTTTTGGCCGGCGACTTGATCGTGGCCATTGATGGCGATCCTGTGCAGGGCCTCACCTTAAACCAAGCCGTTGATAAAATGCGCGGCCCCGTTAAAAGTCCGGTTGTCTTGAAAATCACCCGAAAGGGTAAGGCTGATTCCTTCGATGTCACCTTGGTTCGCGAAGTCATAAAGATTTCATCCGTCAAACCACGCGTTGAAGGCGATGTCGGTTATATCCGTATCACCCAATTCACCGAAAAGACCTTTGACGGCCTTAAAGCGGCACTTGATCAATTTGGTCGGGATATTCCAGCTGATAAACTCAAGGGTTACATCGTTGATCTTCGTAACGATCCGGGTGGATTGCTTGATCAAGCCATCGCTGTTTCCGATGCGTTCCTAGAGCGCGGAGAGATTGTATCGACCCGTGGCCGAAATGCCGATGATGCCCAACGTTATATGGCGCGTTCCGGTGATTTAACCAATGGAAAGCCCTTGGTTGTCCTGATCAATGGTGGCTCTGCATCCGCGTCTGAAATTGTCGCGGGTGCCTTGCAAGACCATAAGCGCGCCACGATTGTCGGAACGCGTTCTTTTGGCAAAGGCTCGGTTCAGACCATCATTCCATTGGGTGCAAATGGTGCGTTGCGTTTAACAACTGCGCGCTATTACACGCCGTCAGGCCACTCTATTCAAGCCAAAGGCATTGACCCTGATATTCAAGTTCTACCGGATGTTCCGGACGAATTTAAGGGCAAGGATGAAACCAAAGGCGAAGCGTCGCTTAAAGGTCATCTGAAAAATGGTGATAATGAGCAGGGCGGCTCATCCGCCTATGTCCCTCTTGATCCAAAACAGGATAAGCAATTGAACTATGCGCTTGATTTGCTTCGGGGCCTTAAAAATGACGACGCTCTGGTGAAGAACAATTCAGGCACTACAGCCAATTAATTTCTAATCGACGTGAGTCGAACTCATAAAACAGCGCCTTAACGGGCGCTGTTTTAACGATAAATTCGCAAGTTTTGCTTAATCCTTAGCATCCAATCGGATGTTGAGGATTTTTTATGACGATGATCGCCGCACATGAGGGAGCCTTGCCAAAGGGTGCAAGCAAACCCTTTAACTTCCCCATCCTTATCGGGTTGTTATTGTGTGGTTTAATCGTCCTCGCTTTAGGTGGCGTTTATGTCTGGCGATTGCAATTGCCTGCGCCAGAGGCGGTGATTGCCATTTCTTGGCCGGAAACCGCTCTACCGTCGGCACCCCAAGAAAAGCCGATCATTCAACCCAAAAATGGTCGAGGCCTTCAGCCCGCGCCCGATCCTCGTCTGGTTGATCCCCATTCCGCTGGATTATTGCCAAAGATCGCGGAGGACGGCACCCGTCCGTTTGAATTTTATGCACGACCCGTAGCCCCAGTATCAGGGGGTTTAGTCGACGCTCCACGGATTGCTATTCTTTTAACAGGCGCGGGTATAGGGCAACTGACAACTGTCGAAGCCATTGTAAAATTACCGACCAATATTTCGCTTGCTCTTTCGCCCTATGGCTCCGACCTTGTGCGCCAAGCCGCCGATATAAGAGGCGAGGGACATGAAGTTATGCTGGACCTTCCCGTTCGTGATCCGAATGGGCCGCCCGGAGGAACTGGACCACGGGCGCTATCGGACAGCATAGATAGGGATGAGAACCAACAGCGGCTATTTTGGACGATGGCCCGATTTCCAGGATATTTCGGGGTTTCGGGTCAATTTACAGCCCGTATTTCCCAAAATGGTGCCGCGCGCTCGGTACTTTCAGAGATTAAAGACCGCGGTCTTAGTTTCCTCGATTATTCAGCCGATGAGCGGACACTGATGCTGGATAAAGATTTACAACCTCAAGCCATCGATGATGCACTTCGCCAACTTGAACAAAAGGCCAATATGCAAGGTATTGCTATCGGGGTTGCGGCAACAACACCACTCGCGATAGACCGTTTAAAGAATTGGAGCGCGGGGCTTGCTTCACGGGGCTTTCGACTGGTGCCGGTGAGTGCGCTACTGCATGGAGATGGATAATCCAAATGCGTCATGAAGATATGCCCTATCGCCGGAATGTGGGCATCATGCTGCTTAACGATGAAAACCATGTCTTTGTCGGACGCCGACGTGCCGAGGCGGGTCCTGAACATGTCGATGCGTCCCATGCTTGGCAAATGCCTCAAGGCGGGATTGATGCAGGCGAAGACCCTTATCCCGCAGCGCTAAGAGAATTGGCCGAGGAAACAGGGGTAACGCGTGTCACATTGCTCGCCGAAGCCCCCGATTGGTTAAGCTATGATTTGCCGCCAGCGGTTGCCAAAGAAGCCTGGCGCGGCAAATATCGTGGTCAAACCCAGAAATGGTTTGCCTTTCGGTTTGAAGGTGACGAAAGCGAGATCAATATTCTCGCTCCTCCCGGGGGCCATAAACCCGAATTTGTTGAATGGAAATGGGTGCCAATGCCCCATTTACCAAGCCTGATCATACCATTTAAACGCGCAGTTTATGAACAGGTTGTAGCAATGTTTCGTCATCTTGCGCCTTAATCAAAGCCTTCCTGCGGTTGACCGCCATGAGGCCTATCGCGATTAGCGCCATACCAATCAGATTTTGTGCGCTGATGGGCTCTCCGAGGACGACGGCACCAAGCGTAATAGCACTGGGCGGGATCAGCAGCGTAACGAGTGCAATCGCCACTGCGCCGGAACGCGTCAACACGTGAAAAAACAGCAGATAGGCAATTCTCGTACACAACATACCAAGGGCAACAACGCTTAAAATGGCATAAATAGGCGGCAAAGCGAGCGTCCAAGGCTGATCAACCCAGCACGCCAGAGGCAATAGAATCAGGCTCGAACTGCTGACCTGCCCGAATGCGATTTCGAGGGGCTTCAAACCCATTGAGACAAAGCGGCGACCAAAGATATTGGATGTCGCATATGAAATGGAAGCGGCAACGCAAGCCAATTCGCCGATTACGCTTGCATCGATATTGAGCAGCAATCCGGGGCCGATCAAGACAATTACGCCACAAAAACCAAGGCCAATACCGATGAGCTTATACGCCGTCAGCCTCTCATCCGTTGTCAGAAGATGCGCAAACATAAGGGTAAAAATCGGCGTCATCGCATTAATGATCGAGGCAAGACCCGCGCTGATTGAATGGGTGCCGAATACGATCAAGGACATCGGAATGACGTTGTTAAGAAGGCCCATCCCTAAGAAGGCGCGCCACTTCACCCATCCCTTGGGGAGTTGAAGCCCCGAGACCAACAAAATGGCCCCAAGAGTCATTGCGCCAAATGCTACGCGCGCAAAGACAATTGTGAAAACCGGCAGAAATCCAACGGCAATTTTCATAAAGAGATAAGACCCGCCCCAAATGATCGAAAGCGTGATTAACGCGATCCATTCAACGGGGCCGATGGCACGAAAGGGCGAGGATACAGGCATGGGTATGGCCTTGGGGTGAGAATCATCGGTGCGTATTGACTATTGTGTGGTGATATAACGCCCAAAAGCCACCCGATTCCGCTTGAGGTCTCAACGGCCTTTGGTCCAATCAAGGATAATTTTGCAATTCTCGCCGCGTGACATCGTTTCAATCTTTTAAGACAACCTCATTGGCAGGAATAAACTTGATCCTGTCTTATTTTAACACCGCATAATTTCGCGGTTGTCCAAGGCCAAGGGCCGCTTGCACAGTTTGGTCATAGCCATAGATATCGCCGACATGGTGTAGTTCGCCCGCTTGGTCGGAAACCACTGTAAAATAAGTCAATTGCACAGGCAGCGGTTCTTTTAGCTTGATCACCCGCTCGCCTCTACCAATGAGCGTTTTTAGCTCATCAGTTGAATATTTGGGGTCGTTAAGCACCACGGACGCGAGCGAAAACGGATCTTCAACCCGCACACAGCCATGGCTATAGGCTCGCTCTGTATTGGTAAAAAGTTTGCGTGTGGGTGTATCGTGCAAATAGACCGAATGTTGGTTAGGGAACATGAACTTCACAAATCCCAGAGCGTTCTTTTCACCGGGCGGTTGGCGGATGGTTACGAGATCACCATTTTGCGTGACTTCATAACCTGATTTAGCTGCAAAATCGGGATCTTCTGCGAGTTTAGGTAGAAACTCTTTTTTCACAATCGAATAAGGGACATGCCAAGACGGGTTTACAATCAGATACTGCATCTTCTCCGAAAAGATCGGCGTTGGTGTATCGGGCTTGCCAACAATCGTTTTCGTTGAATGTACAACTCTTCCGTGATCGATTACATGCAACATAAATTCCGGCAAATTAACTTCGATATAGCGATCCCCAAGCTCACGTTCCACCCAACGCCAGCGCTCCATATTAACGATCAGATCAAACGGTGTAATCGGGTTTTGCGCAACCATAGCCGTTGTTGTTTTAATCGGTTTCCGCGATGGTTGAAGCCCTGTGGCAGAGGAGGTTTCGCCAATGCTGCCCGTTGTCTCCCGTAGCATGGCTAATTTCTCTTTGAGGAGGCGATACCCTGCTTGCGGCGGGTTATATCGCGCCAGAACCTCCCCCGGATTGGATGACCCAATCAAATTGGCCAAAACGGCAGATGAGCTTGGTAAATCAAGCTTTGGCGTTATTAATTTTGAGAGACGGTTCAAATCAATCCGCGCGCCGCGCGCGTCTCGTGCATAAGCAATGGCCGATGCTGAGATCATAATATCCGATAATGCGCGAGATGATGCCGTATCCGCCTCGCTCTTGAGCGACGGTAGAGGATAATCGGACGGATTAAGTCCATCCTCATCGGCCTTCATTAATCGATCCGTTAGCATTGCCGTTCGAGCTTGAATACCCTCACCACCAATCCAAATAGGTGCATTGTCGCGGGTGGTATAAAACGCAATAAGCGTTTCCCATTCGTGCTTCGGTAAATGGGCAAGATGCGGAAGCGAGGCGATGTTGGGCAGTAAGGTTGCAATAGCCGATGCAATCTCCGTTGACGAAAGGATTGGCTTTGTATCCGCAATAGGTGCTTCACTAAAGGCAATTGCGGGTACATCATCGACTAAAGAAGACGTACGGGATTCAATCATTTGCTCATCGGCGCGGGCAGGCCAATGGAGTGCGCTGATAAGAGCAAACGATAAAATGAGCCGCTTCACGCTGCATCTCCTAATATAACGCGATTTTGCGTCTCGTTGATGTCATGCTTTTCTTGAAATTTTCGGTAAAGCGTTGATCGGCCAAGACCAAGCGCTTTTGCGGCACGCCCTAAGGATCCACTGCAATGCTTTTGCGCCATTTCAAAAATCTCATTTTCGATTTCTGAAAAAGGTCTAAGCGTTCCGTTTGAATCAAAAAGAGCTAATGTGTCGTTTCGATAATGGCTGATTGAAGGACCAGAGTGGGAGGCAAGTTTACCGTCAAAATCGATATCGCTTAACCAAGGCGACGATGCGCGTTGAACGGCTAAGCGAAGGGTGGCTTCAAATTCAGGATAATTACCACGCCAAGGCTTTTGTACAATCATATCAATAGCACCCTGCGTCAGCCCGCGTATATTCTTACCCTGTTCAGAGGCTATTCGCTGCGCAATACGCTCGGCTAAAATTGGTAGATCGAACGGCCTTTCCCGCAGAGGCGGAATGCGAATAGGCGATACGGTTAGACGATAGAAAAGATCTTCGCGAAAAGCTCCAGAACGTGCAAGATCAATGAGACTTTTTTTACTGCTGGCAATCAATCGCGGCGTTTTACTCGATGGCCGTATCATCATCGCTGATTGCGTAAGCATGGACTGTGCAACGCCATCCAAAGCATCAATGGAGGAAAGATAAAGCGTTCCGTTTTTCACCCGCTCAATAGAAGCATGAAGGCGATGGATGCTCTGCGACGTTTTCAGCAAGGAACAGTCGATTGAGATAAAATTCTTTTTGCTTCGCCGCGAAGAACCATGAATAGCACGCGCCAATTGGGATTTGCCGCATCCATCTTCCCCTTCAATCAAAACTGGAAAATCGCTTTTTAATGTTTTGGCAGCATGGTCGACAATTCGTGCAAATACCGGATCGCCACTTGCCAGACCGTCAAGCGTCAATCGTTGAGACGACAGATGATGCTCCGCTTCTACGCCGGCGATGAGGGATCTAAAGCGAAGCGCGTTCATTAAAGAAACCTGAAGCCGTTCGGGTCCGACCGGTTTAATCACAAAGTCAGAGGCACCTATTGAGATGGCACCCATCACGCCATCGACGGCGGCCGGTGTAACCATCGTGATGACGGGGATGCGTGAGCCGATTGAGATCAATCGATGCAAGACTCCTAAGCCATCAAGTTCAGGCATGACTAAATCGAGCAATATAACATCGATTTCTTGTCCCGCCGGGCTTGCGATCAGCTTTAAGGCCTCTTCACCGCCATGGGCCATGCACACATTATAGCCTAACCGCGTGACAACCCTCTCTAGTAAAGATCGGTGTATCGGATCATCATCAACAATAAGAACTGTATTCAGCATTCAAACCGTCCAACAGGGACGGATCGTCCCGAATCGATTTGATTTTGCGTTGATTTGGTAAAAGCAGCTTTAACGGAGCGACAAAATATAAAGTTTTTTGTCTTTCCCATTGATCGTTCGTTCGAAGCAGCCAATATGTAATCTATAAATCCCGTGAGTAGGGCCTGTTAACCGATTTTGAAAGCCAGTGGTCGCGTTATGAATGTTAAATCTGTTTACCCATCAAACTCTTCTGTTCTTTTGTCATCTGTTGCATCCACGATTTCAACCGCAAAAGATATGAGTTTGGGGCCATTGCCCGAATGGAATCTGACGGATTTATATAGTGGTATGGACGCGCCGGAGTTTGAGGCAGATTTTCTTTGGGTAGAGGCCGAATCAAAATCCTTTTCTAATCGGTATAAAGGCAAGCTCGATGAAATTGCCCGCGCAGCCAATGCGTCGCACCAATTAAAAGAGTGTATCGCAACCTATGAAGCCATCGATGATCGATTAGGCCGCATCTTATCCTTTGCGGGCCTTGTTTATGCGGGCGATACAAGCGATCCGCGACGCTCAAAATTTTATGGTGATAGCCAAGAACGTGCGACCAAAATTAATTCTTACCTTCTGTTCTTCACCCTCGAATTAAACCGAATTGACGATGCCATTTTGGATGCCGCTGCATCTATTGCACCCTTGGCGCATTACAAGCCTTGGCTTTCCGATATTCGCATGGAAAAGCCATACCAGCTTGAGGATCGGCTGGAGCAGGTTTTTCTTGAAAAATCGGTTACTGCGTCAGGCGCTTGGAATCGTCTCTTTGATGAAACCATGTCCGACTTGCGGTTTCGTTTCGAAGGAGAAGACTTAACCCTCGAATCCGTTCTTGATAAATTCCAAGATCAGGACGGTGAAATTCGTCGCAAGGCATCGGACTCTCTTGCGGCAACCTTTAAAGAAAATCTCCGCACCTTCACCCTCATTACCAATACGCTTGCCAAAGATAAGGAAATATCGGATCGCTGGCGCGGCTTTAAGGATGTAGCCGATAGCAGACATCTGTCCAATCGGGTGGAACGCGAAGTGGTTGACGCGCTGGTCAGCGCCGTTCGCGCGGCCTATCCCCGTCTTTCCCACCGTTATTATAAGCTTAAAGCCAAATGGTTCGGCATGGAGCAGCTCAACCATTGGGACCGTAACGCGCCTTTGCCCAAGGTTGACCAGAAAATCATTCCATGGACCGAGGCGCGGGATACCGTGCTCGATGCCTATGGCGATTTCTCTCCCCGCATGGCGGCTATTGCCAAGGATTTCTTCGATAAGCAATGGATCGACGCGCCTGTTCGCCCCGGCAAAGCGCCGGGTGCTTTTGCCCATCCAACGGTGCCTTCATTGCATCCCTATGTGCTGGTCAATTACCTTGGCAAACCCCGCGATGTGATGACCTTGGCGCATGAGCTTGGCCATGGCGTTCATCAGGTCTTGGCCGCCCAAAATGGCTCGCTCATGGCTCCCACACCCCTGACGCTCGCCGAAACAGCCTCCGTCTTCGGCGAGATGCTGACCTTCCGCCGCCTCCTAGACCGGATTACGGACAAGGCCCAACGCAAAGCCATGCTCGCCTCAAAAGTCGAAGACATGATCAACACGGTCGTTCGCCAGATCGCCTTTTATAGTTTCGAGCGGGACATTCATATCCAGCGCCAGAAGGGCGAGCTGACCGCCGAGCAGATTTGCGAGATTTGGCTCAACGTCCAACGCGAAAGCCTCGGACCAGCCATCAAGCTAGGCGAAGGTTATGAGACATTTTGGACTTATATCCCGCATTTCATCCATTCGCCCTTCTACGTTTACGCCTATGCCTTTGGTGATTGCCTCGTAAACTCGCTTTATGCCGTTTATGAAAATGCCTCCGAAGGCTTCGCCGAGCGCTATTTCGCTATGCTCTCAGCAGGCGGCACCAAGCATCATTCCGAATTATTGGCACCCTTTGGCCTCGACGCCCGCGACCCGGCCTTCTGGCAGGTTGGGCTTTCGCTGATCGAGCGGATGATTGTGGAGCTTGAGGGGATGGAATAAGGGGTAAAAAACCATCCATTATACATTGCGTTATACAAACTGTCTTGTTATACAGTTTGTATAACGATGTGGAGCGTGTAGCGATGAAGCTTGAATTTAAAAAAATTGGCAATTCGACGGGTCTTATTTTCCCCAAAGAGCTCATGACGCGCCTTGGGCTTAAACCTGGTTCGGAATTGTTCGTTGTCACCGATTCATCAGGGGGCGTCAGGTTGACGCCTTATGATCCTGATTTTGAGGAGAGCATGAGCCTCGTTGATGGCATTATGGAAGAATACAAAGACACTCTGAAGGAGCTTGCAAAATGACCACGGAAACGATGGAAGTTGCTGGTTTCTCGGATCAGGTTCAGGCGGGGTATGGTCCTCGTTGGCTGACGTTTAAGGAAATTATAGCACTTCATGAGAAGCAATTAGAGCGGTTTGGTGGACCTGCTGGTTTGCGTGATCCGGGCGCACTTGAATCAGCGCTTA
>Ga0316217_10003228_pt1 | contig 18813 bp, 13 predicted proteins | sample 1anoAmetaG_FD_203633 | JGI IMG/M metagenome (GOLD analysis project Ga0316217, IMG submission 203633) | Freshwater microbial communities from Trout Bog Lake, Wisconsin, USA - 1anoA | ecosystem: Environmental > Aquatic > Freshwater > Lake > Hypolimnion/Profundal zone | place: USA: Wisconsin...
AGTGCTGTTCGGATCTTCAGAGATATAGTTTTACGAGTTGCTGCTCCGGCGCATCCTGGGACTCATATCCTAGTAGCTTAAGTACAAGGATCACCTCAGGCTGCTGCTCAACGTCTCCCTCCCCATCAAGGACCCCAGGTTCAAAGAGTCAGACTACTACGCCAGCGTGATAGAGCAGTTGAGGAAGGGACTGCTCGCAGTGCTATGATGTAAATAGACGGACTGTTATTTTGTTAGGATGGAATGAGCTATTAATTATTGAGGCCACAGCTTATCGGGATGAGCTGCTCGAGTTATCCTCATAGCCTGTAGCATTTTGGATGGGATGGACTACTCGAATTACCTCATAGGCTGTAGCATTTTGGATGATGGGTTGGGCTGAAAGGAGGGCCGGGTGGGTACAATCCAATCAATAACTTTTAGTTAAGTTGCCCATTTAAACTGGTTATATCAAATAACACATGTGATGCTCATGCAGTGTAAAGGAGAATTGTATAGATGGATAGCATGGACGAATATGAGTATGTTTGTGACCTTTCCAGAGGGCAGGTGCATTAATGGTTGGCAGTCCGCATATTCAGTGAGAACAGGAGATGGCTGGATGTAACCAGCCATCGCTTATGTGATATGCAGGTGGATATGTGGTATGCAGGTGTGGAGATGACTGGATTGGCAGGTTCGACCAATCTAGTCTATTCTGAACTGAGTTAGTATTCTGCTGGGATTGGTAAGATGAGGTATAAGAATAGTGATGATATCTAATCTAGTTGGATGTCTAATCTAGTTGGATGTCTAATCTAGTTGGATGTCTAATCTAGGTGGATATCAGTATGGATAATATGAGTTTAATGGTGTTGGGCGCAATAATGGAGTAGCCTGACGCCATCGATTGCTAATCCAGGTGTGGCCAGATAGTTACAGATGGCTGCTGCGCGAGGACAAGACGACCAGATACGACCCATCTATCAGTTGGCAATCAGCTGGGAGGTGGCCGGGTGGGACCCCCCTGCAGCCGGCAGCCACTGCGGGGCAGGTGGCCCAGATATCCCATTTGACTGCTGCCGGCCCACCCCGCAGACCTATTATTTGGCCAGGTTAATATGTATTGCCTTATAATGGCGATGGAATTATTCTAGAAGCAATCTGATTTCAAACGCCCCCCCCATTATCCCAGGCCATAATTATTAGCAGTGGGCCATGCCGAAGTACTCCAAGGTCTACCTCCGCAACAAGAAGGAGTCCAACATCTCCCTCCCCCTCAGATACAGTTTTCTAAGGTCCATCTTCGTTGACAAAATGTCCGTCAAAAACGTCCCTTTTCATTTATGCAGGCCGCCCTCAAGTGGAAGATACACTACTCCTCAGCCAAAATCATCGCCCGCCTAGCCAGGAAATCCAACGAGGCCCCCCTCTTCACCACCCGTCCCCGCCCCACCATCCAGTGCGCCTGGACCCCCCTCACCCCCCACCCATACACGACCCAGGAGAGCTCAGAGGGGGAGGACGAGAAGGGGGAGTGCAAGAGGGAGGGACTGATGGGAGATTCAACGGACAGCGTGGGGTAGGGGCAGGTGTGCGTGGGGTGGAATAGGTTGGAAATTATTAGCACAATAGGATGGAGTTATTTAAATGTTATCGAGTGAGGGGCCAGGTTATGGATGATTTTATTTCTTATATTATGAGCCAACATTTTAATGCCTGCCCACAACACCATCCCCCCAACCACACCTGACCAAATACATCTCGCCAACTATAGCCTTTAATAGGCAAGCACCAAACGAACACAACATAGACCAACATGCAGATAGAATGGACTCTAAGAGCAGGCAGATGCGTCAGTGAATATGATGAATAGGCAATGATCTAGTGAAATCAGGGCTTGGCGGGAGGCGGGGTGGGGTAGGAGGTGTTGGGCGAGGTCTTGGGCAGGTTCATGTTCAGGATCTCGTTGTTGAGCAGCACCTTGTTCCTGGTTTCAGCCAGTATCTGGGCTATCTTCTAGGTGTACTCTATCTTGCGGACGTCCAGGTAGGCTGAATGGGGGATGAGGTACAAGGGTTGTTCTTGGAGGCCTGGCCCACCAGCTCGATGGACTTGGCTGAGGCTTCCGCCTTGATGATGGTGCTTTTCTTGAGCTACTTGGCCTGGTCCACCTCGTACTTGGCCCTTTCAGCCTACTGCTGCGCCACCTGCTTCCCTAAATATCACAACCACTACCTTCGATGGCCTACAGGTACTCCTTCCCGAATGTCAAATTGGTGATGGCCAGGTTATCAATGATGATGTTGAAATGGGAGGCTCTTTCCGACAGCAGCTGCCTGATCCTCTCGGAAACCTGGTCCCTCTGGCTGAGCAGCTGCCCGGCCGAAAACTGGGCAACCACAGTTCTGAGGATCTAGTTGCAGAGGGCCGGCAGCACCTTCTGCTCGTAGTTCTTGCCCAGCCTGGCGTAGATAGTGTGGATGTTGTTGACCTCTGGGTGGAAGAGCACCCTAATGGACAGTTTGATGTTCTGCATGTCTCTGTTGGCAGTTTATGCGTGTATTTCGTTCTCTCGGGTCTGCACATTGTAGATGATGGGCTCCTCGATGAAGGGGATCAGGAAGTTGACGCCTTCCCTGTACACCTAGGGGGAGAGCTTGCTGGAGAATTTGTTGAACTTGATCGCGTAGTGGCCGACATCAACTAAATGGGCTGGCTATTACCGTAGTAGTATGATTTGAGACCTAGCAGGGCCAGACCTCCGAGTAAGATGGGCGCCCAACCCAGGCTGAATTTGGCATTTTTGAAGTATTTCTCGAACTGCTTGAAATCCATGCTTATCGACCTCAATTAATTGACTTGTTAATTATAAACAATACTATAGATAACTACATGTCCTTTGCGATAAAATCGATAACAAAGAAGTCTGCAAGAAAGGAGATAAAATGGGCAGCACAGGAGTATGGATGAAGGAGGGTTGAGGCAGATACCGAGTATATAGCTGCATTATATTGAGGCTTAATCTATAATATAGCTGTTATTATGTCAACTGTTAGGAATGAGCTCAGCAGCTCTCAAAGGAGAAACTACTCCTTCGCCAGCCTCAACGAAGAACTCAGCTTCAGCAACATCAACATACCCAAGAAGAAGCCGCCCGCCCACGAATAGTCTCCCCCCAAGGCTCACAAGTATGCCAGATAAGCACGAGAGTACGAGATGAACCGTGAAACCATAGTCCCCAACCAGCCCCCCTACTCCGCCCTCCCACCCATCATCATCGACACTATCCACAGCGTCGAGGTGTTGTCGGAAGAGAACAGGAGGCTAGAAGAAGTCATCTTCTACCTAGGCAACAATAACGACAAACTCATCATCGATTGCGATGAGAAACAGAAGGAAATAGCCTTCCTCAAAATCTGCACCCAGAAGTTCAAAGAGTAGTCCGAAGCCTAGATCCGGAAGCTCAAGGAAATGCTCAATGACAAAGCCTCAGAATGCGAAAGTCTGGCAAAAAATGCCAGAAGAGAGAAGGAGAGCTTTTAGCAAGAAACGGAAAGACTGAAGTTCAGCCTGAAGTCGGTGATTGAGAAGAAAAACGATGAACTCTTCAACATCTCGAGGTAACGCGACAGGGAAAGCCACAGCATCAGGAAAGAATTGCAGGGCTCAATAGAAGAAATGCAGGTCGCACAGAAAAAGGAAACCGAATAAAACGCCAAGGTCATCAGTCGCTTGAATGAAGAGCTCACTTACTTTAAGTAAAAGTACGAAAAGGCCAATGAGGAATACCATAGGCTAGATGGGGAGTTCCAAAAGGAGAAGCTCAAAATATTCGAGGAGAACTAGGCGAATTTAAGCTAGCTCAAACAAAAGTACTACAGAAATAAGCTTCTCTTGATTGAGACCAGCCAAGGGTAAGTTAGGATCTTAGAGGAGAGTTCCTAATTGCAAAGAGACGTGTTTTTGACTTAGCTTGAAAAAATGAGGGAACAGATCTAAAGGGTCCTGCAAGAGAACAGCCAGCTCACGCAAATAGGCATCCAAAACAACTAGTATCATGAGTAGAACTTGAAAAAGCAGGAAGGTCTCATAGAAGAATTAAAGCATAAGGTATAAAGCATTTATAGGACAAAGTAGCAGTAGATAGAGACTTTAAAGATAAAAATAGGGATCCTACATCACTAAAACCTAAAAGCAGTATAAAGTACCTATGTGGTCCGTATCAACCATCTCTAAGATCGAGTCAAGTCACTAAGCAGCTAAGTTTAGAGGTTGGAGAATGTTTTAAAGAGATAACTGTAAAAAAACAATGATTTGGCTCTGAAGCTAAGGAAGAAGGAAGCTCAAATTCAGGAGGAATTGGCCAAAATTAAGCTCATGCATTCTAATGCAGAGGAAGCATTAAGAATCAAGTTCTAAACCCAAAAATCGATGATTATGCAACACAGCGCACAAATGATCAAAAGTTACTAAACTAAAGCTAATAATGTACAGTTTTACGAATAGGAACTCAGGAAACTAAGGAGCAACTTAGCTGACAAGACCAAAGAATGTGACTAGCAATAAGAATAGTTTAAGCAGCGTACCCTCTAATGGTAAAGATAAAGAGAAGAGCTTACGAAACATACTAGAGCATTAAACCAAGCTTTAGAAGCCACAAATGCTGAAATATAGAGAAGAATCGAATAAAAAAGCAAGTAAATTGAAAGGCTCAATGAGAAGATTTTGAAGGTAATTAGGGAGAGCCCACTTCCTGATTATTCCCATTTCTAACAAGAAATTGAAGACTTGAAGAAGAGGCTGAATGAGAAGACAGACAGTGAAAAAAACTGGAAAGAAAAGCTAGATTTCGCAGAGAAAAAATGCAGAGAATACCGTGAATAGTTTTAGAAACTGCATCTTGAAGGAGATGTGGTAATAAACGAGGCAAAAGCTGAGTGGTAGTCTATTGCCTAGCAAAAACTAGCGGAACTCCATGAATTTTACAACAAAAAGCAGAGTCTCCTCTAAAGTGAGAAAGATCAACTCAAAAACATAAGAGATTAGCTTTAAAACAAGATTACTCGCCTTGTAGTTCAATACAAATAGCTTTAGAATACTCTTTATGAGGCAATGAGCTCTCTGAAGAAAAGAAGTGAATTTGACTAAAAAGTGATTTTGCTGGGACTTGACACAAATTTGGTGAAAAACAAGCGGCAACTCTTTGAATAATGATTGTCTGTTTATAAAAGAATCACTAAATACTCATTAAGTTGCTTTTTTTTGCTTAAGAAATCCCCATCTCAGGGATCACACGGTTGGCAATCAGATACATTTTTTACTATTCAAATGCTTTTCTGACTTCGCTAGTTTTCAGTTCTCTTTATTTCTTTGTTTTCGTCATTTCTCCAATCTTCTTAATTCCTATCACCATTTCGTCTAAGGTTAGCTCCGCCAAGGTCCCCATCAGATTAAAGAAGTTATCATCATTGGACTACAGGCCAACTGACTCACACACTCTCTTGGTCAGTGTGTCAGGAATGGTGCCTTTGCTTTTCGAGGATTCAATCAAAATGGAGTGCACAAGTTTATTGATTTGGACTTAGTCCTTGGACTCGTATTCGAAGCTTGGCCCAGTGTCTTCCATCGACTGCTGCTGGGCATAATCGTCTTCATAGTTCTCATCCATTGCCGGCAAATTGAGCTTATTATATTATCTACTTTAACTAAAGTAAAATTGAATTAAAAGCCAATTATCATATACTAACTGGTACCTTGAATTGCTCGTGAGAAGAGACCTTCTTCAGCACATTTTCGTACTTCTTTTTCTACTCGAACTTCACCCTTTCATCTTCAATCACCACATCTTTGAACTTCACCTTTTTGGGTTTAGCCTCATTTATCGTCTTTGATGATTCAGTTAAAGTAGCATTATAAATCATTGTATTGTTGGGTTTTAGATTGACTTTGCTTAGGTATTAGAACTAAAGTTCCAATTTTTTGTGAAAGAAGGGGTCTCTGAGATATCGTTCAACGCATTGTTCCTCAGTCATATTCTTTAGACAAGGCAGGTCCAACTCTCTGTAAGTTTTGATGATATCCATGGTTTTGGCATCTACCCTTGAATAAGCATCTAAATTAGTCTGAAGACTTGGTATTTGCTCTCTAGAAACTTCCTGAATGTCCGAAAGATGGGAACTAAAGTGTCTATTGATGGATATCTTATGTTTGGGGGGCTTTTGTGCTGTACGAGTCCTTACATGGTTCTTGGGAAAGTTCCGGTTTTAGTGCTATTGCATAGAAGAAATGTTAACTTGTATAATCAATCTAGAAACAATTTGAGAAATAGGATAAAGATGAAATAAATAAGTTTAAGTATCAAAGGGGCGAAAACTTGAGGTAAAGCAGTCCGCAAAACTCTGCTTAATTCACGCTTTTAAGTGTGTATACACTTCTTACATCAACTATGATCGAATAATTGCACTTAGCAATAGTTACGTTACCGTTTTTAAGTTCGATACTCCCGTCCAAATACTCTTTTTGCTTCTAGAGCTGCAGCTAGAAACTCTTCTAGGATTTGTTGAGGATTACTTAGGTTTATTGAGTTTCGTTTTTGTATAAAATGCTTAATTTGGGGTCTCTCAGTGTAACATTCAAATGACACTAGGTGGTTTAAATACTATTCTAGAATCCTTAGATAAACATCTTGAAGTTCATAGCATTAGATTAGCTCAAGTTTTTTAAGGATTCTGGTTTCCTGAAAGAAATGGGAGCCTAAAAAGCTTTAGCTTACTGCGAAGTTTTGTGCTGATTGCTTATCGTAACCATTTGTGAAGTAGTAATTGTCTCCATGTGTGAAGTGGTTATTGCTTGAGACTGGTGCGAAGTATTCAAACTTTTGTTGCTATTTTGGTTTGCGAAAGAAACATTGGAAGACTATTGAGGCTGGTTGATGTTGGAGATGAAAAAATCATCATCCTAGTCCCATTATTGGTGATAGAGATTATTTAAAACTTCTTTTTGGTACTTTTCTTTCTGTTTCTCCTCCTTTTACTTAGACTGCATCTTGGCTAACAAACTTTCTTTGATAGACTGCTAACCTAATGAACTTTATTTCATTTTTTTTGTGTATATCTCTATTTGGTTATGTTCTCTCATAGTCAACTTGAATCCTATCTTCTAAAATATCTTTTTACTTTCCTCATATTCAACATTGTCGTCAAACAAAAAGTCTTGACAGGTTTGTTATCCAGATTAGAGGTTTTTGTAAAGCTGCGACAAACAGTATTTGCCTAGCTGAGCATCGTCTATGTATTTTTCCTTGACAAAACCATCTAGCATCAGTCCATAGATTATGTCGTACAAAAGATTGACGTTTATCATCCCATTGGAGTGACCTATCACTTAATGCAAGATTGTATTTGAAGAGTTATTTGATACTCCTAAGTCTTACAAAATGCGCTTTAAGCTTTCAAGTTCAATGAAGTTGTAAAGCAAATGGTCTTTTACTTTGATTTTCAGCTGCTTTAGGCTTTCTTCGTTGCTAAAATCGCACAAACTCTGCTTAATGAGCTCCTGGAAGTTGCCTGTCAAAGATTTAAGTATTGGTTTCACTTTAATCGCGTCATATGAACCTTTTTGTTCTGTTTTCTTGAGATCAAGGTCCTAGAATTTGTTCTAAATCTTCCCAAATAGAGGTAAAGTTTACTGGCCTAGATACTTTTGTTACAATGATTTGTTCAGAAATTAATTTTGAATCTACTAGTCTTCTTCCTATTCTGGAAGTACTTACTGCTGTAGCCCCAAGCAGGCTGTCTTAGATAGAAATTTTTCATTTTCACTGATTTCTTCCTGCATTTCATGTGAATCTACTTGAATTTAAACCTAACTTTGTCTTTTCCGCTATTTGACATACACTCCAAGCATTTACTAGACTTAAACTTGCTTTTTATTGTGCTATCTTGGCTATTTCCTTTGGACCTGGTTCAACAGGGCTTGAACCTGACTTATGGTGCCATAATAAAGCTGAAGATGAAACATATTGTTTATTTTACCTCCTTTTATATTCTAGACAGTTCTCTCTTCATCGTAAAGGTAAATTGGTTCCAAAGAACTAGCTATAATCCTTTGATTAGTATTCTGGAGTTGCTTCAATCCAATCTAACTGATCCCTAGAAGTTATTCAGCTCCCCATAGCTACAAAATAATCTTCTCCTGCGCTTTATTCTGTGAAGATCTGTTGTGCGGAAATATGTTGATATGCTTGTTGCAGGAGAGTTGGTTGGAACTAAACTAGATGGTTTACTTCGTCATTGGTATCTTGTAGCGACACTTCTTCACAGTTTTGTTGAAGTTACTCAAAGCCAAGTATATCTGCACTATTTCTATGTGTTATTAGTACTCTAACTCAATCCGCAAAGTTTTTATATTTGGGAGGACCTTCACTAATCTACTTTCCTATACGCTCAAGACCTTGCTCCTTGAATTGCTTCTCTAGGTTTGGCTAGTTTTCATATTTACAGTGAAAACTCCTTTGGTAGGTTGCAAAGCAAAGAGTCTCTGCATTTAGAATTCTCCAGAAGCATAAATCGACTTCATGTCGTAAGAATCAATCAAAAGAAATCTCAGTAAATTGACTTCTCTTTGTTCATTGATCACCAAGTTGCTGTTAAAGGATATACTTTAACCCTGCTTTATGCCACTCGCAGTGTAATACTCATCGGAGTCATCATTCAGGAAGCATTTCAGAACGAGGGATAGGTTTTCTTCGTACCTTTGCATCATCAGCTAGTGTATCTTTAGTCTTATATTGCCATTTTGAGACGAGATTTCATATTTTTAACGACTTTTTCCCATGCTTGTGCGTTTTTCTGCACTTCCCTTCGTCTCTCTGCTTACAAAGCCAGTTTTGCTGATAAGGTAGTTGCTTCTTTCTGATTAAGCTGGGATTGCTGAGTATGAATAAATGGTATTTGCTCTGAGTGGAGAATGTTCATCTTTGAAACTTTCTGCTTTGTTTGAAGAAGGATATTTAGGTGGCATCAGATCAGGCAAGTTATTGTAGTTCATTTTGTGCTGTGGCTTCTGATTGGCCGAAGGGTATTGAGGTGGAGTATTGCCGTAGTTGTAATTTTCCTTTTTCTCAGTTGGAGTCTGAGTTTACACATAACGACTTGAATCATAAGGCCTGTTTTGCATTTCAGCTATTAATCTGTCAATATCGTCTTCTATCATTCTTTAGTCCTATTCGAAGTTCTTGGCTACGATTGGAGTCTCGTTCAATTACAGGAAATCCTTCTGTAGATTTCGTAATTAGCTGATTTATCGCGGTTTCTTTTAATTGTTAATCAAAATGCTCTTTTTTTGGTTTTATTTGGGAGGTTATGATACTTTTTGCAAAAGTTGTAGAGCTGTCTTCTGAAAATTTTAAGGTTTTTCCCACTTTTTTTATTAAAAATTTTACAACTCCATTGAGGAAGGAATGGGAGAAATCCCGTCAATAATAAGCAAATCTTCTAAATTGATGGCTCCTGCTTCAAATAAAACTCTATTTATATCCTAATCAAACTACAGCAATAGCTAGCCAGAAATAGTGCTAACCCCTTTTTTGTTGTCATCGAAAATCTTTAACTTTTGCTTAGTTTCTAGCAAGTATCCGTTACTTCTGAAAAGGAAATCAATGTTTTTGTTATTTTTACTAAGTACTTAACTGCTAGGCAGCAAAGTAATGGGCATTTCACATTTGTATGCTTGATAGCAATCATCTACTATTAAAAAAGGAATGTTTCTGCAGTCACTCAAATAAGCGTAAAAGTGCCAAAGATTTGTTGCTATACGAAACCTGAAAGTTAACGGCTAACTTTCAGTATTGGCCTTAGTCCCCTTGAGATTGGATCCAAAAAAGTAAGGTTCAGCTTTAGTGATTTTGACTTTTGACTCAGGCAAAGACTGAAGTCTTATTGTGAGCTGTCCGTACGTATGAGCTTCTTTGCTTTCGAATTGGGGTGGCAACATTGGCAACATTTTCAAAAGTGAATTCGTTTATAACTCAAGTTATTTATAAGGCTTTAAAATAAGTTAAAAAGTTATTTTTGCTTAGAGTGAAAGAAAGTTTGTTTATTGACGTTTTATTCGAGCTGTCAATAATAATATTATTGAACCGGATGAGTTAAAATTAAGAAGGAGCGGATCCTTACCTAGAATATCAAAATATTTTAGCTCAAGACCAACCTAACAATAAAGATTCGAACCTTAATTTTACAAATAGTGAGCTAGTTTAGAATGGAGGGGAACCTTTGCTGCAGCCCGTCAAAGTTCATCTGCCTTCTCTTAAGGAACCAATCAGCCTCATCTCAGGAAACAAGCAAGATTAACATTTCAACGAAACCATTAAAAGGTCACCTATTGGCCAATTCCTTTCTCCTCAGTATTCAAGGCATTCACAAACCAAAAGCTAAATAAGGATGAAGATACTTCTATAAAACAATCGGCTGAAGTCCAATGTATAGGTACTGCGAAAGGATTTGGACTACCATAGAGCCAACGAGTTGAAAGTGGCCCAAATACTCAAAGAAAGCAAGGAAAAAATCTCTGATTTCAAAACCAGTCTCAAAGAAAAAAGTAAAAGGATTTCTGAAGTCACATAGAACAATGTCCATTTGCGAAAAGTTATCAACGAATTGAAAGACAAAGTCCAGCAAGTAACTTCTTACTCAAACTGGCAGTAAAGCCAGATTCGGGAGTTGAGCAGTAAGATTGAATAAATGAGCAGAGATGTTATTTGCAAAGAAAAGCTCCAATAACAAATAAATAACCTTTAAAATCAACTAAAAACTTGTTAGATAGCTTTTCTCAAACATGACTAAAACAAATCCAATTAACTTAGCAGATGTAGCTTTACGGGAGAGCTAGTGTCTGCCAACACCCTATCTTAGAGGAGTCCCTAACGATGGGGTACAATGAATGAGCTGGGAATGGACTAAGTTTAAATGTTCCAACAAAGGCAGGAAAATATGACAAATAATCAAGAATACTAAGATCTAAATGAACTCAATAGTAACCTTAGGATGAGAATACTTGAATTGTAAGGTGAGCAAGAAAAAATGAAAAAGCTGCTAGCTTAAAAGTAAAGATAATTCTAAAACTCTTTGACCAACCATTTGAAGAAGTCTGACGATCTTACAGAAGAGATACAGAAGGTTAACTATCGGTCAATAAACATGTAATAAGTAATAAAGGAAAAGGAACACTATATTGCAAGCCTCAACAATCAAATTTTTTTGATTAAAGAGTAGCTAAACAAAAAGCTAGAATCCGCAAGGCATTTGTAGCAAAGTCGACAGTAAGAACTAGAATAGTTTAAGAAAGCTATTGAGGAGAAAAACTAGAAAATCATTGAACTCAGCTAAAGACTGGCTGAAAAAGAAAGTGTGGCTAACGAAGAAAAGTACAATTACTATTTGGCTATACATTAGAAGGAGGAGCTGCTATCTAAACAAGAAAAGGAAGTTCAAGAAACTGTTAACTAGCTCACTGCTAAAAATGCCTTTTTAGAGAAAAGAAATGAAGAACTTTTGGTCAAAATCGAAGAGTTCGAGAAAATGCAAGAAGAATATGAATACATCGCAACTATGGGCAAACAAAGCATTAACTAAATGAAAAACCTAGAGAGGATTGTGTAGGCATTAAAAGAAGAAAATGAGTAATTGAAGGTAAAGCTGCAGTATCAAAAACAAACTTACGAAGAAAACCTTCAAAATATGTACCTCAAAAACACAGCGCTTGAAGATTAAAAAAATTTGTCCTTGCTGGAAATCCAAAAATATGCCAAAGAAATCCACCAACTAAAAATTGTCATCCAAAATCTCAACTTCGAACAGCTTTCGCCCAAGAAAGAGCATCAGAGAATCATTTAAGAACAGGAAGAGTTAGACAGCTACTAATAGTCATATTCTGAGCGCAAAGAAGCAAATAATGAATACTATAATATGGGTAATTACGAAGGTGGTGGTCCTCTCTAAGAGCAGTAGCCTCTCAGAGAATCATCAGAGTCTTCATCAAAGCTTTAAATATCTGATAGAGGCAATAACATCCTGAAGAGACAAAAAGTGCAAGAATAACTGTCTGAAGATTACCTAGTCTTGAAAGAAAAGTTGTAATAAGAAAGGAGTGCACATAACATCTCACTAGCTGACATCAATTACAAGCTTGAGGAAGAGAAAGAAATAAATTTGCAGCTTAAGAAGAAGATTAATCAGATGTAGTATCAAATAAAGCAACTTTCTACTGAAAGTATGGAAAACAAGCTGTCTTTTGATCTGGAAAAAGACGAAAAAAATAAACTCAAAGCCAAACTCTCAGAAATCAAAAACTAGTATGAAGAACGTATAAAAAAGCTAAACAACGTTTTAACTCACAGTGGAGATCAGCTGAAATAGAAAAGTGAAAGGATTTTTCAACTAGGCCTCGAGTTAGATAGAATGAAAACCTAACACTCATAAATGTCACATAAAGTGATCAATTTGGAGAGCAGTAACAAAAAGTATAATAATGAAAGAGCCATTTTGGAAAATTAACTTTCAAAGATGAAAATTGAGTGGAATAATGCTTCAATACAAAACAAGGCCATCTTGGAGCAAGAAATTGAAGAGTTGAAATCAAGCTTGAAGGAACAGCAAAATAGTAAATATTTGCAATAAAAATAGCTTTTCTACTCTATGCAGCTTGAACAGAAGTAAAAATAGCTCTAAAACAAAAACAAAGAGAATTTACGAAAATTGGAAGAGAAAATAGGTTAAATGATGAATTAACTGCAACATTTTCGGGAAAAGGATGAGATTTTCAAGAGGGAACATCAACAAATTCAATAAATGAGGAAAGAAATCCAAGACTTTTAAGAAAAATGCCAAATTTTGGAAGACCTACTAAAGTAGAAAAACAACAAAACTCAAGAGTTAGCCCTTAAAATAAGTTCTCTTTAAAATAACAATCTTAATACATCCTAGTCAAGAGAAATGTGTTAGGTTTTGCTAAAAGAGAAAGAATATCAGATAACTGAACTAATGAAAGAAAAGGAAGATGCTATGAAATAGCTGTAAAGTAAAAGCTACTAAAACAATAATCTTACAATTCAGCTTCAAGTTGTTAAATAAGAAAATTAAGCAATCAAAGGTAAAATAGATGCACTATAGAGCACTATCAATGCTTTAAATAAAAAAGAGTAAAGATACAAACAATAGTTTGAATAAAAAGTTAAGTTGTACTAAAATATTATAACTCATCAGAAAGATCATATCCAAAAATAATACATTTAAAAGCAATAACTCATCAACAATAGCCTAAGAGTTAGCTCAGAAATGATCCAAAGTACAACAAAGATCAAAGAATTCGAATCAGAAAAGGAACTTCTTTCTAAGAAACTCGATGAAACAGCAACCATACACTCCAAAGCTATCGCTGAGATTGAAAGGCTGAAGTAATAAAGATAAATGGTAAAGTAGTAAAAGCTGCAGCTGGAAAACAAATTGAAACTAGTTTAAGAGTCAATTAAGCTCAAAGATTCCAAAATTTAGTAACTTGACCTCAACCTCGCTAATTTGCAATCTTCTCTTGAGTACAGTAGAACTGAAAACTCATAAAAATTGAACGCTTTGCGATAATCTTTATCAAAAGAAAACGAACTTTATCTCTCAGTAAAGATGTAAGAAGCCTCACAAACCAAACGAGAAATAGAAGTACTAAGGAACTAGATTTCCGAGCTGAAGAAGCAGCAAATTGCAACACTTTAGGAATACCACAGATTCCGAATTGAAGCTGAGAAGTAAAAAGAGCAACTTATCATGAGAGATTGTGAAAGTTGTGCAAGGATCTAGTAACTATAGAATGCAAATTTCAGCTTTGGCAATCTCTTGAGATCAAAGAGTGAAGAACTGATGCATGTTAGTATTGTGGTAAGTCAAAGAGAAATCGTTTTGAAAGAAAAAATACAAATGATTGATGAAAGGGCTTAGAAAATCGGAGAACTTGAACAACAAATTTAACAACTAAATAGAGACTTTGAAGCCTTCAAAGGAAACACAGAAAAAGAGAAACAAACTTTGAATGATAACCTTGAAGTTCGCAAGAAAATGATGCAATAACTAGAAGACGACAACTAAATGAGAGTGAACAAACTGCAGAAAGAAGTTTCAAACTTAAGGTCACTCCTGAATTAAACGGAAAGGGAAACCAGTGATAGGCTGTAGCAATCGACCAATTCAATAAATGAAATGCAAAATAAGTTAAAGATTCAAGTCGAGGTCTTAAAGCAAAAAGATTAGGAATTTAAGTAGCTGAAAGAAACGAATGACACACTAAAATAGCAAAATTAGATGCTAAAAAAATGTTAATCAAGGTTTGGTCAATAAAGGGCTGCTTGGGAACAGGAAAGTTAAGAAAAAGAGCAATTATTAAACTAGCTAAAAAGTTAGCTGAAAAGAGTAGAATTTGAGCTGATTAAGTAAAGAAAGTAAGCGGAAGCTGCAAAAATTTAGGCGAAAGAATCATTTTCGTCCAAAGAGAAAGCGAAGGCATAAATAGATGAGTGTTTGAGTAAGATCAAGTAACTTGAAATGCATATTGAGGCATATCGAGAGAATAAAGTCGAGATGGAAAGGATTCTTGAAAGTTCCTAAGCTTAAGCAAAAAAATTAAAAGAAGAATTGTCCTAGCTCAAGAAAGAAAACGAAATATCTAAATTGTAAATACATACAACTCAAGGCTACTTGAAAGATTATGTCATGGCCAAGACATAAATGTAGCAAATGTACACAAGTGTGCAGCTATAAAAGGAGGAAATCTTCAACAATCTTTCAGCCAAGCGTTCAGAAATCGAAGAACAGGTCAGAAAAACCCAAAAGAACCTAGAAGAGGAGAGATTGTAGAAGTCTAAGGTTTAGCAGTTGTACTCACAAATGCATGAGCAAGCGCAAAGGCTAAGTGGGAAGATTCTGGAACTCTAAAAGTAAATCATAAAGTTATAGAAAGAAAAAAAAGAGATTTAAAGCTAGTTGGCAAAGACACATGAGTAAATCGTTTAAAAATCAAAGTACTAAGAGTTACATTTGCGGATTTTACAAGAAAAGTAGTAGATGTCTCTCAAACTCAGTACGGTACTCTACTAGCATGATTAGCTCAAACAAAGTGTCAGCAAAAGCAATCCGATGCTTGATGATCTTAGGGAGCAAAACCATCTACTTAGTTTGATGATTAGCAAGTTGGAAAAATAGCACTCAACCCGCGTAGAAAGTCTGCGGAGCGAAATGAGAGATCATGGACTTGAGTTGTAAAGAAGGCACTCAAAATAAGTCTAAGATCTATGTGAGTAGTTGTCAAAGCTGAGACTTTAAAGAGATAATTTGAAAAGTGAGAGTGAGAAAGCAAAGAAAGGGGGAGACAACAAATAGTAGTTGTAAAAGCTGAGATCAAAAGTAGGCAAGTATGAGAAAGAAACGAAGTAATTCGAGAATGAGCGTGGAGAGCTGACAGATAAAATATTGCAGCTCACACAAGAAAACAACGAATTTAATGAGATCATCTAAACATTGAGGAATGATGCAATGTCCAAAGGCAATGAGCTGTTTTAATGCAAAGAGATAATTTAAAAACTTGAGGAATAAATCTAATAGCTTAAGCAGAACCAGCCCCTTTCCAGTGAGTCACTACAACAAGAGAAACTCAACTAAAACCAGTTACAAGAGGATTACTATCAGCTCGAAGCCATCATCTACCAACTCCAGGCCAAAAATGAGATTCTACAAACCCAAATCAACGAGAAGATCAAAAGCTAGAGAACCTTAAACGAAAAGCTAGACCAATTGAAAGTGAAGTAAACTAGAGAGAGGAATAGTTCCTGTGACAGTTGGGTCTCAAGGAGCAGAATATTTGTAGACGAAAAGAGCCAAAACATGCAGGCCTAGCTCTAGGACTACAAGTACAAGTGTGAATCAGCTGAAGCCTACATTTAGCTGCTCTAGGAACAAATCAAGAAAACAAGCGCCTCAGAACTCTAGCTAAGGGTAGCCGAGCTCTAAAAGGAACTAAGCACAAAGAAGGAAGAGATATAGAATTTGTAAGCAAAGGTTTAATACCAAAATGCGTATATTGATCACCTCTAATCTGACAACATCAAAAACTCAGTGGTTTCCAAGAAAAGCAGCCGTTCTAAAAAGGATGAAAAAGGATTTTTAAAAGTTGACAAGGACCACTCAGTTATCTCCGTTATTGATAACTCACATAGGACAGAAAAACCTGGGGATATTGAAAAGCTCAATCAAAAAATAAAAACTCTGAATGACTTTATTGAAAATTTTAATAAAGAAAAAGACAAAGAAAATCTAGAGACCATGCGAAAGAAGCTGGGAAGTGCTGCTTTGGACTAGCTTTTGAGCACAATCATTTACAGATTGGAGAAAGAAGCCAATCATTTCAGAGAAAAGTAACACCAAAACGAAGAGATAACAATGGATAATCAACAGCTTCAATAAGAACTGAAGTCAATCCTCTAAAACCACCGAGTTTTGTAGAAAAAGCTATAGAGTTATCAACACTTCCAAAGCAAGTATGAGGAAACCAAATTTATGCTTTAATAGGCTTTAATGCTCAAGGTCAAACACGAAATGGAAATTTCACAGTTCAAAAGGAGGATTAAATAGCTAGAAGACAGCTTTGCCCAGCACAACACTCAAGATACCAATAAAACTAAGGAGGATAGGGTACTTAGTGCCTCAATGAGGAGAGAAAAAGAGAAAGATGGGCTGTCAGTTCTGCATGAAGAAAACTAAGACGGTTCATCTGAGTCAATGATGTCAGAAAACGCAGATTCATAGATTCCTTCATCAGTCAGCCAATCAAAAGATTTGCGCTGCAGCTTAGACTACAAATTGAAAAATAGTGCCAACATAGAGCTAAAAAAGAAAGCCTTGTCAAGAGCTAACAGCATGAGCAATAATGAAAAGAACTTCACAATTTAGTTCCTCTACAAACTTCTAGACAAAATCGATGAAATAGATAGTCAAGTGGCCTACATACAGATTGAGCTGGAATAAAAAACTGAAAAACTCACAGACATCTTATAGCAAGAGAATGTTCAGGAACAAATCGCTGACAAACTTTAGTAAATCCATGGAATAATGCATGAAAATGAGAGAGATATCAAAATGCATATCCAGAAATCTTAGAATGATCTCACCAACCTCTTTAAAGAGCTCATCAAAGGCATCTCAAGCCAAAAAGAGTAAGGCTCGCAAAACTAAAGCCGGAAGAAGATAGAGTAGTACTTGAAACTTCTATAATCTTAGCTTTACAAAACAAAGAACCTCTAATAGTCGAAATCGATTGATTCAAGCCGAAACCAAAGCCCCTAAACCATCAAACTCAGTCTACACTAAATCAAGGAAGACATTCTTAACTAAGACAGGAGTTCTTCCTTGGTTAACCCAAAAACAAGTAGAATTGGACACTCTCACTCAAATTCCGAAGGAGTCTAGCCTTTTGAAAACAACTAATTCAAAGTCAACTACTTCTAAGCCTTGAAGGAGTTGAAGCAAACCAATGAAGACCTGAACAACAAGGAAGAGTCTCTTCGCAAAATCACCAAAAAAAGCAATCTGGTCTCACAGTAAATTGGCAACATTTTGGACTAGCTTCTCATGAACTTTTAGTAAAATCAGTACTTCTTCTAGCAAATGGATAAAATAAAGCAGCTCTTGTTCCATTTGACCAACAATGACAGTTGGGATACCCCACTCAAAGACCCTTTCTAGCGGTAAGGGTAGCCTTCAAAAATGATACTGATTGAAAGCAACACTAAGAAAATAAGCATGAATGATGAAAGCAAAAGCAAAAGCAACGCGATTGTCGAAGTGGCCAAAATGTCCCAAGCGAAGTTCTAGTAGCTGATCTAATAAGTCACATACGAAGACGTGAAGGCAATAAAGAGAAGAATTGAGGAAACAGTCTAGGAGAGATACAACGATTGTTTGGATTTCTTGAATAACTAAAAGTCACTCATTCTGGATATCCTCAGAATAGATGCCAAGAGAAGCGCAGAAGAGCAAGCCATGGAGAAACTTGCCAGTAGACTCACCAAGGACTAAATCGAGGGCATCATCAACAACTCTTACAACAAGCAAGAGGCTAGAATGACCTTAATGAAGATCATTGTGGAGGATTCAAAGAGCGAACGCATCTCAATCGAAGATGACTTTTCTCCAGACATCGACAAAATGCAAGACATAAAAGATAGGATATTCCCTCATCCGACCTAGCTGAGCTTACTACTCCACAACCAACTAATCAAGATCTTGGCTGCACCCACAAGATAAGCCTATTACCAGCTGATCTAATAGTTTTACAACATCATCCGGAGGTACTAGCAGAGGATAAACGAGGAAACAAGTGAGAGGTAAAGTCATTCGGAAAAGCACTCTGTCAGAATAAAAAAGCTTTTGGAATAGAGACTTTAACATATAGACATCAATGACTCTCAGAACCTTGACCCCCTAATGATTCGGATCCACAAGAATCGTTCTACTTCTTGTATCGTGAATGGAACTGAGAGCATTTCCTGAAATGATGTTACTTGTTTTTGTTTTATCATTGCCTCATTGATCAGAATGGCAACAATCTGTAAAGCATAATAAGTACCTAGCTAGTACTTAGCATTCTGCGTTCCTATAAAGGCTTTTTAATTGTTATTATTAATTGTGATGCAAGAAAACTAGATATTTAAAAGGAGTGCAGAATTTGAAGATATGTTCAAAATCACCAAATTTTGCGTTGCTCACTGCAAGACCATCAACAAAAGCAACATCA
>Ga0316217_10003229_pt1 | contig 18811 bp, 16 predicted proteins | sample 1anoAmetaG_FD_203633 | JGI IMG/M metagenome (GOLD analysis project Ga0316217, IMG submission 203633) | Freshwater microbial communities from Trout Bog Lake, Wisconsin, USA - 1anoA | ecosystem: Environmental > Aquatic > Freshwater > Lake > Hypolimnion/Profundal zone | place: USA: Wisconsin...
AAGAATGTGCGCATGGCGCACCTGGCGATCGTGGGCTCGCACGCGGTCAACGGCGTCTCCGCCCTGCACAGCGAGCTGATCCGCACCTCGCTGGTGCCGGAATTTGCCCAGCTGTGGCCGGAAAAGTTCAGCAACAAGACCAACGGAGTGGCGCCGCGGCGCTGGCTGCTCAAGGCCAACCCGCACCTGTCGCGCCTGCTGTGCGAAAGCATCGGCGACACCTGGATCACCGACATGGCGGAGCTGCGCAACCTGGAGCCGTTCAGCACCGACGAGGGCTTCCAGGCGCGCTTTGCCGAAGTGAAGCTGCAAAACAAGCAGCGGCTGGCCCGCATCATCCGCGACGAGACCGGCGTGATCACCGATCCGCGCTCCATGTTCGACGTGCAGATCAAGCGCATCCACGAGTACAAGCGGCAGTTGCTGAACGTGCTGCGCGTGATGCACGACTATCTCTGCATCGTGGAAGACGGCGAGGCGCCCAAGACGCAGCGCACCGTGCTGTTTGCCGGCAAGGCCGCGCCCGGATACTGGGCCGCCAAGCAGATCATCAAACTGATCCACAGCGTGGCCGCCGTGGTGAACAAGGACCCGCGCGCCAACCAGCTGCTGCGCGTGGCCTTCCTGCCCGACTACCGCGTGTCGCTGGCCGAGTCCATCATCCCCGCCGCCGACCTCAGCGAGCAGATCTCCACCGCGGGCATGGAAGCCAGCGGCACCGGCAACATGAAGCTGATGATGAACGGCGCGGTGACCGTGGCAACCTGGGACGGCGCCAACATCGAAATCGCCGAAGAGGCCGGTGAGGACAACATCTACATCTTCGGGCTGCGCGCCGAGCAGATCGAGCAGATGCAGCGCAACGGACTCTACCGCTCGCGGGAGTTCTACGAGCGCGACCCGCGCATCAAGCGGGTGCTGGACTGCTTCCTCAACGACCGTTTTTGCGCCAGCGAGCCGGGACTCTTCCGCTGGATCTTCGATGAGCTGATCAACCGCGGAGACCGCTTCTTCCACGTCGCCGACCTGCCGCAGTACATCGATATTAATGCCAGGATCGACGCCGATTTCCAGGACACGGTGAAGTGGCGGCGCATGTCGATTCTCAATACCGCGCGCTCGCACAAATTCTCCAGCGACCGTACCATCCAGGAATACAGCGCCGGCATCTGGGACCTGCATTCCTATCCCCGGCCTCTGCCGGAGGAACCCGCACCTTCGCCGTCCGGCTCACCGGCGGCTCCGGTGGGACGGACGGCGCAATAATTCTCTGTCGGTATTTGTCCACTTTCTCTCACAGGCGAAGGGATGAATCATGTCGAACGTTACAACGAGCGTTAAGGCAAACAAGGGCGTCATCGGCATTCTCACCGGCGGCGGCGACGTTCCGGGATTGAACCCCGCCATCCGCGCCGTCACCATCCGCGCCCTGCGCGAGGGCTACCAGGTGATCGGCATCCGCCGCGGTTGGGCCGGTCTGATCGACATCGTGCGCGAAAAAGATTACGAGAACTCGGGCAATTTTCAGGTGCTCACCGAAGAGATCGTCAACCGCGCGGGACGCACCGGCGGCACCTTCCTGCACACCTCGCGCACCAACCCCGGCAAGGTGAAAAAAGACTCTGTCCCGCTCCATCTGCAGGATAAATACAACCAGGAGCGCAACGACCTTACGCCGGAGGTGCTGGCCAATCTGGCGTGGCTCGGCATCGACTTCCTGATCCCCATCGGCGGCGACGACACGCTCAGCTACGGCGTGCGCATGTACGAGGAAGGCGTAAAGGTCGTAGCCATTCCCAAGACGATGGACAACGACGTGCCGGGCACCGATTACTGCATCGGATTCAGCACCTGCATCACCCGCACCATTCAGATGGCGAACTGGCTGCGTACCTCCGCCGGCTCGCACGAACGCTTCCTGGTGATGGAGGTCTTTGGGCGCTACGCCGGCTACACCGCGATGCTGCCCACCATGGCCGGCGCGGCCAACCGCTGCGTCATCCCCGAACACAAGTTCAACATCGAGCGCCTGACCGAGCTGATGTGCCAGGACCGGAAGAAAAATGCCAGCAAATATTCCGTTGTGCTGGTCAGCGAGGGAGCCATGTTCGAAGGCGGCGAGATGATCTTTGAACATGAAGCCACCGACGCCTACGGGCACAAGAAACTGGGAGGCATCGGCGAAGTGGTCTCGCAAAAGCTGAAGGAGCTTTCGCCCAAGTACTCTGACGGAGCCTCCGTCGAGGTCATCAACCAGAAGCTGGGATACCTGGTGCGCGGCGGCGATCCCGACGCCATCGATTCGATTGTGCCCATGGCCTACGGCAATCTGGCGCTGGACCTGCTGCTGCGGCGCGTCCACGGCAGACTGGTGGTGCTAAAGAACGGCCGCTATGACGATGTGCCCATCGACTGCATCACCGACAGCAAGAAACTGGTAAACGTACACGATCACTACGACATCGAGCGCCTTCGCCCGCAATACAAGAGCTTCCACATGAAGCCGCTGTTCATCATGACCAGCGAGTAGGACGCGGCTGCGTGTACCGGCTGGGGTACTGAATTGGCCGCATAGCTCGCGACTGCTAGAGGCGTCTCATAAGTCGGTTTTGAAAGGGCACGACTTCAGTCGTGCCGCAAGAACGGCTCGTTTCACGCGGCTTTAGCCGCAGAGGGAAACGCCTGCGGGCAACCGCAGCTACTCTTCTTTTTCTCCCCGCACGTGCGCGCGCACGTCGTCCAGCAGTCTGAGCGTTTTCTCAATGCGGCGCTCGCCCATCGGCTTCAGCAGTCCGCCGATCTCGCCCAGCCCGGGCTCCATCTTGTCCAGCAGCTTCAGTCCGGCGGCGGTGATGCGGGTGACCACCACGCGGCGGTCTTCCTTGTCGCGGGTGCGCTTGACGAGGCTGGCTTTCTCCATCCGCTCCAGCAGACGGGTCACGTCCGGCTCGCGGGCAATCATGCGCTCGCCGATCTCGCTGCAGGTGCGGCCCGTGGGCTCGGCCCCGCGCAGAATGCGCAGCACGTTGTACTGCGTCATGGAGATGTTGAAGGGCCGCACGGCCTGCTCGAAGCGCTCCTGCAGCACGTCCGTGGTGCGCAGCAGAGAGACCAGCAACTCCTCTTCGATGGTGGTAAAGGCCTTGCTCTGATGAATCTCCTCGCCCACCGCACTGACATTTTTCTTGGTCATATAAGCTGTCAGATTTTCATACGCCGCTGCGGGTTGCAAGGAATTTTGTTGCAACAAGCTTTGCCAGGCGGCAAGACCTGAAACCATCTCCATGCCGTCGTCCCACATTTGCCAAAGGAGGGCAAATATGGGGCACCCTGGCTCTCTACAGACGGTTGATGAGGGAGGCGACGTAGGCCGCGCCGAAGCCATTGTCGATGTTGACCACCGAGACATTGGAGGCGCAGGAGTTGATCATGCCCAGCAGGGCAGCGATTCCGCCGAAGGCCGCGCCATAGCCCACGCTGGTGGGCACGGCAATCACCGGCACGCTCACCAACCCTCCCACCACCGAGGGCAGCGCGCCTTCCATGCCGGCGCACACCACCAGCACGCGCGCCTGGCGCAGCACATCGCTATTCGAGAGCAGGCGATGCAGCCCGGCCACGCCCACATCGAACAGGCGCGTAATGTCGTTGCCCATTACTTCGGCGGTGACCGCGGCTTCTTCCGCCACGGGAATATCGCTGGTTCCGGCCGAGATGATGCCGATGGTTCCCTTGCCCAGCTTTTCCTGGCTGCCCTGCCTCAGCACCAGGGTGCGCGCCGTTGGGTTGTGCTCAACCTGCGGGAAGCGCGTAAGGGTGAGAGCCACCTGCTCCTGGCTGACGCGGGTGGCCAGCACGGTGTTGCCGCGCCCGGCCAGCCGGTCAAAGATTTCAACGAAATGCTCGGGGCTTTTGCCGGGTCCAAAGATCACCTCAGGCACGCCCATGCGCAGCGCGCGCTGATGATCCACCTTGGCAAAGCCGAGATCTTCAAAGGGAAGGGTTTTGATCTGGTCGAGCGCGGCATCGGGAGTTACCTCCCCGGTGCGCACCTGCTCCAGCAGGGTTTTCAGCCGATTCGCATCCACATTCCTAGACTATCACCGCGTGGCTGCCGACGCTTGCACTTGCCCCCGCTGCGGCAAAGCACTACGCTAAGTGGGATGCTCGACCCAGCCGGCCAGTTCGTCGTCAATCAGACCCAGCGCACCATCACCCTCGCCGTGACCGGCGCCAGCGGCTCGCTGTTTGCGCAGGCAATGCTGCGCGCACTGGAGGCGGACGAGCGCGTGGGCTGCGTCAACTTTCTCGCCAGCGACAGCGGACTGCGGGTAATGGCCGAGGAACTCGGCCTGAGCGGACGCAGCGAGTTGCTGCTCCAGCTGCTGGGCCGCGAGCCTCAGAAAACGCGGCTGCAGAACAACCACGACATTGGCGCCAACATCGCCAGCGGGTCGTATCCCACCGACGCCATGATCGTGCTTCCCTGCTCCATGGGAACGCTGGCCAAGATCGCGCAGGGGCTGGCCTCCAAGCTGATCGATCGCGCCGCCGACGTCTGCCTGAAGGAGCGGATTCCCCTGGTGCTCTGCGTGCGCGAGACGCCCTTGAACCGCGTCCATCTGCGCAACATGACGCTGGCCTCCGAGGCCGGAGCGACCATCTATCCGCTGATCCCCTCGTTTTACAACCACCCCGATTCGGTGCATGAGATGGCGCGCCAGTTCGTCTGCCGCGTGCTGAAGCACGTTGGCCTGCCGCAGCCGGGGGCTTTCGTCTGGAAGCCGGAAGAGACGAACGATTGACTTATCCGATCGTCCTTTGATTTGGAAACGTTACTCTGAGAGCAATCCTGGCGCGCGCTCTGCAACCCGTGCCGCCTCGCTAACTCCCGTGTTATCAACCATTCGCTGAAATCAAGAGAACAATTTGACAACTCCCTCGGCCCGGGTCTAGGATGCCTTCACACTGGAGAGGAGGTGGTCCGATGGAAAAAAGTTCAGGCGAATGTAGCAGACAAATCGTGACTAGTGAGGTGGCTGAGGCTTAGGGCGGAATCGCTCTAACCACTCGCCAGATTTCCTGCGTATTCGGAGTCTGCCGCCGGGCGTTTCATCCGTATCGCGTGCACATTGGGGTGCGCGGGTGCGGCGGGAGCGAGCCCGCCTCAGGCCAATCCAACACAGCTAACCGGCGCCCCGCATGGCTACAGTGCGGGGCGCTTTCTATTGCGTCAAAGACAACTCGCGCGAGTTACTCTGGGCGCGCACTTCGAATATTTCTTGCAGCAATTCCATACGAACCGTGCGATTCTATGCACTCAGTCCATTCTGTATATCTTGGGCAGCGCCGCGAAGCCTCCGACAGGCCATGTTTTCGCGGCTCATCGCCCATTTAGGGTGGGTGCGTATTGGACTCGGCGATTCGATGGATTGCTCACAGCATAGTTTGTGCCGCGATTTTATTGGGAGCGCAGGCGCCGGCAGCCCAGCAGGCGCCCTTGAACCCCAGCGCGAGCTGGCCGCAGACCGCGGTGGGGGCAGGCAGCGGAATCCTTCCTCAGGCGAATGCTGCGGGGCTGCGGCTGATCCGCTTCGGCGGCCACGCGCTGGATGCGGCCGGGGAACCGGTGACAGGCGTGGCGGGCGTGACCTTCGCCATCTACGCGGAGCAGAGCGGCGGCGCGCCGCTGTGGCAGGAGACGCAGACGCTGGCCACCGATCGCAACGGGAGCTTCTCTGCCCTGCTGGGCGCCTCCGGCGCGGAGGGCATTCCGCCCGAGCTGTTTGCCGGGGGCGAGTCGCGCTGGCTGGCCGTGTTGACACATGCTCCCGGAGCCGTGGAACAGCCGCGCATTCTTCTGGTGAGCGTGCCCTATGCGCTGCGCGCCGCCGATGCGGAAATGCTGGGCGGCAAGCCCGCAGCCGCCTATGTGACGGCGGCGGACGCAGGCAGCTGTGCGCAGGCTGCCGGGCCGGCGGCCACTTCCCCAACCAGCTCGGCAACAACCAGTTCGGCACCCAAAGCCGCCAGCCAGGCGGCACCGGCCATTACGGTCTCCGGAGCCAAGATCGGCGCCCTGCCGGTGTTTACCGACACCTCGGGCGACCTGGGCGATTCTTTGATCTTTGAGACCAGCAGCAATGTCGGCATCGGCACCACCACGCCGGCGGCGCTGCTGGATATCTCGGGCACCAATCCATCGCTGCGGGTGGACAACTACTCCGGCACCACGCCGGGCACGGGCTACTCGCCCAACTTCACGTTTGTTACCGCGAATGGCACCGCGGTTTCGCCCACGGCAACCCTGAACGGCGACAACCTGGGACAGTTTGCCGCCATCGGCTACACCGGCTCCGGCTTCACCTCCGGCAGCAAGGTGAAGGTGACGTTTGTAGCGACCGACACGTGGACGCCGACCTCCAACGGCACGGCGATCAGCTTCCAGACGACAGCCAACACGGACACGACCACCACCCGCACGGAGCGGATGCGCATCGACAACACGGGCAACATTGGAATTGGAACCAGCACGCCTTCCTACACCCTGAGCTTTGGCGGAAGCCAAGCCAACACGCTGGGCGTGGAGCCCAATCCCACGGCAGGCGGCGCGGGCAACAGCCTGTCGATTTCCGCCGGGGCGGCCGCCGGGGGTGCAACCAACCAACCGGGCGGAGACCTGATCTTAGCCGCAGGCAATGGCACAGGATCGGCGGCGGGCGGAAATGTGCATCTGCAGGCGGCAGGCAATGCGGCCAGCGGCACCTCGCCAGACACCATCAGCGACCGGCTGCTGATCGCCGGCAACCCGAAGGCGATGACCGGAACAGTCCCGACGGCCGATCTGTTCTCCCTGCAAATCGCCACCGGCGAGGCGGCGGGCGGAAGGGTGAAGTTCACCATTGTCGCCAGCGACGGGGTGAACTACGCGATGGAGACCGGCGAGTTGGCCTACCTGGCCAATCCGCAGCAGATCACCTGCGCGGTGGTGGAATCGGAGTACTCCACGCTGCCTCCCACGTACACCAACGACGTGCTGGCCGTGCCGGGAGTGGGGCAGGTCGGCTTTCTGAATGCACAGTGCAATCCCACCTACTTCGGGAGCGCTCCGGGATTGCAGATCTGGGACACGGAGCCGACCAGTTTTACGCCGACCACGCACAAGGTGTACTACACCATCGAGAACCAGTCGCAGGCCCTGATCACCTTGCAACCCTGAGTCACAACGGTCTGCCGGAAGCGCCGGAGCGATTCAGGAGTTCGAGTTGTCGAGGTCCAGGTCGAAGGCCTTGCGGATGACTTCGATGGTGACCGGACGGAGGCTGAGCGTTGCTAACTCATCGGGGCGCGCCCAACGGAGCTCGCTGGCGTCGCTGCCCGCCACGGGCGTGCCGGTGTGCAGGTGGCAGAAATAGTCGATGAGCACGTAGTGATACTGGGGGCGGCCATCGCCGTCGGGAAAGATCGAGTCTACGACATCGAGCACAGGGCCGACTTCCACTTCGAGGCCGGTCTCCTCCTTCACCTCGCGGGCGATGCCGTCGCGCAGCTTTTCTCCCAGTTCGAGCGCGCCGCCGGGAAGCGACCACTCGCCCTGCAGCGGAGGGTTGGCGCGACGAACGAGCAGCACCTGTCCATTGCGCACAATGACGGCGCCAACACCGACAACAGGGGACTCAGGGTAGAGACGAGGCATGGAAGTATTGTACGGCGGAGCAGGGGGCAATTTTAAAGGTCAGAGTTGGAGCGTGCAATTTAAGAGCAACAACAACGGTAGATCCTGCGGAGACGACCGGCATTGCTTCCTAGGTTATCGCCCAACGGCAGGGCGCGAACCTGGGGCACCCGGCTTCGTTTGAGATCCGCGACCTTGAAACCTTTACGAGAAGAATTCGCGGGGATCAAAGTCCACGATCTTCCAGCCCTTGGGGCCGCGCTCGAGGACGAAGCGCAGCTGGGCTTCGCGGCGGGAGAGTTGTTCTCCGTTGCGCGGATTGTTCTCCAGTTGAAAGGCGGCGAGGATGAAGCCGCGATCGCCATCCTGTGAGGTTTGCAGGATGCGCAGGGTGACGCGGATGCTTTCGTTGGTGGCGAAGTAGGCGTCGATCTGGTCCTGGAAGCTGCGGTAGCCGTCCATCTTATCGGCGTCAAAGGCGGAGAGCAGTCGGCGGGCGGAGTGGCCCTCGAGTCCGTCGCGAATGGTGCCGAGGACGGCGGCGGCGGCGCGCTCGTCGAAGACGGGGAGGTTTTCGGCGGACTGCGGTTTCAAGCGCGTCGCAGGACTGGCGGCTGGCAGCGCGGCGTTCTGCGGACCCTCCGTCTGGGCGGTGAGCGGGAGGATGATGGCGAAGAGAATCACGGAAATCAGCGGAAGCGCGCGTCGGGTCACGTGGGAAGCTCCTGGACACCTGCTGCAGCAAAGAGGATAGAACATGGAGAGGCAAGGTTTCAAAGGTTCAAGGTTTCAAGGTTTCAAGGTTAAAGGCTATGGCAGGAGCGAGAGCAGGAGCAGGTACAACTGCAGAAGCCTATAGGGACGAGCACATTGCTTCCCAGGTCAGCGCCGAACAACCTCGGCGCGGGACCTGGGGCACCCGGCCTCTGCGGTGCTTCCAACTTTGAAACCTGCGAAACCTTGAAACTTTGAAACCTCGTTCTACTGCAGCTTTTCCTCCAGCTCGGTCCAGCGGGTGAGGAACTGGTCGAGCGCGGTGGTGGCTTGCTCGAATTCGGTTTGGGCGGCGATGAGGGCCGGCGCGTCGGACTGAATGGATGGATCGTTGAGCACGGCTTGCGCAACGGCAAGACGGGATTCGGCGGCGGCGATTTGCTGCTCGATGGCGGCGTACTCGCGCGCTTCCTTGTAGGAGAGCTTTTTCTTGGAGGCGGCAGCGGAGTCGGGTAACGCTGCGCTGCTGCCGGCCGCGGACGCAGCGGCGGATGTGGGCCAGCGTTTCTTGTTGCGCTGTTGGTCCCGCCACTCCTCCCACTGCATGTAATCGGCAAAGGTGGAGGCGTTGCCAGCCCCGTCTAGGCCGAGGACGATGGTGGAGACGCGGTCGAGCAGATAGCGGTCGTGGGTGACGAGCACGAGCGCACCCTGGAACTCGAGCAGGGTTTCTTCGAGGACCTCGAGGGTGGGAATGTCGAGGTCGTTGGTGGGCTCGTCGAGCAGGAGAATGTCGGCGGGTTGCAGCATGAGGCGGGCGATGAGGACGCGGGCGCGCTCGCCTCCGCTGAGGCGGCTGACGGGCTGGTTCAACTGCTCGGCGGTGAAGAGAAAACGGTCGGCCCAGGCGGCGACGTGAATGACGCGATCCTGGAAGACAACGGCGTCGGAGTCAGGGGCGAGAGCGCGGCGCAGGGTGAGCGCAGGGTCGAGCTGGCGCTGCTGCTCGAAGTAAACGATTTTGAGATGCTCGGCGCGGCGAACCGTGCCGGCGCCGGGCGCAAGCTCGCCTTGCAACAGGCGCAGCAGGGTGGTTTTGCCGCTCCCGTTGGGGCCGACCAGGCCAACACGCATTCCGTTGGTGATGACGAAGTTGAGATCGGTGAGCAGCGGACGCTGATCTTCAAAACGGTAAGCCAAGTTCTCGATCTCGACGAGGCGTTTGCTTTGGCGTCCGGTGGCGGAAAAGTCGAGATCGGTGCTGGCCGTGCGGGTGCGGGAGCGCAGGTCGCCGAGTTCGCCGATGAGTTCGTGGGCGCGGTCGATGCGCGCTTTGGATTTGCCGCGGCGCGCTTTGGGACCGCGGCGCAGCCACTCGATCTCGGTGTGGACGCGGTTCTCCAGGGCTTCCTGATGGCGTGCCTGGGCATGCATCCACTGCTCTTTCACTTCCAGAAAATGGGAGTAGGTGCCGGTGGCGCGGAAGATTCCGTCGGGAAAGACGCGGGCCAGTTCTGCGGTTTCGCTGGCGACGTTCTCCAGAAAATAGCGGTCGTGGGAGACGACGACGCAGGCGAAGGCGGCCTGCTGCAGGAGCTGCTCCAGCCACTCGATGCCGGCGAGGTCGAGGTGGTTGGTGGGCTCGTCGAGCAGAAGAATGTCGGGCGCGGTGACCAGGGCTTCGGCGATGGCGAGGCGCTTGCGCCAGCCTCCGGAGAGCGATTGCGCTTCGGCATCGAAGTCCTCGAAGTTGGCGCGGCCAAGGGTTTCATGCAGGCGCGAGTCACGCTCCAGGGCAGGGACGTTGGAGCCGTCGAGTACCGCCTCGATCACCTGCGTGACGGTGAGGCCCGGGGCGAAGACGGATTCCTGCGGAACGTAGGTCAGGGTGGCGCGCTTGCGCAGGGCGACTTCGCCGGAGTCGGGCTCAACCAAGCCCGCAAGAATGCGCATGAGCGTGGACTTGCCGGAGCCGTTGGGGCCGATGAGGGCGATGCGGTCGTGCTCGTTGACCGTGAAGCTGACGTTGCGGAATAGCGGCTCAGCGCCGAAGGATTTCGATAGGTTTTGGGCGTTGAGAATTGGAGGCATCGACTTCGATCATATCAAGGTTCGACAGAGGCAAAGGCAAAGTCAACTTCCCCACCCTAGCCAACAACGGGCTAGGATGGGGCACCCGCATCGAGCATTAGCCCCCGCTTTACTTTTTTCGGCAGATCAGGTCGCCTTGGCCGATGGGGACCAGGACGGAGTCCATGCGCTCGTCGCGCAGGGCGTAGTCGAGCATGGGGCGCAGTTGCGCTTCGTGGCTGATGGCGTTGTCGGCGACCAGAATGCCTCCGGGAACCATGCGCGGAACGATGAGATCGTAGGCGGGTTGGTAGAGGTCTTTTTCGGCGTCGAGAAAACAGAAGGCGATGTCGTGGCAATCGGGCAGGTGCGCGAGGGCATCGCCGTGGACCTGTTCGATGGCATCGGTTACGTCGGAGGTGGCGAAGGTGGCGCGGGCGATTTCGACTTTGGCGGGGTCGATTTCGAAGGTGGTGAGGCGTCGGTTGGTTGTGCGGCAGGCGAGGGCGAGCCACAGGGTGGAGTATCCCGCGCTGGTGCCGATCTCGATGCATCGGCCTGCGGGAGCTGAGGCCGCAAGCAGAGCGATGAGCCTGCCGGTATCGGGCGAAATCTGACGGAGGCGCTTGGCGTGCGGTGTGCCATCGGTGCGGTCGCGCAGGTCGATGGCTTCGAGCTCGTGCATGCGGGAGAGCATGGCTGGGGAGATGGATTCGAACATGAGGAAAGATTTTACAGGATTATTGGTTTGACCCTCTTGGGCTGCGCAGGCATAGTGTGTAGCTGCCATGCAATCATCCTTTTATTTTCGTCTGTTCGCCATTTGCGCGCTTCTCGCAACCTCTGCGCCTTGCAAAGCTGATATGAAGATCACGATTCGCATGGTTTACACCGAGGCCCCTGCGCGCCCGAATGTGGAGAATCCCATGAGCCACCGCGTGGTGTATTACAAAAGTGGAAAAATGCGCAGGAAGGACAATGCAAGCGGCAGCGAATCACCGTCGCTCTCCAGCATCGCGAACTGCGAGACGAAAAGCGGCCTCCTGATCGACATGAATGCGCGCGAGTACAGAAGCTACAAAGTGCCGAAGTTTCAAACGGAGGCAGACCTACGGGAGTACCTACAGAAAAATCCGGACAATCCTTACCACATCGCTCTCGTTCCGGTTGAAAGCCGGACGGCGGATACAGGCGAGCGGAAAAAATTCTTCGGATTTGAGGCGAAGCACCTCATCACGACGAATCGTGCAGCATCTGGAAACAGCAGCGATGGAGAGGAAATTATCGACGGCTGGTACATCGACCACGATGAGGCGGACAACAACTGCGCGCCTGATTCCGCGCGTGCCGAGTTGAGCCACGTGATTCCTACTTTACTCAGAGGGCCTATGGAAATCCCGGAGTTCCACCACACCGGGCCGCTGCCCACTGGATTAGTAGTGAAGGAGACACACACGGTGCACTTCACAGCCAAGGGCGGGGCAGCAGCGAGAGTCATCACGGCAGAAGATTCAGTGGAAGAACTCTCGGACTCGCCCCTGATGCCTTCGGTCTTTGAACTGCCCGCTGGGATGAAAGAGAATCCTCAGCTCTGGAAAGCTTCTCCAGTGCAGCCGAAGAGATAGAATTCACGACAGGGACGACTACCCCACATTCGCCAAAGGAAGGCGGATGTGGCCCACCCGCCACATCGTTCTCGTCCCACTCCTTCACGACGCCGCTTTATCCTTCCAGTTGGGGCGCTTGTGTTTGCCGGAGGCGACGAGTTGGATGCACTCTTCGAGGATGTCGAGGGCGACGTCGGCTTGGGCTTTCGTGACGATGAGCGGCGGGCAGAGGCGCAGTGAGCTGGCGCCGCAGCCGAGGAAGAGAACTCCTTTTTCGAAGGCGGCCTCGACGATGTGGTCGCGCTGCTCGGTGGCGGGAGTTTTGGTGTGTTTGTCGGCGACGAACTCGATGCCGATCATGAGGCCGCGTCCGCGGACATCTCCGACCAACGGGAGACGCTGCGGCCAGTCGTAGGTGCGGGCGAGGATGTGTTCGCCAACCTCGTGGGCGTTGGTGAGTCCCTCGCGCTCGAGGATTGCGATGGTGGCCATGGCGGCGGCGATGGCGACGGGATTGCCTCCGAAGGTGGAGGCGTGGGAGCCGGGAACCCAATCCATGATGTAGGCGCGGGTCAGCAGGACGCCGAGCGGCAGTCCGCTGGCAACACCCTTGGCGATGGCGATCATGTCCGGGGCGACGCCGGAGTGTTCGATGGCCCACCACTTGCCGGTGCGTCCCATGCCGGATTGGACTTCGTCGACGATCAGCAGGATGCCATGGCGGTCGCAGATGTGGCGCAGCTCCTGTAGAAACGCGGACGGCGCGGGAAGGTATCCGCCTTCGCCCTGGAAGGCTTCGACGACGATGGCGGCGCACTCTTCGGGCGGAAGCTCGGTGCGGAAGATCTGGTCTTCGATGAAGCGGGCGGTGTCATGGGCGTACTGCTCGGGCTCGGTGCCGGCGGGGCGATGATAAAGGTTGGGAAAAGGCGCGTGGACCACTCCGGGCATGAGCGGGGCGAAGCGGCGGCGCTGCTGCGCCTTGGAACAGGTGAGCGAGAGCGCGCCCATGGTGCGTCCGTGGAAGCCTCCGTAGAAGGCGAGGATGGATGGGCGCTTGGTGTGGTAGCGAGCAAGTTTGATTGCGGCTTCGATTGCCTCGCTGCCGGAGTTGCAATAGTGGACGCGGTGCGGGCCGGGCATGGGCGCAATTTGCGAGAGGCGTGCGGCCAGTTCGGTGAGCTGCGGATAGTAGAAGTCTGTGCCGGAGATGTGGATGAGTTCGGCGGCCTGGGCCTGCATGGCGGCGACCACCTCGGGATGGCAATGGCCGGTGGAGCAGACGGCGATTCCGGCGGCGAAGTCGAAGAACAGATTGCCGTCCACGTCTTCGAGGAAGATGCCGCGTCCGCGCTGGGCCACCAGCGGATACGGGCGGGTGTAGGAAGGCGAAATGAGGCGGGCATCGTCGGCCAGGATGCGCCGCGCATTGGGGCCCGGAAGCGCGGTGCGCAGGGCGGGCCGCACGGGAGAGAAATTCAGAATCTTGGGCGACTTGGATGGCTGCGTTGCCATGGCTTCCTCCTTCGGCGGGTGCCGGAATAACACAAATCAAACCGGGTAAGGCGGAGGATTAGTCGCCGGCGAAGAGGTTGGGACGGGAGAGCGCAGGGGCGGCGGACTGGCCGGCGCGCGGAGAAGCGAAGCTCGGGCAGAGTCCGGACAGCGGCACGGAGTTGCCGCGGTGCGGGCAGCGAAGGATGTCCGAACACTGCATACGGAGCTCTCCCGTGGCACGAGGCGGGCCCGATTATAACCCGATTCCGGGGGCACGGCGGAGGTTTGTGGAAACAGGCGGTGAGTCAGGGTTTATGCTGATCCTAAGATGCTGCTGCATTGAATATGCCGAAGAAGCCGGCCTGGCAGGGAGCGATTGACTGGATGCGTACGGGTCCCCGGATGGTTGTGGTGCTGGCGCTGGCGGCGTTGGCGCCAGCAATGATGGCCGCGGCGGCGCGGAAGGCACACAAGGGCCATCACGCCGTGCATGCGGCGCAGGAGGATTCGACCTTTTTTGAGGGGAAACCTTTCGAGCATCCGGTGCCCGTATCGGACGGTGTGTTGCGGGCGCTGGCGGAGACCGACGAAGCGAAGGAGATCCTGGACTTCGCCGCCGAATCGGGCAAGGTGGGTGCCTCGTTTCGCGCGCGCCCGGTGCATCTGAGTCGAGGCAAGGACGTGGACCTGGTTGTGATCGGCACGCCTCCGAAGCCGGGAGTGGAACCTGACTGGTTCTGGGTGGTGCGTTCAGCGCGCAGGAGTCCGGAAGTGGTACTCCATGCGGAGAGCAACGCGCTGAAACTTTTGGAGAGCCGGACGAATGGGTATCGGGACATCGTCCTGGTGACTCCGCTAACCTCGCGGACGCGCTGTGTGACCTATCATTTCGACGGCAGCCGATACGATATTTGGCAGGAGAAATGGGCCGATTCGGTGGGACCTCCGGGCACAGGTTGCGAGGGCCGGTGAGCGGCACTTAGAATCGGTGTGCGATTCTTGTACTACAGAAACACGGTTCTGATCTGATTTCCGCGTGAAGGAAAATAATGGCGCTCGATCTGTTCAACTCTCTCAGCGGCAGGACTGAAACATTTGCGCCGGCCGACGGCAAGACGGTCCGCTTTTATGCCTGCGGGCCCACGGTGTACGACTACGGGCACATCGGAAACTTCCGGACCTTCGTCGCGGTGGACGTGCTGCGGCGGCATCTGCGGCAGAGCGGATTCGAACTGCTGCACGTCATGAACATCACCGACGTGGACGACAAGATCATCCGCAACGCCAACCAGCGCAACATGCCCATTGGCGAGTACACCGCCAAGTACGAGCGGGCGTTTCTGGAGGACATGGAGACCCTCGGGATCGAGCAGCCGGAGCGCATCTCGCGGGCGACCGAGCACATCGCCGAGATGGCGAAATTTATTCGCGGATTGGCCGACAAGGGCGTGGCCTACCAGACCGAGGACGGCTCATGGTATTTCCGCATCGATAAGTTTCCCGAGTACGGCAAGCTGAGCAAGAAGGACTTTGCGGGGATGATTCCCGACGGCGGCGGGCGCACCGACGCCGACGAGTACGAGAAGGACGACGCGCGGGACTTTGCGCTGTGGAAGGCTCCGAAAGAGGGCGAGCAGAGCTGGGAGACCGAGATTGGGCCGGGGCGTCCGGGCTGGCACATCGAGTGCTCGACGATGGCGATGAAGTATCTGGGTGAGAGCTTCGATCTGCATGCCGGGGGCGAGGATTTGATGTTTCCGCACCACGAGAACGAGATTGCGCAGAGCGAGTCGCTGACCGGCAAGACCTTTGCGCGGCACTGGATGCATGTGCGCTTCCTGCTGGTGGAGGGGCAGAAGATGTCCAAGTCGCTGGGCAACTTCTACACCCTGCGCGACCTGGTGCTGATGGGGCACAAGCCGTCGTCGATCCGGCTGCTGCTGACCTCGGTTCCCTACCGCCGGCAGCTGAACTTCACCTTCGACGGGCTGACCCAGGCGGCGAATTCGGTGGAGCGGCTGCGCAACTTCAAGCTGCGTCTGGAAACCGACCGCTGGGAGCCGGGCGCGAACCCGGAGATCGCCACGCTGGCGGCCAACGCGGTTCGGCAGATGCAGGCTGGCCTGGACGACGATCTGAATACCGCGCAGGCGCTGGCGGCGATCTTCGACCTGGTGCGCGACGTGAACGCCGCCGCCGACCAGGGCCAGGTGAAGCAGGACGACATAGCGGCGATCCTCGGCGCGCTGGGCAAGTTCGACGAGATCTTCGCGGTGCTGGCGGATACGGACGCAGCGCACGTCAAGGCGATTGTGGAGTGGGCGAAGGCCGAAGGGCTGGAGGAAAAGATCAGTCCTGCCGCAGCGGAAATGGCCAAGAGCGCGGCGCTGAGCGATGCACAGGTGGAGACGCTGGTGGCCAGGCACTCCGAGGCGCGGAAAGCCAAGGACTTTAAGACCAGCGACGCGGTTCGGGATGAGCTGCTGGCACAGGGAATCGTGCTGGAGAACACCAAGGATGGCGTGCGGTGGAAGCGGAAGTAAAACTTTAACCGTTGTGCGATAGAGGCGGGTGGCCCAGTCAAGCCCGCTGTTGGCTTGAGTGGGGTTTTTGATTTTAACGTGGAGGCTCGCCGCAGTTTTTCTTTACCAGCATGGAATGTACCCGCACGAACCGCTCGCCCTTGAGGACGTAGTAGAAGGCGCCTTGTTGGGACTCGTCCTCGTTTAACATTCTCTTCAATCTGCCTCTGATTCAGATCTTCCTGCTCATCCACAACTACACCGTTCGATGCGGAGGATTGTACTGCGTTTGGTTAGAGAGGACGAGAGCAAGAGCAACTTCACAAGCACGCCGATGGGGACAGCCAGCCGAAATGACCTTGGAGCAGCAAGGGAGATTTGAGAACTGGCGGGGTCCTTCACTTCGCTCAGGATGACCCTTCCAAAGAATCATCCCACTGTACTATCAGTCGCCGGTGGGCTCGATGGGTTCGAGGTCGATCGCCGGTTCCTCGCTGACCCGATTGACTTTAGCGCCGGTGACGAGGATGACCGAGAGGATGACGACCGCCGCGCCGGCGAGCATGTAGGCGTCCATCCTTTCACCGTGAAAGACGCAGCCGATGATGACGGCAACGACAGGGTTGACGTAGCAGTAGGTGGAAACCTTGGCGATGGGGATGTTTTTGAGCAGCCAGACGAAAGCGGTGAAGCCGACCAGCGATCCGGCGGTGACGAGATAGACGATGGCCCAGAGCGAATGCGCCTCCCACGTCGTGCGATGCAGGTCTCCAAAGGCCAGCGCCAGCAGCGCGCTGAGAACGCCGCCAAAAAGCATCTGCCATCCGGCGGCGGTGAAGGGATCGATGGGCATGTGCCAGCGCTTGGTGAGGATGGATCCGGCGGCCCAGCTAATGCCCGAAAAAAGCACGAGGACAGAGCCGAAGAGCTGGCGCGATCCGTAGCCGGCGTGGCCGGTGATGCCCGGCCACAGCAGGATGGCGACCCCGACGACGCCCAGCGCAATGCCGGCGATGCCACGGGCAGAAATACGGTCCGTGCCGTGACTGAGGCGCTCGAGGGTGAGAAACCAGAGCGGAAGAACGGCGGTAAAAAGTGCAGCCAAGGAGGTCGGGATGTAAGTCTCCGCCCACCCCAGAACGGCGTTGGAGGTAATGAAGAGAAGAATTCCGATGAGAACCAGGCGCAGCAGGTCGCGGCGCGGCACATGGATGCGATGTCCGTTGAGGCGGCGGAACACGAGCATGAGCAGGCCCGACGCAGTGTAGCGCAGCCCGACCATCAGAAGCGGCGTGAGATGCTCGACCGCAATGCGGATGGCCAGGAATGTGGAACCCCATAGGACGTAGAGCAGTCCGAAGGCAATCACGGCGTGCAGCCGTCTGGGCGGGTTGGCGGGGGTCATGAGGCCGGTTCCATGGGCGAAATCCGTGGGATAAATTCCAATGTATCAGGTTCAGGGAGACGGGCGTGCCGAGGTCCTCGCTTGAGCTTGCCCGCAGAGTACGCGGCGATGGATGCCGCTCCGGCAGCGGGCGCCCGGATTTGCTTGTAAGTGGGCGCGGCACGGGGCACAATCAATGGCTATGCAGGGTGGCGAGATGGATCGGCAAAGCATGGAGCGGGGCGGCATGGAGCGGCGCGGCTTCGACGAAGGCGCCGTGGTGCTGCTGACGCTGCACTCTCCGCGGCAGAAGTGCGTGGGCGTGCTGCTGCGCTTGGCTCCCACCGGAGTGGAACTGCGCGGCGTGGCCCTGGAGTCGCTGGAGGACCTGGCGCGGCAGGTTCGAGCCGGAGAGCCGGCGATTGCGTCCACTGCGTTTTTCCCCATGCACCGGGTGGAGCGCATGGAGTTGGATGAACCCGCCGGAGAATTGCCTTCGCTGGCGCAGAGCTTTGCCGCCCAGGCCGGACGCACACTGGAAGAGGTTTTCCGCGGTGGCAGCGGGGAAAAGGACCGGTGAAAAACGAATTCTGGAACGCGCCGAATCAGCTGACCCTGCTGCGGCTGTTCTTTGTTCCCTTCATCGCCATCTGCATCATGGAGCGGCGCTACCACACGGCGCTCATCCTGCTGGTGATTGCCGGACTCAGCGACGGGCTGGACGGGCTGGCGGCGCGGCTATTGCATCAGCAGACCAGGCTGGGCGAGTACCTGGACCCAATTGCCGACAAACTGTTGCTCAGCTCGCTCTTCCTGGTGATGTCAGCCAGCCATATCATCGCCTGGCGCTACACGGTGATGGTGTTCTCGCGCGACCTGGGCATCCTGATTATTTCGGCGCTGCTGTATACGGTGGGGCTGCGAGACTTCCGGCCGGGAATCTTCGGCAAGATCAACACCGCCTGCCAGATTGCGGCGGTCTTCTTTGCGCTGCTGGCCAAGGTTTATCCGGAGGAGGCAGTGTGGATGACCAAGCAGGTGCTGCTCTACGCGGTCTTTGCCTTTACGCTGGCCTCGGCGATCCATTACGTCTTCCTCACCGGGCAACGGCTGAAGGCGTTGCAGGTAGCCCGGTAGGAGCTTTAACGGAGGGGCCAGACCCGGAGCTGGCCGGCTGAAATGCCTCTAAAACGTCGCGCTAGATTTGAGCTATGCAGGGGTCCTTCGCTTCGCTTGATCTCATAACAACGTTGGCTCCGTTCGGCGGTAGTCTGGTTTTTGCGAAGAAAGCAGAAGACCGGAGAAGGAGCCAACGATGGTGATTATAGGCTGCGATTTCCAT
>Ga0316217_10003230_pt1 | contig 18807 bp, 8 predicted proteins | sample 1anoAmetaG_FD_203633 | JGI IMG/M metagenome (GOLD analysis project Ga0316217, IMG submission 203633) | Freshwater microbial communities from Trout Bog Lake, Wisconsin, USA - 1anoA | ecosystem: Environmental > Aquatic > Freshwater > Lake > Hypolimnion/Profundal zone | place: USA: Wisconsin...
GCCGGCAAGGCCGCGCCCACACTCACTGCTCCCGCTGCTTTGAATAATTCCCGCCGATTCATCATTTCACCCTCCGTGCTGCTACCAGAAGTTTTGTCCAGGGCATGTCGTCCAGCTTGCTGATTTGGGCGCCGGGATGAGTGTGTGTTGTGTCGTGGATAAACTCACCGTTGCCGATGTACATACCAGTATGAGTAATCCTGGCAAGGCTACCGCCGAAAAACAGCAGGTCTCCGGGTTGCAGATCTTTTCGCTCCACCGGGCCTACCCCGCTCCAGTTAGCCTGCACATCTGCGTCGCGCGGCATGAACCTGCCGCGCTGGCGAACGAGCATCTGTGTGAAGCCGGAGCAATCGAATCCGTAACTGGAGACTCCTCCCCATGTATACGTGACGCCGAGGAATCTGCGCGCGAGTTGGATGGTTTGATCGATAGTCAGCGGCGAGACGTCAGCGCTAACGTTGCCTTGCTCAACGTAGGCAGTTTGGCCATTCACGAGCATGACCTGAACCCAACGCTCGTCTTTGTCCACCTTGCCGGAAACCAATTCAAGGCGCGACTCCCACGGCAGATTCAACACGGGCGCATGCCTGGTTACGCTGGGTTCTCGGTACAAGTTCGCGCTAAGTTGCACGACACGAAGCGATTTTCCTTCAGGAGCGTAAGCATCATGCACCGGTGTGATGTCGGCCTCAGGCACCCAGCCTTTGTAATCATCCCCGGTCTGAATTTGAATCCATCCGCTCTTTTTCTCCAGCGATAAAACACCAGATCCATAGATTGCTTGCGACACTACGTCAGAATCCGCAGAGGCGGAAGAATACATATTGATTACCGGCCGGGAGACAAGATAGTCCGGCTTGGCAACCGACAACTGCGCAACTGAAACGCTGCACAAGAGAGCAGCAAAGACAACCGGTAAAAAAATAGCCGGAAGGTATTTGGCGCGGCTTCTTATTTTCATTTTGCTTCTCCGATAATCTCATTAACTTGATAGCTGGTCAGTTAGCCTTCTTGATTCCCGGAAAGTCCGTTTGGGCGGGGGTAGTGGCCGGCAACCCAATCTCTTCCGGCTTGGGAAGCATATGCGTCTGGCGATATTGCGCGCTTGCCTCGCTGAAACGGTTAGCGCGCTGAATCCACAACTGCATACTAAGATCGTAACGCGCCATGACGTTATCGAGCCAATAGGGGCGATTCTCCTGGAGCCATGCATGGCGGAAGAGTTCACGCGTGATCCCGTATCCCTCGCGCAAATCCTGACACTGGCCGTTCACGCCAGTGATGGCTCCCAGCGAGCGGCTGATGATGCGCCTGGTTGCCGGATCGTATTGCGCCTGATAGGCGCGCCCGTATCCATCGGCGATTTCCTGCGCGACTTCGAATTTGAATCCGATGAAGTCAATGCGCCGCGCGCCCATCTCCATTGCATCCAACGCATCCGGTTCCTGCAATTTTGTTGCGGCGCGCGCCTGCTCAATCAGAAGGATGGCTTGCTCGGCATGAACGCGCAGAGCGTGAGCAACCGGCAGCAATTTCGAGGAGATCTGCTGGCCCTCGGCGCTCCACGGATCAACCCAGAACAAGTTGTCGGTGGCGGCATTGAGGCCCGCATCTTTCAGCGCGGCATGCGCGGCCATCAGCTCTATTTGCGCCTGGTTGATTTTGCCTGTGTCGTCACCGTGAAAGACCTGCCCATAGCTATTTTGAAACTGGGGAATGCTGCTGGTTCCCGGCTGCCACCCGGCCGCCGCTCCGAAGAGCACGCCGTACCAATCGAGGTTGAACAGGCCTTCGCCCAGGTCGTTCCACACGGTATTCAACTCGCCGGTGGATCCGAGCCGCTGGCCATCACTGACGAATCTCTGGATGTTGCCGAGGCCTGCGTTGTAATTCGGATATACGACTCGCCAATTGTTAATGCCCGGCGCCACCCAGGTCTCCAAGCCCGCGTCAACATATGGCGTGAGCCATTTGTCATAACCGTTGGGATTCGGGTTGTACTCCCATGCAACAGCAATCATATCTTTAGGCAAGGTCTTGACCAGCATGGGGCTTTCCATGGCTATGTCGCCCCAGAAGAGTAATTTTCTGTGCAGCGGATTCAGTCCATCATGAATCTGCGTCATGAAATCCACGTAGACGGAACTCAAGCCTTCCTTGGTCACACGTTCTTTCGTTTGTCCTCTGCCTAATTCGAAGGTCTCGTCAGAGCCGATGTGCAGAAAAGGGCCGGGAAAAATCGAAGCCATCTCCGTGAACCACTGCTTAATCAGTTCCTGCGAGCCCGGCTGTCCCGGAGCTAGCACGGAGCCGTGGGGCGTTTCTGCAAGCGGGGAATAAATGTCGTACATCAGGACGCGATGCAGATGCCCAAAGGCTTCCTGCTCGGGAATGATGGTGACGTGATACTGGCTCGCGTAGCGCACCAGTTCTTCTACGTCGGCGCGGGTCATTGCGCCTCCCGGAAGAGCAGGCAGCGGATTGGACGTGAACGCCAGTGTGTTCTCGAAGTACGGCGAGTAAATGTTGATCTTGAATTCGGAAAGAACGCGAATCTGGTGCTTCTGGAACTCGAGCGTGGGGACGGGGCCGCGCGATAGGTCATCGCTGAGGCCGCGATACTTCATGGCCGGCCAATCGCGCGCGATCACTCCATGCAAGAATGCATTTGCTCCGTTGCCGGTTATTGATTGCCGGATGGTTTGCGCGCCATAATAAATTCCCGCGCCGGTGGCCGCAATGTCGTATATAACGTCTCCCTCGGTGATGAGGGCATATCCTTCGTCGTGCATCGCCGGGTCAAATGAGATATGGGCGCGAGAGAGAATTTCCGCCGCCTTCTTTGTGTCCTGACGAAGAAAAACAATCTTGATTTTTCCGCTTTTGCCGGTGTGCGCGTTGATGCCGCGCTCCTTAAGTGCGGCGGCCAGGTCCTGTGCTGCGAAGCTGTCTTCAGCATCTTTTCCAGCAGCCTGGATGCTGATGCCCTGAGCCAGCGGAATCTCTTTTAATTCGTGAATCTCGCGCGGCAGGGGAATCAAGGCCAACTTCGGAGCATCAGACGCTGATGAGGAATGAGGCGCATCTTGCGCCGGCAGGGCCGCCGGCGAAGACAATGCAATGCAAATCAAAACAGGAAGGATGAGAGCGGAAATCAACAGGCGATCAATTAAATAAGATAGCCGGAACATCTGTTTTCCTCACAATGCGCGGCGATGCGCCGCTGGTTCATCGTGCAAGCTGTGTTGCGGAAGCCCTTGAAGCAGAAACGGCGCCAGCCTAAGCCGGCGCCGCTCTGGTTGAGTACGGGAGAGGGCTAGAAGGTGATCTTGCCTGCGACCTGCAGGATGCGGGGGTCGCGAGCGCTGGTGATGACGCCATAGGTGCTTGACGTAGTTGAGGTAACACCCGGCGAGCCGAGATTGGTGTGGTTGAGAACGTTGAAGGCTTCGCCGCGGAGCTGGAAGTTCACTCCGTGGGGAATCTTGAAGTTGCGGAAGAGTCCGAGATCGATGCGGTCGAAGCCGGGAGCGCTGACTACGCCGCGTTTTTCGTTACCTACCTGGCCTTGTCCGCCGGGGTTTAGTCCGGGGGGCAGCGGAGCAGCAAATGCACCGCGATAGAACCACTGCTGGCGCGTGCGGGTTTGCGTACCCATGCCATTGCGGGGATCGCCGATCTGGTTCGGACGGAAACCGATTGAGGTTGCGCCCGCGACTCCGAGTCCGGCTGAGTCATTGGCCTCGTTGCCGTTTGCCTGGTTGTTCAGAGGGTTGATGAAACCAGTGGGGCCGTAGTATACCGTGCCACCCAGGCTCTCCGTGATGGTCAACGGCAGGCCGGAGTTCATCGCCAGGATGCCTGACGCTTCCCAACCACCAATGATATGACCAATGACACCGCGCTGATCCTTCATCCAGGGCAGCTCGTAGACGCCATCAGCAGTGAAAACATGGTTGCGGTCGTCAGCTGCGCGGCCGTAATCCCCGTTGATGTTGTATGTGTTCTGCGGACCACCAGAGTAGTCAGCCTGGGCATTGGTCAGATCGCGCGACCATGTATAGTTCACATCGACCATGCTCTTGCCGGCAAACTTCTTGGTGACCTTGATCTGCAACCCGTTGTAGTTGGACATAAAAACCGGCTGGACGGAATCGATGCCGACATAGCCGAGATACGGCCTGACCTGGTTAAGGCCGTAATCGCAAGCCGTGCTGACGTAAGCCGGCCCGGAGGATGCCGCGCCGGTTACGGCTTGATCTTTATACAAGCAACTGGTTGAGGAAACATCGGTGGGCGAAATCTTGCCGATGTAGGAGTTGGGCACCGGCTCATCGACGTTTTCCTTGCCGAGCAGGTGGACGCCGCGCGTTCCAAAGTAGCCAAGGTCAACCATGAAGGTCGGCGTCACCTGCTGTTGAACATCCAGCGAGTACTGCTGGACATACGGCGTGTGATAGGCGAGCGGAGTACCTTCAATGAGACCTGGCGTGTTTGAAGCCGCAATGGTTGCGGATTTACCCGCAGGATCGTCTAACAGCGCGGTCGAGAGCGAGTAGTTGGTAACGGCAGGCGGATTTGTCCAGATCAGCGTCTCGTAATAGCTGACTTCCGATTGGTCGTAGGACCATCCGTAGCCGCCGCGAACCGCTGTCTTGCCGTTGCCGAAGAGGTCATAGCTGAAGCCAATGCGCGGCGCGAAGTTGCCCTTGTCTGCCTGGCCAACCTTGTCGCCATAAGGTGAGGGATGGCCCGTGATGCCCGAATTTGCCGGGAAGATCAGGCCATTCATGTAGTTGATGCCCTGGTAGTCGGCGTTGGGGTTGGGGGTTGCGCTTCCCTGCCCATTGGTGTTGGAGCACGGAGCAGTAAAGCAGATCAATCCAGTGTTCTGGATGGTAGGAGCATTAGCTGCCACGTAGGTATTTGGATCGAAGTTGCTCAAGCGGTGGTTGCCGTCAACCGGCTGGGCAAAATAGCTGTAGCGCACACCAAGGTTGAGAGTCAATCGACGCGAGACCTTGAAATTATCCTGAACGAATGCCTCGATCAGGTTCTGGAGAATGTCAACGGTGATGGCGTTCGAAGCCTGGGAGAATCCGGCGTTGGCGTTGCCTTCCAGGAAGTTGGCAAATGCAAGCTCGGCCTGGGTAGCCAAATTAGAAGGCGCGCTAACGCCATAGTTGACGTTAGAGCCGGTAAAGGTGAAGCCGCCCTGGTTGCCGCCGGTGGAGTTTTCCTGCTTCTGGAAGTGGTTGTAAGTGACGCCCGCGATGACAGTGTGGCGGCCTACAGTCCTGGTCACATCGCCAAAGACGTTGTTGTTGTGGTCGATGTCACTATAGATTCCGGTGCTGCCCAGACCTGTAAACGCAGGGTTGCCGGTGGCAGTGAATGAAAGGGTAGGAATCACGCCCAGCACGTTCTGGTAGGGCAGTGTGACGCCGCTTACGACATCTGTGGAGTTGGCGGTGGTGAAAGCGCCGATGGGAGTGGTGAAGATCGCGTTAGATGAGTATGCGTAGCCGAAGTTCGCGAGCATCTTTGGCGAGAAGAGGTAGGTGCCATGTCCCATGTGCTCGGTGCCGGGATTCTTCGTGCTGGTTGCAGAAAGCCCCGGAATGGTCAAACCGGCAAAAGTTCCACCGCCGGCCATGATCGGAAATGAGTCATGGAGGTAGCGATAGAAAACATTCAGCTTCTGACCGATTGCCTGGTCGATGCGAACAAAAAGCTGATTGTTGTTGTAGATGTTGGGCACAGTGGAAGTCAGTGCGTGTGGATCCAGGCCGGCGGCAATATCTGCCGTGCTTGGCGGCGCTGGAATGAGGCTGTAGATATCCTTGAGGTAGGCCGCGGCCACCGGATCAATAGAGGTTACCTTGGTGCCGTATGCGGTGCAGTTGGTAAAAGTACTGTGAGCCGGGTTATTGTCATAGGCCGTACAAACTTGCTCTGCTCCGGTTGTGTTATTGGCCAGATAATCGTTGGAGAAGTCGCCCGTCCGCTCGGCAGCGGTGGGGACGTAGGCTGTTCCGTTGGTGTATTGCACCAGACGGCGAGTCTCGTCGGAGAAGAAGAAGAAGGTCTTGTCCTTGCCGTTATAGATGTGCGGAATCCGGACCGGACCACCGAAGGATTCTCCGAAGTCGTTGTAGCGAAGGATGGGACGGACCGTAAACGGCGTAACCAGCTTGTTGCCCCATGCGTTTGCGTTGAGGACATTGTTCCGGAAGAACTCGTAGGCGCTTCCGTGGAAGGTGTTGGTTCCGGACTTGGTGACGACGTCAACCATGCCGGAGGCGCTGCGCCCGAACTCGGCGGAGTACTGGCCGCGCAGGGTCTTGATTTCAGAGATAGCATCTACGCTGGGATAGGTGAGCAGCGTCAGGTTGGCTCCGCGGTCCACGTTGTCGGCGCCGTCAACCGTCCAGTTATTGGAGGTGCTGCGGCCGCCATTGACCGAGAAGTTCACCGTGTTCGACATGCCTGAAGGGGCAGTCGAGCCGACATAGAGCTGGTCGTTTGCGCCGCCATAGACGACGCCGGGCTGCAACTGGAGGAACTGCTCGTAGTTGCGGCTGTTCAGAACAAGCTCGTTCATCTGGTCGCCGCTGATAAGGCCGGCAGAAGATGAATCTTCCAGATTCAGTTGCTCCACAGCCGCGGTAACCGTGATCGATTCGCTTGCGCTGCCGGCAACCAGAACCTTGTTCACACTCAACGAGTCGGCCGCATGCAAAACAAGCCCGGTTACGGACTCAGTCTTGAATCCCGGGGCCGACATCTTAACGGTGTACATGCCAAGCGGCAGTGATGTCGCGGTGTAAAAACCGGCGGAGCTGGTTTTCAGGACACGAACGTCCTGGCCGCGATCTGTGTTGGTCAGTGTAACCGTGGCACCAACAATAACGGCACCCGTCGAGTCCGTGACCGTACCGCTGATGCTGCCAGTCAAGGCATCCGCCGCCCAGGCTCCGGTGCATACGAAGCTGAAAAGCGCGGCCAAAACCGCGCTGCATAGCAATCGCTTCCTAAGGTTCATTTACCTGCCTCCTCAAAAAATTTTCCCGTGAAACTGATGATCGTCGTAGCGAACTTCGAAAAGGTTGACCATGGTTAACGCCCATCGGCCTGCAACTGCCAATGGCATATTCGCGCTGAAGCCGGATTGCGTCGAGCAGCCAGCCTATGACATCCCGGCGGCCTCTGAAATCCGGCAAACATCGCACTCGGAATACAAAACCGATTCGCGAAAATCGTAACCGAGCGATTGGTTAGCTGTCAAGCAAAATAATCACCGGGCTGACCAAATTAGTTCGATATGCTCAAACAGGGGCTAGGTAACGATCGAACGCGCTTCTTGTGTTCCAAGAATTTTACACCACGGGCGGCCCGATTTCGGCGCAAAGCTTGCGTCCTTTCGCAAGAAGCTTTGCCTTTGCACCCATGTTATGTAAAGCATTGTTAAAAAGCATCTTACGTTCACGCCACACATGAAAGCTGCAAAAACCACGGGGGCGTTACGCCGAAAAAAATCTGCAATTCAATCTCGCTTTTGCCCGGCATTTCAAAAGGCGAATACAGTAATCAGGCTTCTATCGCCTTGCGAATGCTACCTTGAGAACGTTTGAGCCGGCGGACGGCCTCCGTTTTGGAGACATCGGCACGCAGCATCACCAGAGCCACGGAGACCTTCATATCGGCAGCTTCCAGGGTTGCCAGCGCAACCGCCCGGTTCGCCCTGGCGACACGCCGCACAATGGAAATTCCGCGCTCAATCAGTTTTTCATTTTTGAGTTGCAGGTTGACCATCAGATTGCCATAGACATATCCCAGGCGAGCCATGGCGCCGGTGGTCAGCATATTGCAGATGAGCTTTTGCGCAGTGCCTGCTTTGAGGCGGGTAGAGCCGGTCAGAACCTCCGGACCGACTTCGGCTTCAATGGCTATCTCGGCCACCTTTGCCAACTCTGAACCGGTGTTGCAGATAACGGCGATGGTGGCGGCGCCTTTTTGAGCTGCGTATTTCAAGGCAGCAATGGTATAGGGCGTGCGTCCGCTGGCGGCAATGCCCACGACAACATCTTTTTTGCCAGGCTTGCGGGCTGCCATGTCGCTGATGCCCAGTTCGGGCGAATCTTCGCTGGCCTCTGTTGCGTTGGCCAGCGCGTATTCGCCGCCGGCCATCACATATTGGATCATGGCGGGATCGATGCCGAAGGTGGGCGGGCACTCCGAGGCGTCAAGCGCGCCGATTCTTCCGCTGGTGCCGCTGCCCACGTAAAACAGCCGCCCGCCGGAGGCCAGCCGTTCACGGATTACGTCAATCGCTTTTGCAATCTGCGGCAGAGCCTGCCGAACTGCGCTCAATACCTTGGCGTCCTCGCGATTCATCAACGTGGCAATTTGCAGCGCGCTCATCTTGTCCAGATGGGAGGATGCGCGATTTTGCCGCTCGGTTTCCAAACCAGTCAACATCACTGACTCTCCTAATTTCCAGTTACTAATGCCGGTTCATCCGGCGCGGGCCGGCGCAAAAAGAAGCTTGCGCTATAGCCAATGGCGAATGTGACGATGCTGCCCAGCGGTACGTACCAGGTGTACGGAACCGCAGTGAACTGCCACAGAAAGATATTCAAGACAAATCCGCATACCATTCCGACCATGGCTCCGCTCTCAGAGGCACGGCGGGTAAGAACCCCAAGCATGAAGACTCCCAACAAGCAGCCATAAGCCACGGACGCGATGGAGAGGCCGATCTCCAGAACTTTCTGGCCGCTTTGCCGGACGACAATCGCCAGCGCAAACAATACAACGCCCCAAACGATAGTCGCCATGCGGGAGAGAAACATGCGGCGCTTCTCGCTGACACCTGGATTGAATCGGGAGTAGAAATCGATGATGGTAGTGGAAGAAAGTGAATAAAGCGAAGCGCTCAGGTTAGACATAGCCGCGGCTAATATGGCGGAGACCAGCAGGCCGCTGATGCCGTGGGGCATATAGTTGACGACGAAGGTCGGATAAATGCGATCCGAACGCGCAAAGATAGAGGTTACCGGCAGAAGCTTGTAAAAGGAAAAAAGCAGAGCGCCAATCAGCAGGAAGAGCGCAAATTGGAACAACACCAGGACGCCGCTGGCGATCAGCGACATTTTAGCCGACACTTCGTTGCGCGACGCCAGCAGCCGCATCACGATCAACTGGTCGGTGCCATGACTGGCCGTGGTGAGGAATGCACCGCCAATGATGCCTGACCAGAAAGTGTATTTGGCGTAGAAATTCCAGCCGAACTGGAAGAGGTGAAATTTGCCGGCGGCGGAAGCCATGCCGAAAGCGGCATTCCAGCCGCCTGGAACCAAATGAATGATGGTGAACATGCCGATCACGGTTCCTGTGATGTAAACCGACAACTGAATCACGTCCATCCAGATGACCGTAGCCATGCCGCCCTTGAAGGTATAGATCAATGTGAGGACGATGACGATGGCAATGGCCGCAATATCGCGGCCGAGGTCGCTGTAACCGCGCAAAAGCCCGGAGAGTGCGATGCCGACTACGATTGCAATGGCGAAGACGCGAACGCCGTCGGCGGCGGCGCGCGTCATCAGGAAGAGGCCGGCAGTGAGCGAACGAAGCCTCTGCCCGAAGCGGCGCTCAATCAATTGATAAGCCGTGACCAGGTCGCCGCGAAAGTAGTGCGGAATCAGCAGAAGGCTGATAACGATGCGCCCGATCATGTAACCGATGACCAACTGAAGAAAGCGGAAATCCTGTTCGTAGGCCATTCCCGGCACGCTGATGATGGTCAGGGTGCTGGTTTCAGCGGCGACGATAGAAAGCGAAATAGCCCACCAGGGAATCGTCTTTTCCGCCAGAAAGTAGCCCTTGATAGTGTTCTGCTTTTTCTTGAAGTGCATTCCGAAGGCGGTCACGCAGGCCAGATAGACTACGATGACGGCAACATCAAACAGGTTCAGCCCCATAGTGCCTCGTTTTCCGCTATTTCCCGATATTCAGCTACTTCGCGACAATTAGCCTGATAGGTCCAAAGTGCAGCCCGGAGATCATGCGAATGAGGATAAGATTCGACATCCTGACCAACTCTGAATCACAAGAATGACCATTTGGCTTCGACTTGCTCATTGTAGACCACCAGAACGCCTTGTTCTCATCTCTGGGAACAAAATTCTGGCATAGGGCTGGAATTATCGCAGTTGGTCATTTCGCCCTGGGAATGCGCGGCTTCACAGGGCGGCTGTAATTGGTTGATCGAGCTAGGCTGTAGCGCGCTGTGGCTCCCGGCCTCCCAGGCGCACGCTAACCACTTTGGAGACGCCGGGTTCCTGCATGGTCACGCCGTAGATCATGTCGGCCGACTGCATCATGCGCTTGGAGTGGGTGACCACTAGAAATTGTGTCTCCTTGCTCAAGGCATTCATCAGATCAGCAAAGCGGCCTACATTCGTCTCGTCCAGCGCCGCATCAACCTCATCGAGCGCGCAGAAGGGGCTGGGCTTGAACTGGAAGATAGCCACCAGCAGCGCCAATGCGGTCAGCGACTTTTCGCCGCCGGAGAGCAGCAGTACATTTTGCAGTTTCTTGCCGGGAGGCGAGGCCACGATGTCCAGCCCGCTTTCGGCCTGGTTCTCCACATCGGTGAGACGAAGGAAGGCCTGGCCGCCCTGGAAGAGCCGCGAGAATACCTGGGCAAAGTTCTCGTTGATGCGGACAAAGGCCTCTTCGAACCGCGTGCGCGAGATCTGATCAATTTCCTTGATGGTCTGCTGGGTGTTCTCAATCGACTCGATCAGGTCTGCACGCTGCGTATCGAGGAAGCCATGCCGCTCGGCGGTTTCTTTATATTCTTCAAGGGCCATCATGTTTACAGGGCCCATCTGTTCGATACGTTGGCGCAATCCGCGGCAGGTTTCTTCTTCGGCGGCCAGCGGCTCGCCGGTCAACCTATCGATGAGTTGATCTTCGCGCAGCGCGGCGGCTTCCAGATTGACCTCGGCCAGGCAGCTTGCTTCCAGATGCTCCAGATCGGCGCCTAATTTGGCCACTTCGCTTGATCGAGCGGCGCGATCTTCACGCAGCTGATCGAGAGCGGCGCGCCCGCCCTTGAGTTGCGTCTCCATGGTTGCCAATTGCTGGCGCAGAGCCTGCGCCTCAGTGGTCAGCATCTGCGCCTGAGCCAGGGCCTCAGCACGAATTACTGTCAACTCCTGCTCGCGCTGCGCAAGCTCGGCGCTCTCTTTGATGCGTTGTTCGCGTTCAGTCTCGGCGGCAAACCGCTGCTGGTCAATGGATTCAACCCGGCGTACCAGATCGGCATGGAGGCGGTCAATGCGCTGGAATGCAGCTTCTGCGCCGCGACGGCGTTCCTCCAGCCCAGCCAGTTCAGCGGTTACCCGCGCCGCTTCCTGCTGCAGACTTTCGCGCTTCTGCCGCAACAAGACCAACTGCGCCTGCAACTCATCGAGAGCAGCTTCCGCTGTGCGGTGCTCGCCTTCAAGGCGAACAGCCTCTCCAAGGCTGTCATCGATGGCGCTGCGCTTGGCTTCGCGGGCTTCCTTATTGCGTGCGGCCTGCGCGGTCCACTCTTCAAATCGCCGCTCAACGCGCTGCGTCTCAGACTCCATCTGCTTCAGCGCCGCGCCCAGGTCGGCATTGTCGCGCTCAGCCAACCGCCGCTCTTCGCTGCGCGTCTCCAGTTGCGCGGCCAGTTCTTCAATTGCCTTGGCCAGCGCCGCGGCATCCGTCTCCGCCTGCGATAACTCCGCTTCCAGTTTGCCCAGACGGCCCTCCGCCTCACGCAACTCACGCTTCAACGCCAGCGGACCTTCGCTGGCCGGCTTGCCGCCGGTCACCGTTGCATTGTGAAAGCATTCGCCCCCCGGCGTGAGGAAAAACGCATATGGATATTTTGCGGCCAGCCGCTGCGCTTCGCTGGAATCTTCCACCAGGTAGCTGTTCCGTATCTTGGGCAGAATCGACTCCAGCGTCCGCCCAAATCCGTTCAGCACGCGAATTGAATCCTTCAGCGGAATCAGGCCAGGCGCGGTGATCGTGTCGTCGCTCTCCGCAAAAAGCGCGGGTTGCTCGACCGGATGAATCAGGAAAGTGGCGCGGCCATCCACGCCGGATTTGAGCAGCCTGACGCCCTCTTCGGCAGCTACCCAACTCTTCACCACCACGTAATTCAGTTCCTCGCGCAGAAACTCATCCACCACTGCCTCATGCGCGCCGCTCACTTCAAGAAAATCGGCCAGCGTGCCCACCGGCGCCATGCCCTCAGCCAGCGCTCCCGGCTTCAGGAGACGCCGGACGGTGTCGGTGGAGTAGCCATGATTGCGAATCAGCGATTGCAGCGCATCGCGGCGGCCGGCCACAGTGGCAACTTCGCCGCGCAATTGGTTGGCACGCGCGCGCATTGCGGTTTCTTCCGCGCGCCGCGCTTGCAGCGCCTCGCGCAGAGCCGCAATCTCGCTCTCCAGCCGCTTTAACGCCTCTGCCGCCGACTCAAAGCGAAGCCGCGCTTCCCCGCCCTGCTCGCCCAGGTTTTCCAGCTCGGTTCGCGCCTGGCTCATCTCAGTTTCCAGCCGCTCTGCTTCGCGCTCCAGCGCGGCCAGACTCTCTTCCCCCTGGGCAGTATGGTTGCGCGCGTTGCCGGCCAGCGTCAGCAGGTGCATCACATGGCGGCGGCTGGTCTCCAGTTCACGTTCCGCGGCAAACACCTCTTCAGCCGAGGCCCGCGCCTCCTGCTGGCGAGCCTCCACCTGCTGATGAAAGGCCTTTGCCTCACCGGCTGCTGTCTCTAAAAATGAAAGCTGCTGCGTCCGCTCTTCGGCAATTCCGCTCAACTGCACGCGGGTTTGTTCCAACTCCGCGCCGGCCGAAGCAATGCGCGTCTCCAGTTCGCTGACTCGCTCCACGTTGGAGCGTTCCCGCGCCGCTGCGCGTTCCATCTCAACAGCCGCTGAGTTGGCGCGATTTTGCGCCTCCTGGCCTTCGCTGTCCAACTGGTAGCCACGTTCGGTCAGCGAGTGCTGGCTGCCCTCCTGCTCTTCAATTCCAGCCGCCGAGCCGTTGATTCGCTCGGTCAGCGAGGCAATCTCCGCTTCCAGCCTTTTCTGGTCTGCATCCATCAACGCCATACGGCTGGCGAGAACCACGCGCAACCGGCCGCGCAACTCGTCGCGCACTGCGCCAAAGCGCTCGGCCTTCGACGCCTGCCGCTTCAGGCTGTTCATCTGCCGAGTAACTTCTTCAAAAATGTCGTCGACGCGCGCAAGATTTTGCTTGGCGCTCTCCAGACGCAACTCGGCCAGCCGCTTCTTGTTCTTGAAGCGCGTGATTCCAGCCGCCTCCTCGATAATTGCGCGGCGCTCGTAGGGCTTGGAACTGAGCAATTGGCCAATCCGCTCCTGGCCAATGATTGCGTAGCTTTCAGGCCCAAGGCCCGTGCCCATGAAAATGTCCTGAATGTCGCGCAGGCGGCATAGCTTGCCGTTCAGCAGGTACTCGCTTTCGCCGGTGCGGAAGAGCCGCCGGGTAATCACGACCTCGCCTTTTTGCGGCGTGCGCTGGAATTTGCGACGGCGAATCTTGAGCACCACCGCCTGCGGACCCTCGCCGGTAGTCATCGTCTGCGGCTGATCTCCCGCGTCCTCATCCAGCACCTGACCGGGTTGCTCGTTGGCGATGATCTCCTCGGCTTCAGCGGCTCGCTGCCGGCGCACCTCGTCCTCATCCCAATCCGCAGGACCTTCGTGATCCACCACCACCTGCGGCTCCACGGGAATCGGCCCTTCATATGCTTCCGGATCGACCATGGTCAGCGTCACTTCAGCCATACCAAGCGGTTTGCGCTCGCGGGTTCCGGAAAAGATCACGTCCTGCATGTGCGTGCCGCGCAGCGATTTAGCGCTCTGCTCGCCGAGAACCCAGCTCACCGCGTCGAGAATGTTTGACTTGCCGCACCCGTTCGGCCCCACCACCACGGCAATGCCCGTTCCCGACACGCTCACTTCCGTGCGGTCGCAAAAACTCTTAAAGCCGAGAATGTGGATCTTCTTTAGTTTCAGCATTTGATCTCCGGGGTGCAGGGCTGTACAAATTCATCCGGGCAACCCTCCGCCAACGCCTGCGCGCGGCAAGTAGATAACCCTCCAATTACAAACTCTACGGAGACTGGTGAGCAGGGTCAATGGTGGAGAAATCGGGTTATGTGGATAAGGGAGTCCGGAATTCCGGTTCTTGGGGATTCCCCATATCGTGAAGCAAAAATGAGTTTTTCCGGGAAATTATTGCCGGGTTTTGCACAATGCAAATGGGCCGGAACTGGCGCCGGGCAACTGATTTTTTCTGGTTGAGCCTCATTTGCAAAACCAAAGCACGCCACACCTCAAAGCCGGCAACCTTGCCGCAGGAGATTGTTTTAAGAGCCTGTTTTTTCAAGTAATTCTCGCGACAACGGACACAAGACAACGACATTACACATTCACTGGAATATGTTCTTATAAAGTTGGAAGAGGTGCATCGCGATTTTATTCTGCTATTCGTGCTCCCGGGACCTTTCCTTTTGACGACTCCAAAAAATTCGAGCGCGCTAGCCAAGCCTGTCGAGCTTGGCGTTTTGCTGCACTCTGTTTTCGGCTTTGAACGGTTCCGCGCCAATCAGGAGGCGGTTTGCCGCGCGGCCATCGATGGGCGCGACCTGATTCTGGTGATGCCGACAGGCTTCGGTAAATCGCTCTGCTACCAGTTGCCCGCGATTGCGCTGGGCGGTACTGCCCTGGTCATCAGTCCATTGATTGCGCTGATGGAAGACCAGGCTGCCAAGCTCACTGCTCTGGGACTCAAGGTGGGGCGAATTCACTCTGGTCTCGACCGGGCGGTGGCGCGGCAGGCCTGCGTGGACTATCTGAATGGCAGCCTGCAATTCCTCTTCATCGCGCCCGAGCGGTTGCGGGTTCCGGGCTTCGGCGAGATGCTGGCCAAGCGCAAGCCCGCGCTGATCGCCATCGACGAGGCGCATTGCATCTCGCAATGGGGCCATGACTTTCGGCCTGACTACCGGATGCTGGGCCAATATCTGCCTGCGCTGCGTCCGGCACCTGTGCTGGCGTTGACGGCAACGGCCACACCGACAGTTCAGGCAGACATCGTGGAACAGTTGGGCCTGCTTAAACCGGCACGCTTCATTCACGGCTTTCGGCGCGACAACCTGGCCATAGAGGTAGTGGAACTGTCAATGCCGGAACGGCCTGCGGCGATCTGCGGTTTATTGGCCAGCGCGGAACGGCGACCGGCAATTGTCTATGCAACTTCTCGCAAGATGGCAGAGCAATTAGCCGAAGAGCTGGCGCGCAGAATTCCTGCGGCGGCCTACCATGCCGGGCTTGACCCTGCAACACGGGAGCGGGTGCAAACGGCATTTCAAGCGGGAGAACTGGAAGTGGTCGTGGCCACTATCGCTTTTGGAATGGGGATCGACAAGGCTGATATCCGCACGGTGATTCACGCCGGGTTGCCGGCGACGCTGGAAGGCTACTACCAGGAGATTGGGCGCGCGGGGCGCGATGCGGCACTGAGCCGGACGTACCTGATGCACAGCTACGCCGACCAGAGAATGCGCGACTTTTTTCTGAGCCGCGACTATCCGCCCGTGGAGAACTTGCAACAGGTCTTCCGCGCGCTCGGCGAGGAGCCGCAAATGGTGGATGATTTGCACGCGGCTTCCAAACTCGGCGATGAAGAGTTCGATAAGGCGCTGGAGAAGCTGGAGATTCATGGCGGGGCGCGGGTGGACTTTGGCGGCAATGTTACGGCAGGCGGACCGGGTTGGAAGAAGACCTATTCGGCGCAGCAGCAACACCGCGGTGAGCAGTTCGAAAAGGTCTTGCGGTTTACCACATCGACCGAGTGCAGGATGGCCGCGCTGGTGCGGCACTTTGGCGATGTTGAGGACGCAAGCAGGCCATGCGGGATCTGCGATGTGTGCGATCCGGCAGGAGCGGTGCTGCGGCTCTTCCGGCGGCCGACGGCTGCTGAGCGCAGCCTGATGCAGGCAATTGCCGACGAGTTGCGGTCCGTGGATTGGAAGGCTACGGGAACGCTGCAAAGGAGCCTCGATGCTACAGGCAGGATGAGCCGCAGCGATTTCGACTGTTTGCTGGACGCGATGGTGCGCGCGGGGCTGATCGAGATTGAAGAAGCGGAGTTTGAAAAAGCCGGCGAAGTGATTCGCTTCCGCAAAGTGCGATTGACAGAGGCCGGATTGGAGTTGCGTTCCACCTCGCAAGTTGAGTTGCTTATCAGCGATGGAGTTGTTGAGGAGTTTGGAAGCACAAAAGCACCGGTGCGCACGAAGAAAACAAAATCGGCTGCGAAGGCTGGCACATCGAAATCGACAGCGACGAAAGCAGCGGATGAAGCGCCAATCAAGCTGACGGCGAATGGCGAAGCTCTTGCAGGCAAGCTAAGAGAGTGGCGCGCAACGGAGGCGAAACGATTGCGAGTTCCCGCTTATGTTGTGATGCATGATCGAACACTTACGGCAATCGCGGATCAACGTCCTGCCAACCTGCGGCAGTTATTAGTGATTAACGGTATGGGCCCCGCAAAAGCGGAGCGGTTTGGCGCGGCCATTCTGGAATTATGCACAACGGCAAAGTGACGAATTCAGATCTTTACCCGCCTGCGTTTATCAAGGTGCGGCGGGGCAAACGCAGGCTTTGAAGGCTTGCTGGGTGTAGTTCGTCAGCGTGCAAACGTATTGCGGCCAGGCGAGGCTGAGCAGGGGCGACGCGTACTCAACTGAAAAATTCTGAATGTAATTCTGGCTGGCCGGGGTCTTATCTTCGGGGTCCGCTTTGAAGCCGGCGATGAGTTCGGCTATGGATGAGGATGTAAATCCCGGCTTGTGGAAACTGCGCTCAAAATCGTATTCCTCTTTCCAGTCAGCATCGACGCCGGTCAGGTTGGATGCGGCGAATACCCGGTAATCCAACAACTCCGCGGTTGATGGATTGACCTGGGCAAGAGTGAAGGAAGGATGATTTCCGTTGATGGGCGAAATGGATGAGACCATTTTGACGGCGACTCCCTTGCGCGCGGCGGGAGATTTGGTTTCCTGCTTCAACAGCCGCAGTTCGTCCATGTGCGTGTGGGCGAAGATCGCTAGTTCGATGACATCGTCAAACTCGGCCAGCAAGTCCGCCATTTTTTCAGAGGACAGAAACATCGCCGGACTCTGGCCGCCGCAAATATCGGTCAGCCTCCGCGCCGTGGCGTACAGATCGACTCCCGGCGGAATGTGGCCCATCACCCAGATTTTCTGCTTGCCGGCGCGGGCTTCGTCAAGCTGCTGACGAAGCCATGCGAGTTGCGCATCGGCTGCGGATGGATCGGGCTTGCCGGCGCAGGTGGCATAATTCTTCGACATGAAGATATCGTCGAGAACCAGCAGGCGCGCGTTCTGGATGGGCGCGGGCAGAGAGACGCTATAGTATCCGCCGGCGGAAAAATCGCTGCGGGCGGAGTCGCGCTCGGATGCAGGAAAATCGCTGGTAACGTCTATGCCGGTTTCCGAGAGAAACTCGCTGTGAGCATCGAGCCGGTAGTCGCCGCAGTCGGAGTCGTTGTTTCCCAGGGCGACGTAAATGGGAACGCTGGGGATTGCATCTTTCAATTGCCCCATCACGAAACTCAGCGTTTTTTCGACAAAGGCTTTGTAGGCGTCCGGAGACGCGTTGGGAACGAGCGTGTTGAATTTGCACTGAAAGCTATGAGAGAGAATATCTCCGCTGAGCGTAGCGAACTTTACGCCTGCGGCGGATTTGCGGATGGCCTGCAAGCTGGAAGCGAAGAGCGGAAACGAGGTGTCTTCGCCGCGAGCGCGGCAAGCTTGCTGGAGAGACTCAAAGCGCTGCTGTCGGTCGGGCGAGGGCGCGGAGGCGAGAATCGTCTTCCACTCGCTGACGGGCGCGGCGATGAGTTGCGGCAGTTTGGCTGAATCGAAAAACGGCTCGAAGTGAATGTCGCTGACCAAAAGCGCGGGGATGGTTGCTTGGGCGGGTGGCGCTTTGTGGGTCGCATGATTTGTTGCAACAGGCTGGCCGCTTTGTGCTAGGGCCGCGCCGGTGAACAGGAAGAGACCTAGCAGCGCGATATGCGGGCAAACGGCGGCGCGGAGAATGCAGGCTTCGAGATTCCGTTTCATCGATCCTCTTTGGTTTGGTGAACACTGAACCCCCAATCAAGGTTGGGGGTTCAGTGATTCTTGGCTTGATACCGATGCTAGCCGACGCGCTCGATGACCACGGATTGGAGAACGACGGGGGTTTTGGGCTTGTCCTGGGCGGCGCGGGGGACGAGGGAGATTTTGTTGGCGATCTCCTGTCCCTCGACGACTTCGCCGAAGATGGTGTGGTTTCCGGTGAGCCAGGGCGTGGGCGCAACGGTGATGAAGAACTGGCAGCCGTTAGTTCCAGGGCCGGAGTTGGCCATGGCCAGCTTGCCGGGCTTGTCGAACTTGTGCGGCGAGCCTTTGGTTTCGTCCTGGAAGCGGTAGCCGGGTCCGCCCATGCCGGTGCCGGTGGGGTCGCCGCCCTGAATCATGAAATCGGGAATGACGCGGTGGAAGATGGTTCCGTCGAAGAGCTTGTCGGTGGACTTTTTGTGGGTGGAGGGGTGGATCCATTCCTTGGAGCCCTCGGCCAGCTCGATGAAGTTCTTGACGGTGATGGGCGCGTCGGACTCGAAGAGCCGGACGGTAATTTTGCCTTCGGTGGTGGA
>Ga0316217_10003231_pt1 | contig 18797 bp, 17 predicted proteins | sample 1anoAmetaG_FD_203633 | JGI IMG/M metagenome (GOLD analysis project Ga0316217, IMG submission 203633) | Freshwater microbial communities from Trout Bog Lake, Wisconsin, USA - 1anoA | ecosystem: Environmental > Aquatic > Freshwater > Lake > Hypolimnion/Profundal zone | place: USA: Wisconsin...
ATTTTTGTGCGCACGATGTTAAACACATCATAGCCGCAATAACGGTTGGAAAAACTGATCTGAGTTGCATATTCGTTTTTCTTGTTTGTCGTATAAACAACCTGAACCTTACAAAGTTCTACCCAACAAATTACGGCTGCACCACGATATCGATAGGCTTACCTACCGAATGATCGGTTTTATACTCTAAGCCGAAGAACTTAGCTATTGTTGCGGCAATCTGATTGGTGTGATAATGCTTTGCCTTTGCAAGCTCGCCTTTGGCGGGGGTATCGGGCCCTATAACGGCCATCCATACCTGGTGGGCATCGCGCACCAGGGGGCCATGATGGCGCCAAAATTGCTTGCCCAAATGGCCACGGCCATGATCGCAGGTAATTATCAGGGTGGTTTTGTCCTTATACTCAGGGTCGGTTTGTATCATGTTCCAGAGGTCCTGCATATAAGCATCGAGCATATGCGCTGTATTGAGGTATGAATCGTATTGCCCTTCGTGCGAAAAGTGGTCTGTTTCATCGAACCCAATGAATGCAAACTTAGGATGGCTGCGGTGCAGGTACTCTTTGGCAAAGTGATAAGTTATGGTATCTACCATGGCACAAGGGCTATTGGCGGGGCAGGTAGTTTGCCATATATCATAAGTAACTCCGTTGCAGCTGGCGCCGTTTTTAGCGCATTTAAAGTTTACGTAAACCGGCACTCCATTGCGGTGGGCGTTAATGATCTTAGGAAAAGCATCCCAGTTGGCTATTGCTGCTACCTTATTCTTAAACTCCGGCCGGGCTGCTAAAAAATCAAAGATGTTTTTATTGGGGTCGTCGCCGTATTCATTACTGTTGATGCGAATATCCTTATGGCCGGTAAAAATTTCGTTGTAGCCCGGAAAAGAGAATTTATACAAATTAGTTAAACTCATAGCACTGCCCAGATGCCGGTTGCCTATTAAAATACCCTGTTTAGCAATGGTGCCCCAGAAAAAGGGCATTAATATGCTCCTTCTTTGCTGCGGCGTTTCGGCCCAGTATTGTGCTTTGGTGCGGGTGGTATCTTTTACCAGCTTAGGCTCATTTATCAATCGCTTATCGGCACCGGTAAAAAGGTCCTGCCAGCGGTAGCCATCAAAAGTTACAAGAATTACGTTTTCGGTTTTTTGCTGTTGTGCAAAAGCGCCTGCACTGATAAGCAGCATGGCTGCAACAAAAATCTGCTTCATTAGTTTGTATAAGTGCTGCCAAAAATGCAGCACTTAAATGAATAAATCATGCCCAGCGAAAAAAAGAAATTTACGCTGCAGATTTTACAGCCCATTGCCCGTATCGGCCGGCCCTTTCTTTTCCAACATAAGGCTTAAAATGCGGCCAAGACCCACAAACAAAAATGCGCAGCCCACATATATTACTTCATGTTCGCCCCCTACACCCGCCAGCACAGTATGGCATAAAACATAAGCTACCAACAAGCCAACCCCCACACCCAAAAAGGTTAAAGCTGAGCGGAGCGGGTTTCTTTGTGTTTTAGGAAATTCCGCTTTAGAAAGATCCATACCGCGGTTTATCATTTCCATGCGTTCGCGGTAGCGCATATACCACCCGGCAAACCCCAGGCTTAATCCACCCACAATAGCAATTATAGGTATCATTACACCCAATATGCCTTCTATATTTCCTTCTACTACTTCCATGCCTACCATAACTTTAGTTTTAATTGTTTTTAAAATAATTGGCTTACAAGTTTAAGACCACCGCACCTGAACGCAGGTTACAGAAAAAATAAAAAAAGTTTTTCTGTAACCTGTTTACCTTACCGATTGTCTAATAGCAGTGAACATGCCAAGCCAAGTACCTGACGACCTACTGATAAGCCGGATATTAACCGGCAACAGGCCTTCGTTCAGGTTACTTGTTGAACGTTACCAGAATCTTGTTTTCACCATTGCCTTCAGAATAACAGGCAAACGCGAAGAAGCAGAAGAGGTGGCGCAGGATGTATTTATGAAGGTGTATAACGGCCTGGGACCGTTTAAAGGCGACTCGAAGTTTTCAAGCTGGCTATACCGGATAGCGCATAACACGGCGCTGAATAAAATAAAAGGACGCAAAGAAGAGTTTAAACCGATAGACACCATTACCGGATCATTTACAGGCGGCAGCGTTTTAAACGAGGCAGAACAAGGTTTTACTAAAGCAGACCTGAACAAGGCCATTAACATGCTTGAACCGGAAGAGGCCACTATTATAACCTTGTTTTACTTATCAGAACAAAGCCTGGAAGAAATTGCACAGATATTGAATATTGAAACCAATGCAGCTAAGGTGCGCCTGTTCAGATCGCGGAAAAAGCTGCGCGAAAAGATGGAGTTAATAGGATAACGCTTAATTTTAAAACAGTTTATGATAACCGACGAGCAAATATGGAGCTACCTGGACGGAACCCTTGATGAGGCTAACCGCACCGAAGTAGCACAAGCTATTGCAAGCAACAAAGAAGTTGCCGCACTGTTTAAGGAATTATCTGCCCTGCATACCTCTTTGCAAACAGACACATTGCTTAGCCCCTCGGCTTTGTTTACAGACCGGGTGATGCTAGCAGTAGCTCCGGCCCCTGTAAAGGCATCCATACAACCGGTGCTTATTTTTATTGTACCGGTAATTATTGCTCTGCTGGCTTGTGTGGGGTATCTTGTTTACAACAACGTAACGCTGGATTATACACTACCCTCATTCAGCCTGCCTCAACCGGCCCATTATACCCTGTATTTTATATTGACCGATGTGGTTATACTGGCCTTTTTTGCCGAGGCACTTTCAGATTACCGGTTCAACCATAAAGCCTACCATTCTTAAATACACCTTGCCGCAAACGGGGGTAGTTTCCAGTAAAGGGGTCTTGAGAAAATAATGTTTTCAAAATCAAATAGGTAATAAAAAGGGCGGAAACCACCTCCTATCCCTTTCCGGTGTACGTGTATATACCTGATATTTACTCAACCTTACAACACCGGCTCAACCGTAAAACCTTTTTTACGAAGCAAGGCAATAACCCCAACATCATTAGGAAGATGCAATGCCCCTATAGCAATAAACGTAGGTTGCTTTTTAATAAATTCACCAATACGCTCGGCCATGCGTGCATTGCGGTCAATCACCAGGGCTTTGTAAAACTTCTCCGACTTTTTAGCATCGTCATCATTTGCCGAAAGGCTATCCAGGTTCTGATCTAAATAATATTTCAGCACTTCCTGCCCGCTGCTTTTATTAACCTGGAAAGAATCTACTTCTTGCGTCAGCATATCAGCCTGCTCCTGAAAAGAAAGCGAACCCAGTGCGCCCAACTGCTCAGCCACAGATTCGATACCAATAATTTTCTTTTTTGCTTTTTTAGCCTGGTCGTGCAGATACAGATCAAGCACCGGTACGCCACCGCCGCTTAATGCACTTTCATCCAACCCCATGCTTACTCCTTCAAAAATGGTCATTACTATAACCGGCGAAACATTGTCAAACATCGACATCGGGAAACCGATCTGGCTGGTGCAGATAGAATCGAGATAGCCGTACTCTTTAGCAGGTATCATCCTTTGCAAACTATAGCCCTTACCCATCATCATTTTACCCATCAGGCCCATCATATTCTTTTCGCCATCGGGGTCAATTTCCATGGCATAGGCTTTCGAGCTTTCAAAATACGGCTTGGCCCGGTCTGCCATATTAATAATGCGGGTATCGGCAGTATGCATGGTACCATACAGATATGAAGTATCTTTAAGCCCGTTACCGCTTATTTTCCACAATAAAGATTTATACTGGGCTTGTGTGCTGCCGGTGGCGATGAGTAACAGAACGAGGGCCTGGATTGCTTTTTTCATTTTTTTGATGATTAGTTTTTGCAACAAGGATTCAAAAATAACGGAAGTCGATAGTCCTCTTCAATTTTCTGGTGAAAAATGAGTTTTATTATGAACTTTGGGTGCCGTTTTAAAAACCACGAAACCACTGCAATTATAAATTCATGATAGTAATAGACGATAAAACAATCAGCGACGACGTAGTAGAAGAACAATTTGTTTGCGACCTGAATGCCTGCAAAGGAGCCTGTTGCATTGAAGGTGATTTTGGCGCGCCGCTGGATAAGGACGAACTGCCTATACTCGATAAAATATACGAAACCGTTAAACCGCTGTTAACCGAGGACGGCATTAACACCATTGAAAAGCAGGGCAAATACGTTTACGTTAAAGAAACCAAAGAATATTGCACCCCTTTAATGGAGAAAAGTAAAGGCTGTGCCTGGCTGGCGCACGATGACAAAGGCGTAGTTATCTGCGCCATTGAAAAAGCTTACCGTGCCGGCATGCTTGACTGGAAAAAGCCGATTTCATGCCACCTGTATCCTATCCGGATAACCAAATACAAACATTATGATGCCGTTAATTATGAGCGCTGGAATATTTGCAAGGCGGCTTGTAAAAACGGCAAAGCACTGAAGGTTCCGGTTTATAAATTCCTGAAAGAACCTCTGATACGTAAATACGGCGAAGAGTTTTACAATACGCTGGAGTTGACCGTGCAGGCCAAATTCACGAAATGATTGTCTTGTCTACTACTCAATAACCTGTTTTTGTTATAATGATTTTGCCGTAAAAGCGTTTATCTGTTGTTCTGAAAGGTATTTTCGCTTGTAACACAAAAAACACAGCCATAAAGACATCAAGAAAAACAACCGCATTGAGCTTGAAAGAACTTTTAAAGCTTAGTGCCTTGGTGACTTAACAGCAAAAACGTGAGGAGTAAATAATGGCAAAATCAAGGTTTAATCCAAAAGATTTCTGGTCAGTATTTAAATGGGTGCAGATTGCCCTTTGGTCATTCATTTTGCTGATAGTGCTGTTTTTTGTGGGCGTAAACTATGGCTTGCTGGGCAAACTACCCGACCTGGACGCTATTCAAAATCCCAACAACTCCGTTTCAACCAGTATTTATTCTTCCGACTATGAAGTACTGGGCAGTTATTATACCGAGAACCGGATTGAGATATCGTACGATGAACTTTCACCATACCTTGTTAAGGGCCTGGTGGCTACTGAAGATAAACGCTTTTACGACCACAGCGGCATTGACCTGAAAGGCCTTTTCCGTGCCATTGTTATGACCGGTATTTTACGGCGCGATGAAGGCGGCGGCAGCACGTTAACGCAACAGTTAGCCAAAAACCTTTTTCACCAGGATTTTGCCCGGGCAAGTCGTGGCCAGCGTATTGCGCAGAAAATTAAGGAATGGGTGTTGGCTGCCAGGCTGGAAAGAACTTTTACCAAAGAAGAACTGATTAACATTTACTATAATACAGTTGAATTTGGCTCGCTATCATACGGTATAAAAACAGCTTCTTTCACCTATTTCTACAAAGATCCTATAGACCTGAAACCCGAGGAAGCGGCTTTATTGGTGGCTATTGTAAATGCACCATCAAGACTGAACCCCAAAAGATATCCTGAACGTGCCATGGTGCGCCGCAACCTGGTTTTAGACCGGATGAGTGAGGCCGGTTTTATTACCAAAACACAGTGCGACTCATTGAAACAAAAAAAGATAAAGCTTAACTACCATAACCCTGATTACCGGGCCGGCCTGGCAACTTACCTGCGCGAAAACCTGAGACAGGAGTTACAAAACTGGTGCGATAAGAACCCCAAACCGGACGGCACCAAATGGAATATTTATGACGATGGTTTAAAAGTGTTTACAACCATAGACTCGCGTATGCAGCGCGATGCCGAAGATGCCATGGCCGAACATTTATCGATGTTGCAGGATCAATACTTTAAAGACTGGCACGGCAAAGACCCCTGGAAATTCGGCTCGAAAGCAAAGCCTGACCTGCTGAACCGAATGATACATGAAACAGACCGGTATCAAACTATGAAGGCCGATGGTAAAACAGAAGAAGAAATAAAAGAGGCATTTGCTACCAAAGTACCTATGACCATTTTTTCATGGCACGGAAGCAAGGCTGCCAGTATAGATACCGTAATGAGTCCGCTGGACTCGCTGCGCTATTTTATGCAGATAATACAAGTTGGTTTTATTGCCTGTGATGCCAAGACCGGGGAAATAAAAGCATGGATAGGTGGGCCCAACATCAGGTACTTTCAGTTAGACCACGCTAAAAAAAGCACCAAACGACAAGTGGGTTCAACCATGAAACCGTTTTTATATGGCTTAGCCCTTGAAAGAAATTATGAGCCTTGCACTTTGATTCCTTACCTGGCTCCCGAATGCGCCGGTATAGATGCCAGCTGGAACCCGGAAGGAAGCGGCAAGTTTGAAGAAGGACAGATGGTACCTATGAAAGATGGACTGGCTTTTTCTGATAACAGAATAACAGCCCGTATTATGTGCGAGATAAATGACCCCAAATTATTGGTAGACTTTGCCCGCCGTTGTGAAATTGAAAGTACTTTAGATCCCGTTCCTTCTCTATGCCTCGGCACTGCCGATATATCATTATACGAAATGGTAGGTGCCTATACCTGTTTTGCTAACCTGGGCACCTACAGCAAACCCTATTTTATTAAAAAGATTGAGGACAAAGACGGTAACATTTTAGCCCAATTCGGTGAAACCCATAAGGAGGCGATACCAGAAAAGACTGCATATACCGTAACTGAAATGCTGAAAGGAGTAATTAACAAGGGCACCGCTGCACGTTTAAGAGGCCGGTATGGTTTGGATATGCCACTAGCCGGTAAAACCGGAACCACGCAAAGTAACAGCGATGCATGGTTTATGTGTTACAACCCAAACATAGTAGTTGGCGTTTGGGTGGGATTTGAGCAGCCCAGTGTGCATTTTGCAGGTAACAGCTCAGGAGCTGGTGCAACGGCGGCTATGCCTATTGCAGGGGGCTTTTTGAAACGGATATTTGCAGACCGCACCTTATTGGTTCCCCGCGAGGAGTTTTCTTTACCAAGTGATTCATCTATTACCGTAAATTTTGATTGCGCGCCGGTACCTATTGATACAGTCAAAAAAAAAGTGCAATAATACCTAAGCTGTTTTTAAACTTAAAAAATGTATTCAGAAGAAAACACCGGGAAGATAATACTGATACCATCGTTTATGGGGGAGGACGACGCAAGCATCATACCCGACCAGGTAAAGACGATGGTGCATTCCATGACTGAGTTTATTGTTGAGAATGCAAAAACTGCCCGCCGCTATCTGCGCGCCATTGGTTACAAAAAGAATTTTGATACTGAAGTCACCATCCGCGAACTCGATAAACACGCAGACCATCAAAACTGCGAAGCTTTACTTGCAAACGTTTTTAAGGGTATTGATTGTGGTTTGATATCGGAAGCCGGTAATCCATGCATTGCTGACCCGGGTAATGAGATCGTAGCTTATGCCCATAAACGGAATATCAAGGTTGTACCGTTGGTGGGTCCAAGTTCAATATTACTTGCCCTCATAAGTTCAGGTTTTAATGGCCAGCAATTTTGTTTTAACGGGTATATCCCTATTCAAAACCCCGAGCGAAGTAAGAAGATAAAAAATATGGAAAGCCTTTGCCGGGGCACCACCCAGATATTTATGGAAACCCCGTTCCGCAATCAAAATATGTTTGATGAAATACTGAAAACCTGCCAGGATGATACCATGCTTTGCATTGCCTGTGATTTAACCCTATCTACCCAATTCATCAAAACACTTTCAGTTAAAGCCTGGAAAAAAACAGATGTGCATTTACAGAAACGGTATTGCATATTTTTGCTGAGCCGCGCATAACCAATAACACTGAGCCGATGGTGGGACTCGAACCCGCGACCAACGCATTACGAATGCGCTACTCTACCAACTGAGCTACATCGGCAAGAAAAAAGACTTGGCGAAGATTATTCTTTTCCTAAAACAGTTTCGCCATCAACAGTTACGTCACCATTTTTTACCAGTACCTGCACATCATGCGGTAATAAAACCGTTACCTGGCTGCCCAACTTAATTAAACCAATTACATCACCTTGTTTCACCACTTGGTGCGGCACAGTCATATCTACAATTCTACGGGCCAGGAAACCGGCAATCTGAATCACTTTATATTTTTTACCTGATGTTGATTCAAATAAAATTTCGTTGTGTTCATTTTCAAAACGAATACCGTAATCGTTACTCATTTGCACAGCATTATGAAAACTACCGTGCGTATAGGTTTCAGCCAGTACTTTACCTGCTGTAGGTGCCCTTTGATAATGCACATTGGTTACATCCATTTGAATAGAAATGATAGTGCCTGCAGTATCCACATCTTTTGTCCACACGTTAATAGCGCCGAACTCTTCTTTAGTAACCACTAAACTTGCACTGTTCCATTTGTGTACAGATACAATTTTACCATTGGCAGGGCTTACAAAAACATGCTCATTACCCGGCACATTACGCGCCGGTTGCCTGAGAAACCAAACCTGATAATAAGTAAATAAAAAAACGGTTAGTATAACCGCTGTATAAATTAGGTAGCGTAAAAATTTCATGTGCCAAACCTACGCAAAATGCACTTCTTAACTTAAAAAACTATTTCAATACCTGCGCAGTTGCCGGTGCGCTGAACAGGTATTCGCCATTATCAGCTACACTAACTTCGGGCACCCTGTTGTTCTTTTCAAAATACAGATATCCTTTACGCAGGTTATTCCAGAACATTGTCTGTTTCTGGTAAGCACCCCAATGATTGTAATACAACATGTTCTTATCAGTCATTTTAAAAGGAAATATCTCAACCGGTATCTGTTGCTGGCCGTTACTGCGTGCTTTAACGGCACACATGTAAATATCTTCAATGTAGTAATTGCTCATGGCCAAACACCCGGCACTGCATTTTGCGCCATGTATGTAAATATCCCTGCCTTTACGTTCGGCAGTGCTCAATTTCATATCCGACTCGTTAGGATAATTGATACCCAACGATAAATAGTAATTACTTTGCGGGTTAAAATCTCTGATGTAATAAAAACCTTCGGGCACTTGTTTATCACCTTCTTCACGTTTTGGGCCCAAAAAGCCCGAAAGAGCGTAAATATTAAACTCCTTAAACTTTATATACTTGCCATCGGGCCTTTCAACCCACAACTCTAAAATGCATTCCATTTTAAAAACCCTGATCATTATTCTGCCAAAAGTCTCTTCTGGTATATCTAACGACCGGCACCTCATGTTAATAAGCTCAGCTTTGCGCTCATAAACGTCATTCACCCTCGGAAAAGTTCTCTGAATATCCTCAAAAGTTCCCTTTTGGGGCGTAAAGCCCGAACTAAGCGCTAAAAGCAGAAAGAGGAAACTTGTTTTAAAAAGTGTCATAGCTTCATAAGTAAAACGGGAGGTTTCGCTTTTCATGTATACGGCAGTAAAAAAATAAAGTGGCCTCAATCAACAAATTTCAATCAATGCACACCTTGTATTATAATAAGTAGTTTAATTAATCAATAGAACAGTTATTATTAGCTGTGTGAATTTATAGCCTAAGTTGGGGCCTTAATATTTTGAGTTCACAATTATAGACACTTGTTCACTGTAATCCACAACAAAAGTGGCCTATAAATACCTGATTAATATGTATTTAGACACCTTATACACAAGCTGTGGAAACCCCTGTTGACATCCCGAAAGGCATAACTTTCCGGTGCCTTTATGTTAACGGAAGTGTGGATTACGTGCATAAAATGAAAACAAGTATTTACGGAAAACAGGGAGTTTTTTAAACCGCATTTCCAAAATTATTTCATGCACAGTTACCCACTGCTTTTTGGCGTTACCAACAGGCCTTTTTGTGGATATCGCCAATGGCCTATCTAATCCTTACTTCCAATAATTTCAATTCCCTTGCCTCAACCGAAAAATCAACCACTTTTTCTTCAGTAAATAATATCCGGTTGTTGCTTCCCGGGTAAATATGCTCCATACTGGTAAAAAAGTCTTCTGAAGTATGTACTATTTTCTGTGTAGTTGGTGCGGCGCCGCTAGCAGGCAAAAAGGTGTTTAACAAATTTAACCCGTGTTCGTCATCGCTTTCGCAATCTTCATTGTGCAGCAGATATACGTCGTTACCTTTACAATATGCCTGCACCGAAAAGGCATACCCTATAGTGTGTGTAGTTTGCTTTTTATCAATAAAAGCGGTGGCCTTTAATGCCATTTCATTATCGATGCGGTAAGCTACCAGGTAATGGCGGTCTAATACGTTAGTAACGGCGCCGGTTACTTTGTCCTTATTTTCGGTACTGCGTCGGTATTCGGCAACCAGCATAAAATTTCCCCCCTCCAGGGGTAAAATAAGCTGTGTTTGCAGGTACTCAAAACCTTTTTCTTTGGTTTTTTGGTAAGCGGCCGCCTTTGCAATCAAATTATCGTCGGGTACCAGATCTTGTGTACCCGCCAGGGTAAAGTCGGGCTTATACTTATTTACCGATATGCCTTTAAGCAACTGGCTGTGGTTGTTGGCATAATGGTCGTAGCTGATAACAAACTCGCCGCTATTAAGCACAGCTATGGCTGGTTGGCTGCTCATTTGATTACCTCCTACTGCAGCAGCCAGGGCAAGCATTGGCGGATCTGCGTCTTTATTATTAATGGAGAAGAAATAATATTTCAGTGGCTTTTTGCCTTTGGGGTCTAAATGCAGGGGGTCTTCCTGGGTTTTGGCCTCCAGCAGCATTTGGCCATCGTTACCCACTACCATGCGTTTAAAGTTGATAAGGTCCTTTTCGGCTTTTATTTCAAAGCTGCGTTCAAATACCGGGCCTTTGGTATTATCTATGAGCAAGACTTTAAACTTTTGCTGCCTGAAGTAATGCTTTATAAGAATGGCCGTTTTGCTTTTATCATCACTTTGTGCCAACACAATACCGCTGGCGGCAAAATGTTCAATGGCCTCGTCAAAAATGGTAGCGGGCTCGCCCAGCGGCAGTAAGGTTGTGGGGTCATAATCCTGACGCATAATTTTGGGTATTTGTTTGTACCCATCGCGGCTATCAACCATATCGGGCCTTTCAACTACGCGCTCGCAGCGCGCGTAGAAAATGGAGATTTTGCCGTTTACAATAGCGGCTTTCAGGTAATCGGTCTTTTCGCCAAAGGGCGGGTAAACGGGCGAGCTTTTAGCTGTGGGAAAACCCGCAGCATATTTAAGTATATAGAAACGTGCAGGCTTGTCGGGGTGGTTGGGTTTTTCAAAACCAATTACATACCAGTTATTATTATAGTCGCCGAGTACCTCAATAGCAGGCTGGTCTATGATCGAACTGGTTTTTACATCAAAGCCGCTTGCCTGTACCTTGGTTATAAGGCAGAAACAAAGAAAAAGGGGGAAATAAAAATTTTTCAAAACAGCCGGATTTTAGAAAAATCAAAAGTAGGCTCATTAACCATGCTTAGGGCTTATGCGCATGGCTTTAGTTTTCAAGAGGTGTAATAAAAATTTAATTTTTGTACTGCAGGGTATACAATCGGGTACAAAATTACTTTTTGTACCAACCCGTATCCTGAATATACTTCCATACCGCATCCGGTAAAAAGTACTGCATAGAAATACCCTTGCGGATGCTATCGCGGATAAAGGTGGCCGAAATATCGAGAAACGGAAAATCAAGAAATTGAATGTTGGGGCGCTCAGGATAAGGATTTTCATCAAAGCCCCGGCGTTTGTATACATATATAGGATATACCAGCAGCTTTTCAAAATTCTTCCACTTATGCAGGGTTACCAGGTTATCGCTACCCATAATGAGCGAAAACTGGTGCTGCGGGTACTTTTCGTGCAGATATGTTAGCGTATCAATAGTATATGAAGGTTTGGGCAGTTTAAATTCAATACTGGACGACTTCAGGTGCTTGTTTTCTTCAATTGCCAGGTTAATCAGGTGCAGGCGGTCGTGGTCGCGCAGCAGGGTTTCTTTGGGCTTTAAAGGATTTTGGGGCGATACTACCAGCCATACCTTATCTAAATCAGTAGTTTGGCTGATGTAGCTGGCAATAATAAGATGCCCGTTGTGTACCGGGTTAAATGAACCGAAAAAAAGGCCGATTTTCAAACCGTTTTTGTTTTATATAAAAAATGTGTTGTAAATTGTAATGGCATTACAGGAAATTGAAAACGAAAGTAGGAATATCCGGTAGAATTATAGCTAATGCCTTTTGGCCCGCTTTATTTTACTAGTTTTATCATCCATATATGCTGCCGGTGTATATAAGAGTAACATATTACTTTCTGGTTGGCATAATTATTATGCTGGCAATGTATATTCGGTTTTCTACCGGCCTGCAACCAATCATTGACCCCGATATTAACGGCTATATCATGCCTGCTGTTTCATGGATTAAAACACATGAATTCATACATTTTTGTCGTTCATTTCCTTACCCGCTTTTTTGTACATTAGTTGTAAGTGTTTCAAAATCATTTGCGGCCATAGTAGCAACACAACATGTACTTGCACTTTTTTCGTTACCGCTGCTTGCCAAAACTTTCAGAAAATGGATAGTGTACTACCATGCCAACCAGGTTTCTTCTCACGTTTTGGCGCTGGTAATTTTGTTGTATATTGGTATGCTGCCTCACCAAACAATAATTGAAAAAAGCATAAGGCCCGAAAGTGTTATGCTTTTTCTTTTTTCCGTATTTTTTTATGTCCTGTCGGTATTCATAATTGAAAAGAACAACCGGCACTTTTGGATTGGCCCCCTGGTGTTTTTAAATTCGTTTTTATACCTCTTCTTTCCCAGATGGGGTTTCTGCCTTCCGGTTGTATTGGTAGTAACAGCTTGGTACTGTGTTAACGATGTGCAGCCGAAACAAATGTTCAAACACTATTTTGCCGCACTTATGTTTGCTTATCTGTTTTTGTACCTGCCGGAGGAGAAACTGATTGACAAATACGATGCAGGCAACCGCTCGTTTTTGGCGGAGCAGTATTTCTACGTACATGCAGATATGGTACAGCAAACGTTATCCTTGCCCGGCATTACTTTATGCAGTAATGCTGACCGGATGGCGTATAAATACCTGCGGGATAGCCTGGGGCGGGAGATTGTGGAAAACAAAAATATTTCTTCCATCGGTTTTGACCCTGACGGGTTGATGTATGGCAAAGCCAACAAGGATTTAGATTCGGTGTTTTTGTACAATACGGATAGTAACCTGGTAAAAGCTTACTGGGGATTTAACCTGCGCGAGTTCAGGGATAGAAAGCCGGGCGACCGGACAGACTCTTTACTGCGTATCGATCTGGCCAACCATATGGAAAGTAAATTTAATGGTGTAAAGAGCGCCTGGAAAAAGGCCTTTTTATATAAACTTATTGCCAAAAGCATTTGTCACAGCTATATCAGATATTGCAGTAAAATTGCTAAACAGACAGTATTTTATTACAATCCGTTTTTGCCCAAAAAAGAATGCTGCCGTGGTCTGAACCGGTTAACGAAGTAAAACACATAGACAACTTTGCAAAGTTAACGGCCGGATTTACTATGGCAGATAGACCTGTTGAAGAGTACGGTGCAATCATTTCCTTCCCACTTTTTCAAACGGAGATTTGTAATTTGATTTACTATGTCATTTCGTAAAGCTATCTGCTTTTGCTGTTGTTCTCGTTTATAAAGGCGCTGAAAACCCAGGACAAAAAGATTTTTTTATTTCTGTTACTGCACTTTAGCCTGGTTATGACGGTAGCTGTTATTCACACCTTCGATAATGACCGGTATGGATGGTCAATATTTGTACCAGCTGTTTTCTGCTATTTTTTAATGGCAGTTTATTGCTTAGCGCCAACACAAAGATGGCTTGTTACCCAATAGGATAAAAACGTTATCCCGACCAGCTGATTTAATAAAGGCGAAGTGAGTTCTGCAAAAAATTACGCAATACGCTAAATACATAAAAATCATCTATCTGCGTGCGGTGAACATCTGATTTTTTCAATGCATTTATTTCGGTAGTATCCAAAATCAATTCTTTGTAAGCAGATGCGTTGAAATTAAAATAGTAAGGATCAAATTGAGTAATAGCCGCGCGGCTATGTTCATTTAAAAACAACTCATTAACCGGAACCCGCTTTAGTTGTTCTAAATCCTCAGGGCTTCCTCTTACTAATTGTATGGTAGGACACTGTTTGTCTATAGCCGAAAATACCATGGTAGCCGTATGCCATTTTATTTGAAACAAATCTATTGGCAGAAAAACATCCTCTTTAACATACCATTTTGATTGCAGGACATCCTGTTTTTGACAAAGCGCATTTAATTTTTCTATGATGGTAACTCTGTTGTTCATGGAGGTGTAAGAAGACAAAATGTTGGTAATGCCCATTGTTAAGTATAAAATATATATAGCCATTACATGGCCGGGCCTTAACCTGATTTTGCCAGCGTAGCTAAGGCCCAGCATTAATAAAAACAGATGCAGAGGATAAAGACGTTTAATAATATCTACCTGGTTCCAATCAAATTCATTGTTAAAGGTCGAATAGCAAAAAGGAATGCAAACGAATAAGCCCGCAAATTTCAATACAATGCCGGCATTAGAGGCCGAAATGCGGATCAGAAAATAAAAAGAGAGTAAGAATAAAAGGAGTTTAACAAAGTAGTCGGAAAAAGTGCTGAGAGGACCAGAGGCAATCTCCATCAGATTAAGAGCCTGTATTTTTTCATAGTCGTAGTGTGAAAGCAGCAGAGCCCTCAACAATACGTTGATGCCAATAAATGTAAGCAGTAACAGGTCTTGCTTTATTTGAACTGTTGAACGATACAGATAGAGCATAAAAATCAGGAGAGCGATCAGTGTAATGGGGTGACTCCAGATAATAAAAAAAGCACTTACAGCAAGCATCATCTTCTTGGGCCATCCGTGCTTGTAATATTGGTAAATGGATACGTAGAAAATCATGAGGGCCCCTGATAAAAAAAGTTCATTTTCAAGGAAATAAAAGCCCAGGTTAGTTACCAATACGGGTGCGGCAAGTACTGCCGCCGCGTACTCGTATTTTTTTGTAAGCAGGATGATTAACAATGACACTATCAGATAAAAAAGCGCATCGTTAATACAATACATTCGGCCAACTTCTGAAAGCGGGAGATGTAACCATACCGCTACAGGAATTAAAAACTTGTTAAGCATAAAGCTGTACCTGTACATTGGTATTGCATCAAAATGAAACCGGTACCAGCTATGGTAAACCAGATTGTTCGACAAATCGAATTGAACGCGTAGTTTGTAAAAAAGAATGCCATAACCCTGCAAAACGAGAAAAAATACCAGGGTTATGTAAAACAAACACAAGGTTGAGGCACTATCGGCTGCAGGGTAAAAATACCGTGACGGGAAATTATGAAAAGAGGGCGGGGGGGATTTTGCCATTGTATTCTAAGACAAATGTAATATTTTTAAGATTAGTTTTCGAAATCGCGGGTTATTATATCATCTATGATACCAAGTCGATAGTTTTAACCAAGGAATAACTATTTGCTTTTCTCATTAAAACAAACTATATTCGCATCAGAATTAAAGAAGGAGAGGGGACGAGAGTCCCCTCTCGTTTTTTCTACCAGTGTCGTTTTTGTGTTTTTTAGGGCAAAAACGAAACAAAAGGAAGCAGAGCAAATGGATCAGGAAGTTGTAAAACAGAAAATTGCCGAATGGCTGGCACCGTTACTGCAGGAAAAAAATCTTTTTCTGGTAGATGTGCGGATTTCGATGGGCCGTAAAATTGAGGTTTTTGCCGATAGCGATACCGGCATTACTATTGAGGAATGTGCTATTATATCGCGGTTGGTTGAAAGCCATTTAGACGGCAGCGGCCTGGTGCCCGATAATTATATACTGGAGTCATCGAGTCCCGGTATGGGTAACGCCTTAAAGGTGCCACGGCAGTATAAAAAGCGAATTGGCCGTACCTTTGAGATTGATAAAAATGACGGTACCCATATTGAAGCTACCCTGCTGAAAGCGGATGACGACCAGATAACATTACAGGAAATACTGCCTGAAGTGAAAAAAAAGGATAAAAAGAAAGGTGTAAAAGAAGAAGAGCCGAAAGTGTTTGTTGTGAAATACACCGATATAAAAAAGGCGGTGCTTCAATTTAAATTTTAATAAAAACAGCGTATTTTAATTACTGAACTAAAACCATAAATCTTCAAAACACAAAATTAAAGATCATGAACAGCTTAGACCTGATTGACTCGTTCAGCGAGTTCAAACAAATGAAGAACATCGATCGTCCTACGATGATGAAGGTGCTGGAAGACGTTTTCCGTACCCTGCTTCGTAAAAAATACGGAGAGACCGATAACTTCGACATTATCGTGAACACGGATAAGGGTGACCTTGAAATCTGGCACAGACGCGAAATAGTTGCGGATGATGCAGTTGAGAATCCTATTCTGCAGATTGGTATCACTGAGGCTAAAGCACTGGAAGAAGATTTTGAGATTGGTGAAGAAACATACGAAAAAATTGAATTAGAAAGCTTTGGCCGTCGTGCAATTCTGGCTGCCCGCCAAACACTGGCATCAAGAGTCGGCGATCTGGAAAAAGACGAGGTTTTCAAAAAATATAAGGACCGTATAGGCGAAATTATTTCGGCTGAGGTTTACCAGGTCTGGAAAAAGGAGATTTTGTTGCTGGATGAAGAAGGAAACGAATTGTTGTTACCTAAGTCAGAGCAGATAAAGACCGATTTTTTCAAAAAAGGCGAACAGGTACGTGCAGTAGTGCGCAAAGTTGAACTAAGAAACGGAACACCGTTTATCATTTTGTCAAGAACCGACAATGCGTTCCTGGCTAAGTTGCTGGAGCAGGAAGTGCCGGAAATTTTCGATGGCCTGATAGTGGTGAAGAACATAGTGCGCGAACCGGGAGAAAAAGCAAAAGTAGTAGTGGAGTCTTTTGATGACCGTATCGATCCGGTGGGTGCCTGTGTGGGTGTTAAAGGCTCACGTATCCACGGTATTGTACGCGAATTGAAGAATGAGAATATTGATATCATTAACCATACCAACAATCTTTCGTTGATGGTACAACGTGCACTGGCTCCGGCCAAGATCACGTCAATCGATATCAATCAGGAAACAAAACGTATTTCAGTTTATCTGAAACCCGACCAGGTAAGCCTGGCCATTGGTAAGCGCGGAGTAAACATTAAACTGGCCAGCCGTTTGGTGGGTTTTGAAATAGATGTTTACCGTGAGAATGAAGAAGGCAGTGAAGAAGAATACGATATTGACTTAGATGAATTTGCAGATGAAATTGACGACTGGATGATTGATGAGCTGAAGAAGATAGGTTGCGATACAGCAAAGAGCGTATTGTCGTTAAACGACGAAGAGCTGGTACGCCGTACCGACCTTGAAGAAGAAACCATCAAGGAGATCAGAAAGATACTTCAGAGCGAGTTTCAGGATGAAGGCAAAGCCTGATCTGAGCGATGAAAACGGCAGTACACACAGAAAAAAAGAAGTAACTGGTATTTGGTGATAAGTAAAAGCCCAAATACCGGTCACCGAATATTAGTATACTAAAAACAAACTATGGCAGAAGCACCAAGCATGCGATTGGCAAAAGCCGCAACAACTTACAACGTAAGTACCGACCACTTACTTGAAAAGTTGAAACAAAGCGGTTTTGTGTTGGAGAACAAACCCACGTCTAAACTAACATCGGATATGATTTCGGTGCTGGAGAAGGCTTTTGGTGTAGATAAGGCTATCAAAGAACAGGCCGATAATACCAAAATAGACAAAACGGAGAAGAAGGCGACCGTTGAGATGCCTGAGAACAACATAGCCACGCATCAAAAGAAAGAAGAAGAGAAAGAGGTGATGGTTAAAACCAACCTGGCACCAAAAGAGGAAGAAGCGGTACAAACCATTTCGGCCGATAAGGTGCAGCTGGAAGGGCCAAAAGTTGTTGGCACGGTTGATTTGAACAAACCGAAAAAGACCACCAAAAAGAAAGAAGAAGAGGTTGAAGTAGCACCGGTTGAAGAAGTTATAGCACCGGTGGCCAAAGAAGAAGAAAAGGAAGTTGCAGCTCCGGTGGTTGAAGAAAAACCGCTGGAAGCTGTTAAACCTGCTGTGGTTGACCCCGAGGCTGAGCACCGCATTACTACCAAGTACCAGACTTTGGATGGCCCTAAAGAAGTTGGCCGTATTGACCTTTCGAAGTTTGACGAAAAACCGAAGAAGAAAGAAGAAGCAAAAGTACTGGGCAAAGATGCCGCAGGTGATGCTGCTAAAAAGAACCGTACCCGCAAGCTGGTACAAAAGAAGGTTCGCCCACCTTTGGCAGGCGACCAGTATTACGATAAGAAAGTTGAGAACTTTCAGCGCAAGCGCGAAGTGTTACCACGCAAACCCGAAGCCCCTGCCCAACCGGCTGAGATCAGCGAAAAGGAGATAGAAGACAAGATCAGGGCAACGATGGCCAAAATTCAGGCACAAACTGCCAAGAGTGACCGTTCGAAGTTCAGAAGAGGAAAGCGCGAAGCCATTCAGGAAAAAATGGCCAGCGAAGAGCAGGAGGGCAGAGAAAATAACCACCTGCAGGTAGCTGAGTTTACCTCAGTATCTGAGTTGGCCAGCTTAATGAATATTGCGCCGGTGGCAGTTATTCAAACCTGTATGCAGTTAGGTGTTATCGTGTCTATTAACCAGCGTTTGGATGCAACTATCATTGAATTGGTAGCGGCCGAAAACGGTTACCAGATAGAGTTTATCTCGGCTGCCGATCAAACAGCCTTTGTTGAAGACCACGCT
>Ga0316217_10003232_pt1 | contig 18796 bp, 12 predicted proteins | sample 1anoAmetaG_FD_203633 | JGI IMG/M metagenome (GOLD analysis project Ga0316217, IMG submission 203633) | Freshwater microbial communities from Trout Bog Lake, Wisconsin, USA - 1anoA | ecosystem: Environmental > Aquatic > Freshwater > Lake > Hypolimnion/Profundal zone | place: USA: Wisconsin...
GCGCCAACGACCGCTTGATGGCATTGGCCACACTGATGTGAATGGCGGTGGGGATTACATCGTTGCTGCTCTGCTGCATGTTAACGTGATCGTTGGGATGGATCGGCGATTTGCCGCCGCGTTTACCAGTGGCGATTTCATTGGCCCGGCCGGCGATCACCTCGTTGGCGTTCATGTTGGTGCTGGTGCCGGAGCCAGTTTGGAAAACGTCAATGACAAATTGCCCATCAAGCAACCCCTCGGCGACTTCATCGGCGGCTTGCTGGATAAGATTCTTCCGCGTTTCATCCAGCAATTTAAGTTCAAAACTGGACTGGGCCGCGGCCCATTTGATCAGCCCCATGGCAGCGATGAATTGCCGATCAAAACGCAGATTGGATATAGGAAAATTTTCCACCGCCCGCGCCGTTTGGGCCGCATAATACGCATCGGCCGGCACCTTCATTTCGCCCATGGAGTCTTTTTCGATACGATCATCAGCCATAATAAATGCTCCTTTGACAAGACCGGTATAAGTCCGGGAAGTGTATAGCATAGGCGCGATTGATGCGATTGACGTGCAGGGATATTGATTTTCCCAGCGAATGGATTAAACTTTACCACTTGACCGCAGTATTGCGGGCGTAGCTCAGTGGTAGAGCGTCACGTTGCCAACGTGAATGTCGAGGGTTCGATACCCTTCGCCCGCTTTCAAATTTGGCCCGGTGCCGCAGGGTGCCGGGGCTTGTCATCGGGTGCCAAAGCCTCCCCAACCCTTTGTATTTGCTGGACTTGTGAACGCGGTCCCCGGATGATCAGTTCCACGATCTCTTCTTGTCCGGTGTAGTCAGCCGGTGTCAGATCAAGCGTCAAAATGGCAGCTTTCCGGTGCAATGGCGCTGCACCTGCTGCACCTGGCGCTGCACCTGGAACCGACTTTTCCTTCGCCGCAACGGATGCTGTCGATGCCGTTCCGAGCAGCGGAATAGGTGGCACGGCCGCAAGTTCTTCGGCAATGGGAAGCAGCCGTTCATCCATGTAGGTATTTTCGGTGAGCCGGGGATCGGTGTGCCGCATGTGGGATTGACGGGTGCGCTGGCTCATTCCCGCTGAAGCCATCATGGTCGAAAGCGTTTTCCGCAGACAGTGAAAGTCGATGAAGCCTCGCTCGTGATCGCCGGCGTCGATACCAGCCAGTTTTAGGTCCGCCCGAAAAGCTTTCATGTCTGGCACGCTCTTCACGACCGAATCAGATGGTTTGGCTGTGGTTGACTTAGCCTCACGCAGGGCTTGTGCCAGTTGGGGGTGTAGGGAAAGAACATCCGCACGCTTGGCCTTGGTGGTGACCGCCCGCAGTTCGATGTGCGGGGCGGAAGTATCCAAGTGGATGTCTCCCCATTGCAGGTGCTCGATCTCCGCCCGCCGCAATCCCGCCCAAACCGCGATCATGTAGCACAACCATCTTTCCCGGCCAAGCCGTTCCATCTTCGCCTGGACGCGGGGATGGACTTTGCCTACTGCCCTGCCCGTGTTTTCTCCGGTGCGGACAATCATCTTTTCCAGCAATGGTCGCCGCAATGCCGCATCCAGCAACTTGGCCACGTCGTGCGGACTGAGCGCTCGCCGGGGATGCACGGCAAATATCTTCTGTCGCGGCGTTTTCCTTAGCGACACCAGCGGGTCGTCCCGCAGGCGCTTGGATTCGACCGCCCACCGGGTAAAGGCCTTGATATTGCCGACATATTCGTTCCGTGTATGCCCAACGATCTTCTCGACATTAAGGAACCGATCAACGGCCACTGGATCAAGTTCATGCAGCCGACTCGCCCCAATGCCCTTGACGATTCGCTCAATGCGGTGGCGAACCTGATCCACATAAAGCTGTGAACTTGCATGGGTTGGTCGCGTTGCGATGAAATCATTGAGATGTTTATCGAGCGGGGTCTTACTGTAGTCGTCGCACTGATCGATAAGTCCCACGCGGCGGCGGGCGGCATCCCTTTCGAGATCCTGGCCACGCTTGATCGACGCGGCCTTATCCGCAAAGCCTTTGATCTGCTTGCGGCCGTATTCCGACTCATAGGAGATATACCAGTTTTTGAATTCGCCGATGACGATCCGGTTGCCGTAACATTTGTCGAATTCGACATCGGCTTGCTGGTCGGCACCATGGGCATCCGTCCACCTGGCAATACGCCGAGCCATGCCGTTCTTGATCGGCACTTCAACAATCACCGCATGCGCGGGGACCGGGGCGTACTTCGTGCGTTTGTAGACCGATGCCATGTTGGTGTTTCAAACCGCTCAGGTCTGGGTGCTCAAGCAACCAGTTGTTCCACCTTCTCGTCCAGGAAATCCACAATCGCCTTGCGGGACCAACGACGCGACCTTCCCAATTGGATTGGGGCCGGGAACTCGCCGGTGCTGGTCAGGCGCCAGACCGTGCGTTCGGAAACATTGAGCAAACGGGCGACTTCGTGAACCTTTAGAACCAGTGGCATATTCGCTCCCGTGTTATCGAGATCGTGCGTTGCCATAAAAAACTCCAGTGGACTGATGGTGTCAGCCCTGTAATGCCTACCCCGCCCGCGGTTTCAGGGTCTAAGCCTGACGGGGGCGAGGGCCAGCAGCGTCTGCTGGACGTGTCACCACCAACGCGGTAGCGACGGCCCCTATACCACGAACGGCAGCGACATTTGCAGTTTCCATAAGATATTGTCATTAAACTACTTACAGACGTTATTGCTTAATATTTACGATTAGAGTAAGGTATAACCATGTTCAAAAGAAGGATGACATCTCGGTTGACCGAAGCAATTGAAGCCGGTGCAATAGTCACCCCCGAGGTAGTTCGGGTGCCGCTGACAGCATTCATGAAACCTGGCGCATTTGCTGCTATCCGAAGATTGTTCATGGATTTCGGTTGTCCCAAATGCGGATCGAAATCATTCGTTCGATTTGGTACACGTCCACATGGAAGCGGCAGGATTCAGCAGTTCGAGTGTACCCGCAACTGCAAGGAAAACGGCCAACGCACACATTTCACCGAGTACACGGGCACGCCGTTGGACGGCAGCACGGTTAGCGCGCACGATTGGCTGGCGATCTGGTATTGGCGACACACTAGACCGCAACATTTTCGCACCTACAAAGCCATCGGCCGTGACCTTGGATTGCCCCTCACCACAGTGGAAGAAGTGGCCATAAAACGCCAAGGCAGTTTCATTCACCACCGCAAATTCGGCAGACGCAAGCATCGCATTGCTGAGCTAGCATCGCGTCCGGACCTAATCCAAGAGTACGAGTCATATATCAAGGCAACACATAAACGAATAAAAAGAAACCTTCGCAACAAGTTGACCATCTCGCCCACTTGGGAGAACACTTGGTTTCTGCTGCTTAATCCACCGGCATATTTGTTTACCAACCATCGATATCCAATTCCCGTTTTCATTGAGTTGGTTCCGGGAGATCCGGTTGGGTTAGGGCCAACTGCGCCATTGTGGGCGGAGATTCGGCTCAAAGGGACCGGGTGGGGAAAATATGGCAAGTGGGACATTTCCCAACTTTCGACAGAATCAACCCCACAGGAAAGCACGTCATGCGGTGGTGATAGCGATAGCTTCATGTCGCAAGAGGCGGTTCGGACGACCCGTTTGTGGTTGAATCTGCAGCACTTTCGACCGGCATAAAATCCTTTAACTGGGGGAACACCGGCAATGTCACGCCGTAGGTGTCGGCAAAGGCATTGGCAACCAGTTCGTTGTCATGCAGGCTGATGATGTCGCCGATATCGAACTGCTTGCGGGCCAGGGCACGCTTCTCAAGCTGTAGGACATTCTGCCACGTCGGCTTCACGGTCAACTTGATCGATGCCTTTGCCTTCCCCAATTCCTTCTCGGTCATTTGCCGGTGAATTTTGCCCGACAAAGCCAGCATCACCAGTGAAGCCAGGCGACCGGGTTGTGCCCGCAATGACGCGGTCAGCGCTTCCCCCACGTCTTCACGCCACTTGCGTTCGGCCTTACCCAAGGCAACTTTGGCCTTGTATTCCGGGGTTTCCCAATATTCCGGCTTCTTCTCGGCAACCTTTGGCACCACACCATCAAGCTGTTTCTTGGCTTGTCGGGCAACTCGACCCGGCTTCACGAATTCATCGGCCACTTCGATCGCCGAACCTTCGGTGGCCGGTTTCTTCTGCTGTACGATCTTGGCCACGGCGGCTTCCACCGCCTTCTCGGTTAAGGCTTGCTTGGCCTCAAAACAGGAGCTGCGCAGGCAGTATCCTTCCGGTGCCGGTTCTTCATCATGTTCAAACAACCGTTTGTCACAAGATGAATTGAACGGGCATTGGGCACAAGCGCCCACGATCAACTTGTGCTTGGGGAATTGTTTGTCCAGGTGCCAGGGGACGCTGCGGAGCGAATTCTGTCGTTCGGCCACGTAACGCCGAACCTGATTGATCGTCGTGTGGCAATGGCCATCACCCGGATCAGCTTCACACATGCCGGCCAAGCGTTCTTGTTCGCCATGATCGGCCAATTTGGCAATTTCCCGGGCGTAGATGAGAAACAGCTTGCCCTCGATCACCTTCTGCTTCACCGCTGGCGAAAGCCGGGTGAGATAAAGCCGATCCCGCACCCAGGCTTCGGTGCGTCCGATGCTGCGGGCCAGAAACACGGTCGCTGCATCCGTCAACCGTCCATCGGGATCGTGTGTCGCTGCGCCATCGATTTCGGCCGGCAGATTCACCGCAAGCTGCTCGATGAGGACACATTCCTCGATCGGGTTCAAGTTTTCCCGCTGAAGATTTTCAATGCTCCGCATGCGTTCAATGGCCAAACGGTCAATCGCACCATTGGGGAGCAACGGCATCGGTTTGACCGTGGCCGTTATCGTGGTCCAGCCAGCCAGTTCAGCCGCCGCACAACGTCGGAATCCAAAGGCCAATAGGTAGCGATAGCCGTTCGGTGAGCGGTTGCTGTCCGGGTATTCAAGCACCTGGACCGGTTGCTGTTGACCATTGGTTGTCAGCGAATCGGCCAATTGCTGAAGTTTCGGTTTTGTGTCCGTTGCATCCAGTCGATGGTTTTTGCCATCCCGCTCGATCTCGACCAGGGGGATCAGCTTTACTTCAGGTCCCGATTGCTTGGCGACGCTGGATTCGCCACCGACAGGCTTGGACCGTTTGGATTTTGCTTGTTTGACACCCCGGCTGATTTTGGCTGCGACTGCGATCATGTAAAACTCCAATTTCTTGTTGACTGAGACGCACAACCGGCCAATCCGGATCTTTGCCTCGCCACCATAAGAACCCCACGATGAGCCGCTTGATCGCACGCATATTGACATTGACCAAGCGCTTTATGTTTCCGTTGTGTCAACACAGATATTGCATGAGTTACTGCCAGCGCTTGAAGCTGGGTTAAATGGCGATGATAATTGAACGGCATGACAGAACCGGAATCGTTTCCCGCCGATGTAGCACGCAAGCTCAAGACCTATGTATATCGACTGATTGATCCGCGAAACGGGGAGACGTTCTACATCGGCAAAGGCCAAGGTAACCGCGTATTTTCCCACATCCGTGCCGAGCAGAACTTGGATGGCGACGAAATCGACAACAAACTGCAGCGCATCCGCGAAATTCGTATCGCCGGTTTCGAGGTTGCCCACGTCATTCATCGTCACGGCATGGATAACAAAACTGCTTTCGAGGTCGAATCAGCGCTTATTGACGCCTATCCTGGATTAACCAATATCGCCGGTGGGAATGGCAGCAATGATTACGGGGCAATGCACGCAAAGGCAATCATCCGCCGCTATCGCGCCGATCCAGCGGTATTCCAGCACAAGGTGTTGTTGATCAGCGTCAATCGCAGCGCCACCGAAACGTCGCTTTACGAAGCAACCCGTTACGCTTGGAAACTCAACCAATCCAAAGCTGAACAGGCGGAATACGTCCTTGCCACCTGGCAAGGCGTGATTGTAGGAGCATTTATTGCTCGCCGTTGGTTGGAAGCAACCACAGAAAACTTTCCGGGACGAGACGCCGTACCCGGACGTTACGGTTTTGTTGGCGAAGAGGCCCCGGAAGCCATCAAGCGGTTATACGTCGGCAAAGCCGTGCCCGACGAGTACCGCAAAGCGGGTGCTGCCAACCCCATTAAATACACCTGGCTAGGTCGTAGCAAAGCAACCAATTGAAGGAGATTTTTCATGCCTCGGAAGATCATCGTCTACGGGAACCCGGATAAGTCTGCGGTGGGATTCCCCGATGTGGAAGACTTCATCGATTACATAAAGACTGACATCTTTGAAAGCAATCACGGGCGATACCGCTATGCGCAAAAAAAAGATGCAGATGTAATTGTCCTTTCACGCGAAGGCGTCGCATACGGGCATTTCGATATTGCGTCGAAGGAACCACCAACCGACGATGACCTAGCCGAGTTTCCTCCTGTGAAATGCGTCTACATTGTCAATAAATCCACGCTTTATGCGAATCCGGTTAGGCTATCCGAAGTCGGCATAAGTGGAATTCAATTTGGAAAAGTCCTGTCAGAAGATACTTTCAGGCAGATTCTGGACCGCGCTGGCCATATCGACGAGACGGCCGCGCTTTGACGATGAAGGTAAGCATGTTTGAGAACCGGCCATACCATGAGATCAACCGCGAGGAGCGGTTCTTCTGTTTTCTGTTCGTCCACGCGATTCTGGCCTCAGCAAGCGTCCGCGCTTCAGTCATCGAGTTGCTACGATCAAATTTGCGGTTGAATCTCAAAGATGCCGATCCGCTTCAGGTATTCGTGGAAGTTGCCGCACTGCGGGATTACTGGCATGACTTGGGTGATCCAGTCCGTTACAACGCCGAAACTCACGACAAAAGGCGTCACGTCCTGGCAGCGATGCTGGATGAACTTGAACTGTCCGCTAGCCTACTGGATCAGCATGATCTATTTTGGACTTCACGCGAGCGGCAGAAGCTTTGGAATCCTGGTCGGTGGAGCGAGCGTGCCATCAAGGCCGCAGGGCTGGATACGCTGTTGAAACTTAAATGGGCATTCAACGCCAAACCTGACCTGATGCTGATATCCGGCGACAATATCATTCTGATCGAAGCAAAAGTTGAGTCGGCAGAAGGGAAAAATGGTCGCGGCTACATGCAACTGGAAATTCAGAAACTGATTGCCCGGCTTCTGCATCAGTTGGTCCCCTCGTTTGCGTGTTGTCAGTTCACCACCACGACACTGGAACCGGGACCAGACGCAGGCATCCAATGGCGTAGTGTCCGCGAGATCATCGAAGCTTCCAATATGGATACTTTCACCAAGCAATGCTGCCATCAGCTAGTGCGCTTTGACTAGGAATTGCATTGGGCGGTCTTCGGCAATCGCCGATGCGTCCGGATTTGGCTACTTCTGCCAAGCCAATAATGTCGTGTTGCAGGCCAGCTTCACTTGAGCGGTGGATTCCGATTCAGCAACCATCTTTCGGCCGGCGATAAGTCGGGTCAACAAGCCTCCAAGCCGCTCCCGGATACCATCAAATCGTCGCTCAACTGCGGCATGGTTCAGCCCCATCAGACGCAAATATGTCGGGTCATCCGGACGGGGGTGTAAGCGTGTGGTGTCAACCAACTTCAGGGCGCCGGCGAAGGGGTATTTGTGTTTCTTCAAGCGAAGAATGGCCTGCTCGGAAAAATCAACCAATTCGCCATCAAACAAATCCCCACCATCATTGCGGATCAGTTCAAGGTAGGCTGCTTCCAGAAGCAATTGACATACCTCTTCGTTCATCGCGGAAAGCAAGCCTTTTTCATGGCCCCGCGCCACCAGCACTTCCTGGGAAAGCAACTTATCCACCTGACCGCTGAACGCAGCCGACATGGACATCATCTGCGACGCCGAAATCTTTCGCGGTTCCACGGTCATTACCCGCTGCAACTCCTGCAAGTTAGACACGGAACATGCACCAACCTCATTGCCCGCAAAAAGACCGACCGCTTTCAGCGGTCCTCCCACTTCGCAACGGGCAAGCAAGCCCACATCGTCATTGGTCGCGGGTGGGTCCGCCGCCGCCAATATCTCGTCCATCAGCACCGATCCATAGGACAGCAGTTGCAGCGTGTTGGGATGCTGGTCAAATAAGGATGGGTTGAAGGTCACTTCCTGGTAATCGCCATTCCAGTCCAGCAGATGGGCGCCGGCAATGTTCGGGTGGGCCTTAAACCGGTCACGAAATGCCGTGGAGCCAATCAGAGTCCGCTCAAGCTCGGGCAAAGTTACCGGTGGCGGCAATTCGGCGGGCTTTGCCACCGCATCGTCCACAAGTGAATCCAGATTGAGAGCGGAAACTTCCGACGATTGTACCAGTTTGTTGATGGCCTGAACTTCCTCGGCAATCAGTTTACCCCGTTGGGCATCGGAAGCCATGGCCGCAGCCTCAATGGTGCGGGCGACATTGGCCAGGATCGGCTGCAACTCACCCACAACGTGTTCAAACGAGCCGATGCGGCTGTCCAATTTGTGGTAAATGTCGGCCTCAACGGTGCCTTCATAGAAGTAGTTCCGTACCCACACCTTCTTATAAACCTGCCCGATACGATCGATACGGCCGATGCGTTGCTCAACCCGCATGGGGTTCCACGGCAGGTCGAAATTCACCAGCACGCCGCAGGTCTGCAAGTTCAAACCTTCCGAAGCCGATTCGGTACATAGCAGTATCTTGATTTCCTGTTTCTCACGAAAAGCAGTCTTGATGTTTTCTTTGCTGGTGCCGATCCACTTGCTGCCATTCCATCGCTCACCGCCGCGGCCACTATAGCATGCAATCTGGTTGCCGTAGACCCGCCGCAGGCGGTCCCGCAGGTAATCCATCGTGTCGGTGTATTGGGTGAAGACGATCACCGAATCCCGCACTTTGAGGATTTCACCCAGGTTTGCCGTCAACCGTTCAAATTTGCTGTCCGATCCCAACGCCTTTAGTTCTGCGATGAAATCTTCAATGTACTCGATCTCGTCCAGGAACATTTCCTTGGCTTCAAGAATGTCAACATCGGGCAGGATCGGTTCACCAATAACATTCCCTTGCTCCTCCACATCTTCATCGTCCTGGGTAAGTCCTCCACTCGTGTCTGTGCCCGTTTTATCGTTCAGAAATGCCAACCGTCGCTCCAAGCTCTTGCGAATGGCAACAAAGCTGCTGGTAAGCCGACGGCGATAGACCGTCATGATAAAACCCAGCCCCTTCCGCTCGGCCTCGTACTTCTGGTAATGATCGCGGATGTAATCGTCGATGCGTTCGTAAAGCTTCCATTCTTCCGGTGTCATCTCGATCCATTCCGGTCTGGGATCGCGTTCCGGGACATTCTCCTTCAGCAGGCCCACCTCAACATACTTCCGCAGCAGCCTGCGCGTGCTCCGGTACACATACCGCCGCAGCGGGGTGTGATACATCGCCATCTGCCGAAGCACCGCCTGGCCGGTGGGGCTTAATTGCCTGATGGTCGGCTCCGGGTTGGTGGACCACGGCAGGTTCTTGATCTGATCCCATTCCACGGGTCCAAGCTTGGATTCGGCCGCCGATGCGAAGTTCCAATCCAATTGGCCGCCGGTGTCGAAAAAGTCCGCCAGCATGTCCAGGACAAAGGGCCAATCCACCATCTCGATGGGTTGCCGCAGTTCGGTGAAATAGCGCAGAAAATACCCTTCGGATGCTCCCCAACGTCCCCCCAATCCCAGCAATCGCAGAAGATCCCAAACCTCCACGGGATCAATCTGCATCGGTGTTGCCGTCAGCAGAAGCATGCCATTAGTCTTGTCCTTCAGCCCCGTCCGCCCGTCCGTTCCTTGCAGCAATTCCAGCAAACGGTTGGGGCGGTACTGGTCCTTGTTGAGGAAATCCTTGCGACGAGCATGGTGGGCTTCATCCACCAGCAGCAAATCCCAGTTCTTGGCCTCAAGAAGCTGGTCCTGTCGTTCACGCCGGCGGGCCAGGTGGCTCGACGCCAGCATGATGGGGTGTGCATCCCAGGGATTGGTTCCCTCCGGCACCTTCAGTTCCCGCCCAAACACATCACGGAAGGATTGGCCATCATACCGTGGCACATTGAGCACAAATTTCTCGTACAGTTCTTCCTGCCACTGCACGATTACACCCCGCGGCACCAGCAGCAACACCCGTTTCACCCTTCCCGACAGCACCAGTTGGCGGATCACCGCGCCGGCTTCAACCGTTTTTCCCAATCCCACTTCGTCAGCCAGCATCGCACGTTCCGGGAACCGCTCCACGATGGCATCCACCACCCGGACCTGATGTGGCCACGGTTTGACATTGGCCGTGTCCATCGCCAGTCGCCTGGCGTTGAGCATGTAGGGGGCATCACGCAAGAACTGAAAGATGATTCGTTCCTGCTGATCCGCATCGACGTGGACTTGCCCGTCCACTTCTTTCACAGGTTCCGGCTTGGATTCCAGTGGATCAACAAGCGGTGGCATCGGTGGGCGAAACTTCAGCAATTCCAGCTTCACCGCTTCGGGGATCGGCATGGCCAGCCAATCCTTCTCCTTGCCCTGCCACAGCCGGTCAAACTTAATGCGGATTTGGCCAAGGTAAGGTGGGCTGGTGTCCCAGGAATTGAACACCATGAAGGATTCGTAATTGTCCTCCAACGCCGTGGCCGATTCGTTCACGCTGCCGGAAAAACCGACTTCATTCCCCTCGGCATCGGCAAATATGCCCTCCTTCGGATGGTAATACGCCTCCGCCTGATTGGCAGACAACGGCACGCCCTTACCGTCCGTCGGCAGCACAACCTTGATTTCCAGTTGTCCGGTCGCCACCATCCAGGCCAAGGCCTTCAGCCGGTCGTGCATGAGCATGTCTTCGGGAACAAAGAGCCGCTTCTTCATGGCATGGACAAGCTTGGTCGCCAAGTCCTCGCCCTGGCGGACAGCCCGCACGTCGTCTTCAGTCAAGTCAGCCCCGCAAAGCAGCCGCATCTTCCCCCCATTGCTGATCAGGCGGGACACGCCGGCTGCGGCAACCGCAAGCATGCTACTGGAAAAATACCCCGCGGCCCGGTCATAACGCACACTCTCACTCAACGCGGGAATGAAGAAATCCTGGAGCCGTTTGTCGCTTGGCCCGTAGGAAATGTTGAGTTTAAGGTTCTTCAAGCCCATATTTGCCTTTGCAAAACTCAACCGTGGTGCCGTGGCTTCTCGAAGCCAGCCTGCTTAAGTCTCTGATAGCTCACCCGTCGGCAGCAACAAATCCTCGCGTTTAGCACCGTTGTATGGGAAAAACGCATCCTTCAGTTCACCAACAACCTCGTTGTGATACGTCCTCATCCACTCATACTTCTTGCAAACACACGGAGAGCTGCTAAAAGCCTTCAGTCCCTGCTCAATAAGTGTGCGATGCGCTACCAGAAAATCATAATAATCCGCCTCGTAATCCACCTCGTTTTTGAAGCTCCTCAAGTAGTCCAGGAACCATTGGCCGTCTGTGTCCTTTCGGATTTGGCTCATCAACTCAGCCTTGGCATCACCATGGGACATATTACCTGGGGCTTCTGGATATCCGATAAAATCGTCGATCACCGCTTTGTCAACGATAATCCGGGGGGTTTTCGCAACATCTCGTTCTAATTTATATGCTTTCTGGTAGGCAGGTCCAAAAAGTGTCCTACCCTTGAAGTACACCGGACCATGGCTCACAGCTCCTCGGACAGGGAACCCCTTTAGGATTAGCGAACACTGCATGTGGACGAGTTGCAGCATTTCCTGTTGCAGTTCCGGTGCGGTGACCTTCTGCTGGTCATCGAGATGCAGCGCTCTAATCATGCAGTCCGATACGCACATGTACTCAATTTTCACGAGCTTCTTCGTCTCCGTATCCTCATGAGCTTCCTCCCGTACAGCTTGGAGCATTGCCAGAATATCGTTAACTGGTTTGCCACCGTCAACGGCACTTCCGAATCCCAAGAGATCCACAAACGTCACAATTGCATGGTTGTATTCAGCCATCTCGATTTCCTCGCAGCCTTTACTAATCAGCCTCTTGCTCGTCCTCATCATCCGCTTCCTCTTCCTCCACCTCTTCCATTCCCGCCAGCACCAACTGCTGGTCGGGTAGCTTCGGCGGTTCTTCTTCCTTCGGGGCGGGCAGGTCGGGCCAGAAAAGCAGACGCATGGCTTCCAGCGTGGTCATCTCAGGGCGGAGGAATTGCCCCTTCTTATCCCGCGTGGTCGGAATGGCATTCATCAATGCCTGGACAAGGGCCTTGATCCGGCCATCGTTCCGCAAACCTTGGCGGTCAACGAATACTTGGCTAGCCTTGGACCCTTCCTCGTCGTAAATCATCATGGCCGTGTGCAGGGCATCGATCAGGTGGACAAACCGCTCGGCATCCTCGTCCACCATGTCCTTCTTGCGGCGGGCTGCCGGCAGATTCAACACCACGCTGGCGGATTTCTTCGTCACTAGCCGTTTATCACGGACAATGTCCTGCTCCAAGTCCAAGCCCAAGGCCAGTGCCAGTTTCCTGGCTTCGTCGGCCGGAAATTGCTGCGCCTTGAATGCATCCCACGCCATCAGAACCCAGTCGGTGACAGCGTCGAAGGAAACCGATCGGCCTAAGAGCAACCCTTGTTTCCGCAGGTTGATCACTTCCTGGCGGGCCAAGTCCAGTGCTTCACCAGGCTTCAGGGGAAGTGGGTCGCCGGTTTTGGGATCGCTCTCACTGGTCAGCACCGGCCAATTTTCGGAAATAACGGACAGAACCGGCCCGAACGTGCTAATGTATAGGTCTACGCCAATCATGCCTTCCTTTTCAAAGCGCTCGGCCGCTTCTCGTGCAGCCGAACGCACGTGACCCTTCAAGTCATCCCACCACATCTGCTGGCCGACCGTTTCTCGCTTGCGGCATACAAGCAAAATCGTGCTGGCTGCGGCATTCTTTTTCGCCTGATGCAAGCTCTTTTCGCTCTCGGTATGGACGGGCCACGATGCATCAATCGTGAATCCTGCTCGCAGCAACGCCATGCCGAGAGTATCCCATGCCTCAACCTGCTTGTGGGTGAACATGACGGTTAGGACGCCGTCATTAGCTAGAACACGGTGCATCTCCTTGAAACATGCCATCATTTTGTTCTCGTAGTCGGCGATGGCCAGTTCATTCTTCTTTTTACCCATGTCCTTGAAGCGGGCCGGGTTCATTACGGCCTCGTCGTCGGCGTTAGCCAACTCTGTAGCGAATAGCGTCGGGAATACGTCGCCAAGCGTCCGTTTCTGCCAGACATAAAAGTAGTTAGAGCATTCCGCATAATTGACGTTATCGTAATACGGCGGATCGACACAAATGATCTTGAGGCTGCTGTTCTTGATGGTCGTCAAACTCTGCGCTGGGCCGGTGGTGAATCGGAGGTGATCGACCGGTGGTGTCTCGTTGTTACTGAACAAATCTGGATGGAAAGCCAGTTTGCCCATCCCGCGAAGTGCATCGAATACTTGATCGATTGCCCACTGCGCGAGATTGCGTGAAGCATCAAACTCGCTGAAGCTCCATCGCAGGCTAAAGTCATGTCGTTGGAATGCAGGAGCAACTACCATACGGCCTGGGTGCCATCGTGCTTGCCGACTGTTGTAGTTAGCAGCTTTGCCTATGGCCAGCGCAAGCACAACCCGGAGAGCTTCGTATTTTACTTTACTCAGCGTATTGGCTGCGACATCCTTTAAGGCTTTGTCGGCGACATCATGTGCGGCCTCAACCATTGCGATCATCGCAAGAAGTTGGCGTGGCGAGTAGGTATCACACCAACGGGTCATCCCATAAATCTCGCAAGCCCAATCGGCTCTACCTTCTCGCCTAGGTTCGGTCGGTAGCAGACCCCGTGCTTCCCAACTTGTAAGCAGCTTCCTGCACTCTTTGGTCGCGCGGTCGTAGGCGGCATCATCCTCAGGAGTTGGCAATCGCCACTCGAAATCTCGCAACTTCTTAACGCCCACCGCGTAAAGCTGCTCACCCATACGTCCTGCCTGTGCTTCAGCTTTGATGTATTCGCCGTCTATGGCTTCACCGGTCCACGGACTAATTCCCGTGCCACGTTTGACCGTGGCATCATCGGGCTTGGCCTTGGCACATGCGTCCATACCACGAACGATCTGGAATCGGCAGCGGTCGTACTTTTTATCGGCCAGCACCTTGACTGCTGTTGGCTCACCAGTGTTGCGCAGCCACCAAGTGGGTGACAAAGGAACTGGCTTGCCCGTCACAGGGCAGGCAACGGTCCGTGCCCAGACGTAAGCAAAAATCTTTTCCTGCTGATCGGCTAAAGGGAAATATGGTTCTAGCCGTTCTTGAACCTTATCGCACCATGCCCGCCCGTATTCGGCCAATTCGCCCACAATTTGAGGGCCAAAACGTGCAGGGTAATCGAGTGTCGCTCGCAGCACAACACTCGCCACAGGATTGAGTTCGTTCGCATGGACCGTAAGTCCATAGCGGAGAGCTTCAAAAGGTACTGAGCCACCACCTGCCATGGGATCGCAGAAACAAATCTCTTTGTTGCCCCAAATCAATGCTAGCAACTGGCGAAGTTTATGGAGATCCTCTTCAGTAGGGTTCACCGTAAATGCTCGCGCGAAACCATAGGGATTTCCTGCAAGTTTCTTGCCATGAACATTGGCCCAGTCAATGAGGCGACGGGCCGCGACCGGATCGCCACGAATGCCTATCAGCTGTTTGAACCACGCCTTGTAGCTGCCGAATGTCGGGAACTGCTTCTGAAGGTCAGTTGGCCACTTCAGCGAGTTATCAGTGGCATCTGGGTAAGCGGGGAGTAGGCTGGCAAGAATAGCTGCACGGCAAACGGTCAACGGGCGTCGTGCCCACCAGACATGCAGAAAATACAGCGGCGGCAAAGCCGACGACGCCCCGCGTTCCCGCATGCACTCGGCCCCGATCTCCGCAATCGGCAGCCACTGTTCAATCAGCAACTTTGGCTTCTTTCCATCCTTCATTAACTTCTCCATCGTCCAAGTCATGGACTCAAGCCCTTTCTTTGCCGTTGGCGAATGCGGCAGTAATTGCCGCGAATATTTTCTTTCCCAGTTCAATCAGTTCCAGTGGAACCGATGCCCTGCCTTCACGAATATCCTGCGCCATCACCAATGCCGGGCGTCGCTTATCAAGCTTTAGTTGACCGGACCGTGCAAAGACAGCGTTCACGCGGTCCACCACGCCAGGAATGGAACTGTCTGCGGTGGTGAATTCCAGCGGGATGTTGGGGTACGCTCTACTAACCGCATCGAGGTAATAGGACTCGGGAATCAGGTCTTCCAATTCCTCCGCCGCAGGGTCCTGGGAAAACTGTTTTGCTTGCAGGCACATATCCCCCAGCTCGGCCATGATGGATCGCACCTTTTGAATGGCCGTCTGGGCCGCTTTGTCACTGTCCAACAGCAGGACGATCTGAATGTCGTGTCCCACAAGCAACGAGGCAAGCGGGGCCATGTTCTTTGCTCCCCCGACCGGCAGCATCACGATTTCTTCAGACAGCCCGCCTTGCCCTTGAGTTTGCAAGGCTTCGTTCAGTGCATGAAGGAATATATAGTCGGTTGGCCCCTCGACAAGCACCTGCTTATTCGACAGAAAGAGCGATTGACACACCGAATACCCAAGAGCCGCTTGTAGCGGAAACAGGCTGTCACGATCCTTGGGCCAGACCTCGGTGGAAATCTGCGTGCCAGTGGGAGTTTCATAAATGGCACGCGCCTGATCCAGCCGAGCACCGTCAATCAGAAACGGGCTGTGCGTTGAATAAATTAGCTGATTCGATTCGGGTTGAGTCGGATCGGCCAGTTTTCTGAAAAATTCGAGTAGCTTCTGCTGGGCTGTTCCATGCAGGTGAAGCCCCGGTTCGTCCAAAAGAAGAATACAGTTACGGTGTTGGTCCTTTGCCTCAACAAGAAACAACAGATAGAAGGAAAAGAAATACTGCATCCCGAGGCTGCGTTCCTCAAACTCCACTTCGGCAGGATCGAGGTCATCTGAAACCCAAATCCTGAAATAATCACCCTGGAATCTGTAGGCAAAGCGATGATGGCGTTGCAGCCACCAATCGGCAAACTTCTTCGTCATAGCCTGAGAGGCAGAGTCAGTTTTGATCGAAAGCTCATCGAGTTGGCGACGAACGGTGTCGTTTTCTCCGCCTTGGTTGCGTTGGTGGTGGCCCAAACCGGCAAGCTCGCCGACTTCAACTCCGACGTGCTTGAACAATGCATTCTGAACGCGAGTTTTGGGGTCCTTATTTTGGCTGTTGACTCGCCCGACGAATTCCGGCAGATAAATAGCGCTCTTCAATACTTCGAAATTTCCAAAGTACAGGAAAAAGGGCATTTGATCTGCAATCCATTTTTCCGCCTCGGGCAGCGTTCGGATTGCCTTCAGCCGCGCAATGAACTTATCCAAGTCCTTGACCATTGGCATGAGGAGGTCTTTAGACCATTGTTCGTTCATGCAACTTCCAAATTCGTTTCGCAGGCCGTCGATCTGGCTCAAATCAGGTGCATTGCTTGCCGACTTGGCCTGAGCTATGCGGTTTTGAAGATTGGATTGAAGAGTATTTTTATGGGGATTCCAAGCATCACCTTTGCCATCCGGTGCCACGACTTCTTGTACCGATTTAAGGGTGGAATCGAGATAGCATTGCCACTCGTTCAGTGCCAAATGTTGGGCATTAGGCAGTGGCTGAAATTCCATTGTCAACTTGTCGGAGTAATGCCGTGTGACAATGACGCTTTCGACCTGACCGAGCAGACTACATCGTTGGACGACTTGTGCTTTATCGCTGGGAGACAGGGCATATTTCGCCGACGCCGCGGGCCAGTCCTGGTGCTTGAATTCATCCGTGAATCTGCCATGGGGGAACTCGCGGAGCGGGTCATATTTTGCCCCGTCGGTCGGCTTCAATTTTGAAAGCCCCCTGAGAACGGCCGTCTTGCCTGACTCGTTCTTCCCAACTAACGCTGTGAGTTCTTGGCACTCTACCCAGCCAGTATCGCGTACCTTCTTGTAGTTTTGCAGGCGAAAAGCGGTAAGTTTCATCTGCGTATCCTCTCGGTAGCCCTCATTCGCGGGCCAAAAGTATTCTCAGCGCTCGCTGGCTTCGCCGCCCATCGCGGGCATTGGCCGTCTTGCTAAACCAGTAGTATGCCTCTTCGTCACTCATGGATTGAATGTGGTCGGCGATATCACTCATGCGGCTGGTCTTCCGGAGCGGCTTGACCGACAGAAATGCAAGACCCAAGCGCACGCCAACACTTTCTTTCAACAGGAAGGGCACCTTGCGGGAGCGGGAAAGATCGGATGAGCGGTAGCCCGACTGCTTGAGCGTTGCCAGCACCTTGTCCATGATGGCTTTCATGGGCGTGCCGTGAACCTGCACCACCAGACGCCAGCCAATATCTGACCCGTTGGTGGGAGCCTGGGCATGATTACCGGGGCGTTGCCGCTGGTAAAGGGCCAGGCCGTATTCGTCAGGCCGGTCGGTAACCACGCGAAGCTCAAAAGGCTGTTCGGCCATTACTTCGATCCCTTCTCATCCGCATCCACGCGGATTCTACCCATTCCCAGGTTGGCCAGCACGTCGCGAATGGTTTGGAACTGTTCGCTATTGGGTTCCAAACCCTGCTCGAAATCGGCCCGCAAGGCGAATTTTATGCTGGCGTTGGTTGCTTCCTGACTGAGCGGGTCGGTGACAGTCTTGAGACGCTTGTAACGATCCCAAGCGCCGATGAAATCCACCGCCAGCTTTTCGCCACCGCCAAATTCCAGAACCATCTTCTGCTCGATGGTGAAATTCGCCTTGCCCATCTGCGGAACGGCCAAGCCCATGGAGCGGACATCCTTGGCAACATCCTTGCCCATGCCGTCAATGCGGATGAACATCCGCTTCAGGGAAGCCACCTTGTTGTCATGACATTGATCGGCGACCGACTGGAATACCTGGGCCGGGCCTCCCTCGGCACAGAATTTCGTGGACTTTTCTTTAGGTTCGACTTCTTCATCGCACGTACAAGGAGTTTTGCCGCAGACCGGACAAACCTCGGATTTCTGATCATCCACACCCTTAATCTTCAAGCCCAACCGCCTGGCTTCTTCGGGGGTATAAAGCGTGGCATCTTCCCCGATCTGGATCATCGGGGCCGGCGACGGTGGACCATAGGCAATGCCCTCCTCGGGCGGGTAGTAGACCCATGTGCCTTTGGCAACGCCGTCCTTGATGGTGCGTTTTAGCTGATTGATGTCCAGCAGCATTTTCAAGCCCAATCGCTGGGCAAACGCCCGCCGAAGATCCTCGGTGGTCATGCTGACGGTGTTGGCCGGCCAAGCCTTGGCCTTGACGTATTGTGGGCTGAGGGGCTTTTCCTGGTCGGCGGTGAGAACCTTATCAAGATTCCGCAGTATCCTCAGTACCACATCTGTCTGATCTTTTTCAATGTCGCCCTGCTCGTCGGGCTGCATGGCGAGATAGGCGAGATTGGCTGCCTTGCGGGAAGCATCAGCAGATGGATAGTAAAAGTGGCGGTAGGCTTTGGTGATTGCCACGCGGAGGTCCAATTCCGCAGCTTCGGTCATCTTCTTGAGTTTGTCTGCCTGCTCATTGTTGAACTGCTGCATACGGTCGGCATCACCCACGATACGCTGGGCGGCTAGATAGCGTTGCGACACCTCGACCATCCGTTCGACCTGGTCCTCATCGGCAACCAGAAACATCACATTGTTCTTATAGGTGCGGTATCCTTCCAT
>Ga0316217_10003233_pt1 | contig 18792 bp, 21 predicted proteins | sample 1anoAmetaG_FD_203633 | JGI IMG/M metagenome (GOLD analysis project Ga0316217, IMG submission 203633) | Freshwater microbial communities from Trout Bog Lake, Wisconsin, USA - 1anoA | ecosystem: Environmental > Aquatic > Freshwater > Lake > Hypolimnion/Profundal zone | place: USA: Wisconsin...
AACCTCGGACGCTTCCTATATTATGGCGATTTCATCGCCATTCCGCTTGTCATCGCGTCTCTATTCCTATGGATCCCCGGCCCGCCAACCTACGGAGTCACAGTTAAGCTGCTCCTATGCGGAGCGCTCGGCGTCACATTCTGGACTCTGCTAGAATATCTCATTCATCGCTTCGCCTATCACGACTGGCCCCTCCTTTCTCGATACCATGAGCAACATCATGCCCGTCCCATCGCACTTCTCGGCTTCCCGTCCTTCGTCTCGATTGGGTTGATCGTTGCCCTTGTCTTCACCCCGCTGATTAGTCTCGACGCCACGATCGCCGTCGGCGCGACCTGCGGGATGCTTATCGGATATCTCGTTTATGTGTTCGTGCATCACGCCTCGCACCATATCGATATCGCTCCGGCGCACCCTCTGTATCGAGCCCGCATGCGGCATCTGGCGCACCATCGCGATGATACCTGCAATTTCGGCGTCAGCACTGGGGTATGGGATGTCGTGTTCGGTACCCGCCGCAATTCAACGCCTGTCCAGGCCATATCTTGAGCGATGCCGCAACGCCCGCAAGCGCCTCGCCGAATTCGAACCAGCCCGCGCCTGATGGAATTATTTGACGCTCGACGCGTCTAGCGGCATCAGCTTCACCGATCATCGCCATCGCCCGCCATCTGAACGACCCGTTCGATCGTCAGCGAATCCCCGTGTTGACGCTCTCTCGGACCCTATATGGCTATTCCCGCCTGAGCGATCGCATCGGCGCCTGTATCGATTTGGCGCCGGTCTCAACTCAACCGTCCGCACGCCCGTATTTATGCGAGGGGACGAACCCTCCCTGCGCCGGCGTCACGCGACGGCCCGGCCATCGCCATCTCCGCTTCTACCGTTCGACCAAGATACCGCAAGCGCAATCGCCGGCCGACGGCCTGGGCGTGCCGGATGAGTATACTCCGACGCTTACCGGGCTGGCAGTCAGTGCGTTAAGTCATGCTCCCGGTCGCTAGTGTTCGACGTTGTGTTAGGGCGCTGAACGAGGACACCTCCATGCGCACAAATTCCGCCATTCTCGTCAGATCCGCCATTACAACGGCGGGGCTGCTCTTATTGGTGTTCGTCGCGGGTCCGGCGAGGCAAATCCGCGCCGCATCGGCCTTGCGGCCATCGACCAGCGTGGCGACTATCCTGCATGTCCGATCAAATATAGCTGTATCCACGCGACCCTGCGACGCGGCTGGCGCGGAATTCCACGATGGGCCTTCCTCGTGTGTCCAACCCGGACCGGCTCGGCTCGCTCTGCGCGGAACCCCACATAGAGTCCTCGTCGCTTCAAACAACTGAGCGAAGTGCGACCCGCAACCGCGCCCGGCGGAGCCCTCGGCACGGTCCCGCTCTGTCCGATTGTCGCACCGGGGCCAACACCCATTCGATGAAACATCCAGTTCGAATATCGCCCGCGCGCATGACATGGCGTCGGACCGAAACCTGGCCGCGGAAGCGGCTCTCGCCCTCATCCGCACGCTGGAGCGCTCGACCGGAAGACCTCCGGAAACGCTCGTCCGCAGCTCTCTGTTCCGAAACCGGGACGAGGCGGCCAATTGGGCGTGTGGGACAGGGCGCATCGCGCCGTAGCCGACTTGCCAGACGCAGCGACACGTGGTCGCCGTTCAGCCGCTGAGACGCCCCCCGCCCCTGGAGTGCCTATCCATGAGTACGATTCTTATCATCATCATTCTGATTGTACTTTTGGGCGGCGGTGGCGGTTTCTATGCCCATAGCAACTATGGCTTGCCCGGACTGGGCGGGGTCTTTGGGCTTGTGTTTATCATCGTATTGGCGCTTTGGCTTCTTGGGCGATAACGAGCCGCTCGACCCGCGCCGGTCTGAGCACGCGCCACTCCCGGAGGCGTTCATCCATATCGAGGAGACGATCCAGGCGATAGGACGGCTCCACGCCGAACATAATGCCACGGCGACCCGACTTCAAAGGATCGTGGACGCCGTTACGTGGTTTCTCAGTCGACCCATGGTCATCGTATATCTCACGCTCTTCGTCACCGTCTGGATCGGCGCCAACTTCATGCTCGTCCTTCTCGGCCATCCGAGCTTCGACTCCATACCCTATGCGAAGCTCGATGCGCTGGTGTCGCTGGCCTCGCTCTATTTCGTCGCTTTCATCCTGTCGACACAGCGTCGCGATGAGAGCTTGACCCGCCGTCGAGAATTGCTGACTCTCGAGATGGTCATTTTGAGCGAACAGAAGATAGCGAAGGCGGTGGCGCTCCTCGAGGAATTGCGTCGCGACACCCCCAGTATTCAAAACCGCGTCGACGAACAAGCTGACAAGATGGCTCGACCTGCGGATCCCCAATCGGTGATCGACGCCATTCAGGAAACTCGTTCGCAGGCGTGAGGCGGTGGGCGGGGAGCCTGCTGATCGCCGCAGCCCTGATCCAATTCGCAGTCGGGTCCATCCCATCTTGCAACGTACCCCCTGCGCGACGGAAAGGCTGTTCAGGAAACGCTCGGCCTTGCTGAGACGTTGACGACGGCAACTTCGGCCTGCCCCGGCGCCCCCTCCACGCTCGCGGCCGACTCGCCGCCGACCGCCACAAGCGCCAACCTGGCGAGCGCCGGCAACGACTTCGCTCCGGTTCGCTTCATGATCGAGGCGCGATGATTTTCAACCGTTCTCTGACTGATGCCGAGATCCGCGGCGATATTCTTACTCGGGTGACCCGCCAGGACCCGCTCCATAACCTCCCGCTGCCGCTGTGTAAGGCCCGAGAGATGCGAGGCAGCCGATTCACGCCACTTGAGGCGCTTGTCGGCATCCCCCGACAATTCGAGCGCGCGATCGATGCTATCCACGAGTTCGTCCCGGCCTATTGGCTTTTCGATAAAATCGGACGCGCCTGCCTTCATAGCCAGGACAGCCATGCCGACATCGCTGTTACCGGTGATCATGATGGCCGGGAGGTGGCGCCCCTGACCTTTCATTATCTTCAGCAACTCCAGTCCGCTGATACCCGGGAGATAAGCGTCGATCAAAAGGCATTGGCGGTCGCCGGGCGCATAGGCTTCGAGAAATGTTTCACAACTTGCATAGGCCTCAACTTCGCGGCCGTCGTCTTCGAGCACAACACGCAGCGCCTCACGAACCTGATCGTCGTCGTCAACGATATAGATCTTGGACGGCGTTCTTTCCGCCATGCTCCCATCGACCGCCGGCCTGGCAACCGAGCGGCCAACGGGGTGCGCGAGAAGTTTGTCAATCGCCTGTGTCAATTCCCGGATGCGGATAGGTTTGTTGAACTGAACGCAATCGTGCAAGGCAATATTGCGGAGAGCTTCCGTCGTGATATCCCCGGTGAGAATGATGAAAGGTATCTCGCGGTCGCAATCGCGCCGCATGCGCAAGGCGATATCGACGCCGTTCATTCCGTTGGGAAGATTGTAGTCCGCCAAGACGAGGTCGGGCGGCGCAGCGGAGGTCTTTAGCCATTGAAGGGCGGCGTCGCCATCGAACGCGCCTGAGACCGTGAAGCCTTCGTCCTTGAGCACGTGAGTCAGATGCTCGCGAACAGCGGGATCATCTTCAATCACAAGCACGATGCCTTGACGTTGCCGTCGCTGCGTAGGCCGCGCGTCAACTGCAAGGACCTGCCCCGGCCCCACGACCGCGGTCTGCCCGGTCCGGGGCACCTCGATGGAGAAAACCGAGCCTTTGCCGAGAATCGAGCGCACCCTGACCGTGTGGCCCAACAATTGACCCAAACTTTTCACAATCGAAAGGCCGAGACCGAGCCCGAGGCTTCGCTGCCGTGCGGGATTGTCGACCTGGTGGTACTCCTCAAATATCGCCTGGAGTTCTGAATCCTCGATCCCCAAACCTGTATCCCAGACCTCGATCCGCAGCGATCCGGCCCGGCGACGGCATCCCACCAAAACCCGCCCGCGAAGCGTGTACTTGATGGCGTTGGCGACGAGATTGCGCATCATCTGCTCCAGCAATCGCGGATCGCTGCGAATCACCGCATCGCAAGGCAATACCTTCAATACAAGCCCGACGGCCTGCGCATGATAGCTCAATTCGTTACTGAGGCTCCCAAGCAATTCGTTGACGGAAAACTCTCTCTGCTCCGCCTTGACGGCGCCAACTTCAATCTGATTGATATCAAGCAACGTGTTCAGCATATTGGTCATGGCGCCAATCGCCTCGTCGATCCTTTCAACGAGCTTTTGCGCTTTTTCTCCCTCCACTTTCTTTGCGAGCAGCGCCTGCAACAAAGCCAACGTCTGGAGAGGTTGGCGCAAATCATGGCTCGCGGCGGCGAGAAATCGAGACTTGGCAAGACTGGCGGATTCCGCCTGGCGTTTCGCCACGGAGAGCGCTTCGCCGATCTTGCGACGTTCGGTAACATCTTCAAAGGTTATGACGACGCCTTCCGTCTTTTGATCGCGAGTTCGATAGGGCAGGACGCGACGCACATACCAAATGCCGGCATGGCCCTGAACCTCGCGTTCCTTGACCGGACGCCCCAACAGAACCGCTTGCGCATCAGGAATGAGATCGCCATCTACGGCGGCAGAGTTGAGGTCGGTGAGCGGACGCCCGATATCTCCGGGAATTAAATTGAACATCGCTTTCGTCGCGGGCGTAAAGAAGCGAATATTGAATTGATCGTCGAGAAATATCGTTGCGACGTCGGTGCTGTAGAGAACGTTCTGGAGATCGTCGGCTGTGGTGCGTTGACGCTCCAGCGTTTCCTGCAACTGACTGTTGAGGGCCGTCAACTCCTCGTTAAGAGACTGCAACTCCTCTTTCGAAGCCAGCAATTCCTCGTTCGTGGATTGATATTCCTCATTAATGGAAAGCGCCTCCTCGTTGATCGCCATCTGCTCTTCGCTCGTGGTCTCGAGATCGCGAATGGCATTCTGGCGTTCGATTTTCACCGCTCGAAGTTCACGCTCCAACTCCTCGACGCGGGGCGACGGTTCCGCGGCAGCTGCGCCGGCAGTGTCGGCAGGCGGGACCCCATCATCCACAAAACATACCCAAAAGAGCGTCTCGCCATCCTGGACCACGGGTTCGACTTCGATCCTGAAGGTTTTCACGCCAACGGCCGTTTCAAGCCGACCTCCTGAAACAACTGTGCGCATGCGTGATGACTGCACGGCTGTCAGTGCTGCCCTGAGCTTCGATCGGACGTCCTCCCTGGCGAGATTCATCACATCCAGCGATGGTCGTCCCGAGGCCACTCTGAAATATAAATCGGTTGGGCCCTGAAAGTGGAGACTCTGCAACTTTGCGTTCACGAGGACCGTCGCCGGCCCATAGGTCTCAGAGACGAGCCGACGGCAAAGCTCCGCCAAAGACGCCTGACGTGATATTTTGGCTGGCGGCTCCGGTCGAACCCGCATCCTCGTTCCATCGATGGGTGCGTGGGAAAAGGAAAGCTCGCCAGCCCGTCCTTGTCCGGTCCGTCGATAGACTCGCTCTGGTTTCGACTGCACGGAAAACTGCCCATCGACCGTGCCGACGGTCTCCGCTTTTCCAACCAGGAGCACCCCGTTTTCGCGCAGCGCAAAGTGGAATATCGCCAGTGTCCGCGCTTGCGCCTCTGGCTGGAGGTAGATCAAAAGATTGCGGCAGGAAATGAAATCGATCCCTGCGAACGGCGGATCCGAGAGTATGTCGTGCACCGCGAAGACAACGATCGCGCGCAATTCGGGGACGATCCGATAGGACTCGCCTTCGTGAAGAAAGTGCCGGGCGAGCCGCTCGGCCGAGACATTGGCTTCGATCGACTTGGGATAGAGCCCGTCGCGGGCGGCTCCCACAGCATCGGGATCGACGTCGCTGGCGAAAATTTGCAGCTTGATTGGGCGCTTCAACGCGGCAGCCTGTTCCCTCAATATCATGGCGATCGAATAGGTCTCTTCCCCCGAGCTGCAGCCGGCGACCCAGACGCGAAGCGGACGCTCCTGAGCATGATTTCGCAACAGATCCGGTATGACGGTCTCTTCGAGGTATTTGAAGACGGGACCGTCACGGAAGAATTCCGTAACGTTGATGAGCAGATCGCGGGAGAGTTCCTCGATTTCCGCCATGTCGCTTTTGAGGGAAGTCAGATAATCCTCCGCATTGGGGATTCCGCGCATCGCTATGCGTCGAGCGACGCGACGTTCAATGGTTCCGTATTTATACAAGCTGAAGTCATGGTTCGTTTTGCCTCTTAGCAGAGCGATGAAGTCCGGCAACAAATCGGCAACCGTTCTGCCGATCGGTGGATCCCGATCCACTTCCGGAGCGAGGATACGTCGATGCGCCTCGATTATCGCAGCCGCAATGCTCTGGGCAGGCAACACATGATCGACAGCGCCCGTAGCTATCGCCGCAAGCGGCATCCCCTCATACTCAGCTTCCGAGGGCAGTTGAGCGATGACGACGCCTCCCCTGGACTTGATCGCTTTAAGTCCGACGCTCCCATCGGAACCGTTGCCGGAGAGGATGACCGCGATGGTGCGCGGCGCAAACGTAGTGGCGAGCGAGTTCAACAGGAAATCAAAAGGCAGGCGCGCGCCATGCCGCTCGGCCGGCTTTGAAAGGCGCAACAGCCCTTTTGAGTCGACGGAAAGGTAAACGCCGGGAGGAATGATATAGACATGATCGGATTGTATCTCGATCCCATCCACGGCCTGCGAAACAGTCATCGACGTATGCGCGGAAAGCAGGTCTACCAGAAGGCTGTCATGATTGGGATCGAGATGCTGAACAACAATGAACGCAAGTCCGGCCGAGTCGGACAAGGCGTCGAACAGCTTCTTGCAGGGGTCCAAGCCTCCGGCCGACGCGCCAATGGCCACAATCGGAAACTCGTCGCGATCGCTGGCGGAAAGAGGCTTGCGAATCCACCGCGCCGTCGCAGACTTGGCGCGACGCATTTCGTCCTCGGGCATAGTATCGTGTTTCTCAAAGAGACAGATCGATAGAAGTTCTCCTTGTCAGCTTATATCACCAATGGCTTCGTTAGCTATGTATTTCATGAGAACGTCTTGTCGACGCATTCAGACCGGCAAATTTGTCATAGGTAGATTCCGAACCTTCCCTTCAATCGGAGCGCAGAGATACTATTGCGCTCCTCGCCGCTTTAGGGCGGCTCGCGCACGCACAGGGGCCATACGGACATGACCGCGTCTATCAGAAGCGACATAGACCTCGACTCGGTAAAATCAGACATCGCCGCTTTGCGGGGAGACGTCGCGGCCTTGATCGAGCATCTGCGACAGAACGCGAGCGAGGGCGCATCGGCGGTCCATGATGAAATTGGGCATCGCGTAAAAAGCTTGGGAAAAGAGGCGGCTCGCGATGGACGCGACGCGGCGGATGCCTTGACGGCCTGGGTCTCGCAGCGGCCGGTCCTGGCGTCCCTGATCGCGCTCTGCGTGGGCTATGTCGGCGCACGTGCGCTGCTGCGTTGACGCCGCCCAACTCACCCAGCGACCTCATTCGTATGACTGCCGAACTCATTTCCTCGGGGATGGCGGCGCGCATGCGTCTTTCCTTGGCTGCCAGGCTCCGCCGCGCCCGTCTTGGCGCGATATCGGGCCTGTGCGCGGTCGCCGCGGTCATCTTTTCCTTGGCCGCCGGCGACCTGGCGCTGGCGCCTCGGATCGGCCTGGCCGCATCCGTGGCGATTGACGCGGTGATACTGGGTATTTTGGCGCTGGGTTTTTATGTCGCGGCGCGCCGCGTTGCTGCGCCGGTCATGCCCAAGCGGCTACCGACGCCGCTAAACGCACTCCTCGCCGAACAGGTCGGCGCAATGTTGAAGGAACCCAACGCACTTGTCCTGATAACGGCAGTTCTTGCCGGAGTTTTCGCGGCTGGGTTTGGGCGCAGAGACTGAGCGCTGCCCTCGCGTTTCCAACCGCGTCGCCGCGACGTAGGTAGAGTCCGAAGCTGCCGCCTCCCGCCAAAACGTACCAAATAGGTGGTGCAGCGCGGAAGAGATCCCCTATCGATCCGATTCCCACAGCCTCCCTGCCGTGGCAGGGGATGGAATTTCCACCCGAAGGTCCCATCATGCAGCCGACGCACAACACACTGTCCGAAAACATTCGCAACCCGACATCAAATTTGCTGAACAAGCATCTCGCCGCCGCTATCGATCTGCACGGACAGCTCAAGCAGGCGCATTGGAATGTTCGCGGCCCGAACTTTATCGCCATCCACGAACTGTTCGATAAGATCGCCGCGGACGCGGAGATATATTCCGACCAGATTGCAGAGCGGGCCGCAGCCCTCGGCGCTGTAGCCGAGGGCACGGTTCAGGTGGCCGTCGCAAATTCGTTTCTCGTCCCCTATGCCCTGCGCATCGCCGACGAGAAAGCGCATATCTTTGCCATAGCGGCTGCATTGGCGGCGTTCGGACAGTCGGCGCGGGAAGCTATCGGACTTGCGTCGGCCCTTGGCGACGCCGACACTGCCGATCTCTTTACCGAACTGTCGCGGGCTGTCGATCGGCATCTTTGGTTCGTCGAATCGCACGCCCCACCGCGATAAGCATTGGCATGGCCTCGTGGCAGTCCCTCCCTGGGATCGAATTCAGATGACGCCTACTCTCAGCATCCTGATAGTCGAAGACGACGCCATGATCGGCCCACTGCTCGCAGAGATGCTCGAAGATCTCGGTCATTTCGTTTGCGGCGTGGAGCTCACCGCCGCCCAAGCTGTTTGCGAAGCTGAGCGGCTTCATCCCGATCTGATGATCGTGGACATCGGGCTCGGCGTCGCCAGCGGACTTGCGGCGGTAAACGACATTCTCCGAAGGGTATACGTACCCCATATCTTCGTCACCGGCGATCGCTCAACGGGCCTCAGGCTGGGGCCGGACGCGATTCTGATCCAGAAACCGTTTCGAGAAATCGAGTTGGTCGCCGCGATCGACAGGGCCGTCGGCTTTGCCGCCATCCGCGCCTGCGGACATTCCGCCACGCCGACAGCGGAAGAGCTCCCATGAGCGAAGAGGGCCAAAGGCTGTTCAACGAATATATCTTGGAACTTCTGGCCAGTTCCGAGATGCGCGACGACCAATTCGAGGCCAGCCTCGCAAAATTGAGGGACAGCGCGGTTGCGGCCAATATCCGCCAGAGTGAGTTGGAAAGGCATTTGGGAGACCTCCGCATGGCTTTCGCCAGGCGCCAGACGAACCCGCAAGGGCCGCCGGACGGCAATCCCGAGGGATCCAATCCGGCCCCGACCTAAAGCATTCGGCCGAACCGTCCGCGCGTTTTGCGCAACAAAGACTGAGTAGTTTCCGAATCTTTCGCTTGCGGTCGAACGCGGCCAAGATACCGCAGGCGACGGTCCCGCGTCCTCAGCCGCCTGTGTCTCGCCAAGCCGAATGAAATGGCGCGTGACAGCGAATATCTCGACGGCGCGTTCCGGATAGCTGACTTGCAGTTCGATACGCGAGTTTCGGACCGCCATCATGTTAACGAGGAGATTTTGCATGACACCCCGAATACGACTGACGTTGATTGGCATTGCCCTTCTCGCCCTTGCGGGCTGCTCGACAAACGCAGAGCGCTTTGGCGGCGCAGGCTCCGGAGCCATCGTGGGCGGCGCAATTGCCGGCCCGGCGGGCGTTGTCGTCGGAGGAGTCGCCGGCGCGATCGCGGGTCCGACGGTGGCCAATCGCATGGGAATTCCGCACCGTCGCCATTGGCGCCGCCATCGTCGCTACTATCCCTCATAATCCCTGGCGAAGCGGCCGGCGCGTCTTAGCGGCGCGCTCGGCATTCGTGTGCAAACTTCCACGTCTGGCCGAAGCCGCCCGATGCGTCCCGGAGACCCGCCATGCTGCAAGTGATCTCGGCGCTTAAGGGCTTTGCCGTCGACGCCACCGACGGCCGTCTAGGCACGGTCGTCGATTTCCTGTTTGACGATAAGCGCTGGCGAGTGAAATGGTTGGTGGTGGAAACCGGTAGTTGGTTGAGCCAGCGGCGCGTTCTCCTGCATCCCGGCGCCGTAAAACACCGGGATTTCCGGGATCAATGTTTCGATGTTGTACTGAGCAAATCGGCGATCGCTGGCAGCCCTCCCTTGCTGGAGCATCAACCTGTCTCGCAGCATATGGAAACTCAGACTTACAATTACTATGGCTGGGATCCGATCCTGGACACGAGCTACCTAGGCGGCGCCCCTGGGGATATGACCTATCCACGGCTCGCTCCGCCCTATCTTGGTCTCCACTGGCGAGACCCCACCGATTTGGAACGCGCCGCCGCCGACGGCGGGGATCCGCACTTACGCAGCTTCGTTGAAGTCATGGGCTACCATGTGCACGCCGTGGATGGCTTGATCGGCAAGGTCGATAATCTGATGATCGATGGAGCGACCTGGCTTATCCACTATTTGATCGTCGATACGAACCCGTGGTGGTTTGGGAAACAGGTCCTGATGGCGCCGGGCGCGGTCGACTCCATAGAGTGGTCGGATCGACAGGTCATGCTCAACGTCACGCAGGCGCAGGTCCGGACCAGCCCCGTATGGGATCCCATGGTCGCCTTCCAACAAAACGATTTGGCGCCCCTTCATCGCCATTACGGCTGGCCAGGTTCGGGCCAATAGCTCGAACCCGTTGCGGTCGATCGCACCGCGTTGGCCGCTCGGCGGATCAAATCAGATCCGACAGCCGCAACGCCCTTACGATCTCAGCCTAAACGAGAGTCCCCACCCCCAAATTTGGAAGCGCCATTCGGGCGGGTTTCCCCTTTATCCGGCTGAGACCAAAAATGAACACGCCGACGCATCGGTGATCCGAGCATCGAAGCTGAGGATTGCGCAATCGGTTCGGCAAGCTCGACGAGAGACGGACATTGTGTCGCTGGTCCCATCGCGCCAGACAACACCGATCCAGCCGCATCACGGCCAATCGCGCGCATCAGTCTCGGTGATCCGCGTCAATGCAAAGGGACTTTTGACACAGTCGACGGTGCGACCGCAGGCCTCCCGAAGTCGCCGCTTAAGAGTTGTGGGCCGAAAGACAGCGCCAGACCGATCATCAGATAAATAATCACAATCCACCTCGATTGGCTCGCGGCCTGCGGGTCACGGCCTAAGCCATGGGGGTCCGCGACACGCCCGCTCGGAAGCAAGCCGATCAATTGTTCGACGGTATTTGATGTACTCGAAAGTGCATTCGCTCCCGAGGGTGGCGCAATCAAGGCGGCAAGTCTTTGACGCGCCGCCTCGCCGGGCATTGCGGCCAACTTCGCCGCCTCACTCCAGGGGTCGAGATCGAGACGCGCCAGGGCCGAAATCACGCTCAGAGCGGTGCCATTGCGCTGTTCGCCAAGTTCCGCAAATAGGAACCTGTCGTAAGAGACGCCCCGCGACCACTGCGCCAGTTTGATGTTCCCAGACCCTACCAACGCGCGTCTCCCGTCATGTTCCCGAGCGAAATAGGCTCTGCCGTCCGATGCTCTCCGCACGAGCCGGCCCCGAAGACTCCTTTCGGAACCTTTTCGGCCGCTCAGGCGGGTGCGGCAGGTTCGGTCCCCAGGCGGTGGCGGACTGCTTTTCCGATTTCGTCAGCCATCTCGAAAGCCGCTCTCAGCACCGCCAATTCATTTCCGCGCAACGACCCTTGATCTTCAATCCCGATCGCGAACTCCCTGCGCGCCCCTGCGGCCACAATCTCAACCCGGAACAGCAACGCGTCATCAAGTTGCACTTCTATTTCACGAATGGATATCTCGGCCATCGGCAGTCTCCGATCGTACTGGCGCGAACATGCGTTGGATTGGGCGAAGCGTAAATGCTCGGCTTTCACCTATGTGCATCGGCGACGCGATTTGAAGCGTTTGTTACGGCCGGCGTTGAAGCTCGCGGCGCCGTAAAGACCATCGCGATGCCCATGATTTCACGTCGCTAGCGCAGGGCTTCCATAATCCAAGCGATTACATCAACGCCGGCGCGACTACGTGTATCGGGATGCTCACTCCGGCGCCCCAAACAGGTGAGTGTAATCCGAACCTGCGCAAATGTTGCCGCGATCCCCACGTGAGGGTCTCGAGCGGCTGAGATTTGCCGCCAATCGCGAAGATCGGATACCCTCATGAAAACGCTATTTGGAACTTGGTTGATCAAGCCTGCCGCGTCGATGGCGATCGCTTTATCGCTCGTGGGCGCGCCCCTGTCGGCTTTCGCCCAGGGGAACCACGGCGGCGGACACGGCGGCGGGCACGGCGGCGGTTTCTCCCGCGGCTATGGCGCCCGGGGCAACGAACTTGGCGGCATTGGCGGCATTGTCGGCTTGGGCATCGCGGGTCTTGCCGTCGGCTCGATCATCGGCGCGCAGGCTCCCTATTACGGCGACTGCCCGCAGTACCAACGCTTTTACGATCGGTATGGGCGCTATATCAGCCGTTGCTAATTTGCTTCGGCGCCGGTCTTCACACCGTCGCCCAAGTCATTTCCCGCCCAACCGACCTTGCCGCGGAACCAATGGCGCCATGGCCCGACCGTTCGCCCATAATCTCCTCTCAACATATCTCGGGGGCATGTCTGCGCCCCCGACGTCCCATCGCCCACGCCGCGAGCGCGCGGGGTCGAACTACGTCGACGCTCAACGAGGGGCGCGTAAAAGTCGGCATCATCGCACATCACGAGCCCGGACATAGGTAGTTTCCGAGGCTGACCAGCCCACGTCATTTGGCCGACTCCCATAGCTGCTACGCCGCGATTTCCACTCTGGATATTTTGAAATATGAAAACCTCGCCCGTATCGGCAGTCGCGCCCCTTAGAAAAACCCGAACAGGAATCGATGGCCTCGATGAGATCACGCGAGGCGGACTGCCTGCCGGCCGAGCGACCCTGGTTTGCGGTTCCGCGGGTTCCGGAAAGACCATGCTGGCCCTGGAGTTCATGGTGCGCGGCGCAACCCAATTCGGCGAGCCCGGCGTTTTCATGTTGTTCGAGGAAAACGCATCCGAGCTGAGCGCAAATGCGAGCTCGCTGGGCTTCGACCTCGACGCGTTGCAGGCCGACAAGCACATTGTCCTCGACTATGTCCATGTCGATCGGAGCGAAATAGAAATCACGGGCGAGTACGACCTGGAGGCGCTTTTCGTGCGTCTCGGACACGCCATCGATTCCATCGGCGCAAAACGTGTGGTGCTTGACACCATCGAAGCTTTGTTCGCGGGACTACCCAACCAAGGGGTCTTGCGCGCAGAATTGAGGCGCCTTTTCCGTTGGCTAAAGGATCGCTGCGTTACCGCCATAATTACCGGGGAGCGGGGCGAAGGGAACGCCATCACCCGTTACGGCCTCGAGGAATACGTCGCCGATTGCGTGATTGTTCTGGATCAACGTATACGCGATCAGATCTCGACGCGACGGCTGCGCGTCCTGAAATATCGAGGAACCGCACACGGCACGAACGAGTATCCCTTCCTCATCGGCGCCCACGGGCTCTCGGTTCTGCCCATTACGTCATTGCAACTCGACCACGAGGTTTCCTCGAAACGCATATCTACCGGGATCGCGCGCCTCGACGACATGCTGGGCGGACAGGGCGTCTATCGCGGCAGCAGCGTCCTGATTTCCGGATCGCCTGGAACCGGGAAAAGCAGCATCGGCGCAAGATTCGCCGAGGCGGCTTGCGCGCGCGGTGAACGCGCGCTGTTTTTCGCCTACGAGGAATCCGGCGCGCAGGTCATCCGCAACATGCGTTCCATCGGAGTCGATCTGGAACCCTGGGTTGCGAACGGGCGTCTCCGGATTTACTCCTCACGCCCCACTCTTCAGGGCCTCGAGCAACATCTTGTCGCGGTTCACGACACGGTTCGCAGTTTTCGACCGGACGTCGTTATTGTCGATCCCATCAGCGACCTTACCATGGCGCGAGATGAGACCGAGGTTAAGCCGACCTTGATGCGCCTCATCGATTTCCTCAAAAAAGAACAAATCACGGCGATATTCACATGCCTCACCAGTGGCGGCGACGCGACTTCCGCGCCCGAGGCCTCGCAAATTTCGGTATCGTCGCTGATGGACACCTGGTTGATGTTGAGGAACATAGAATTTACCGGCGAGCGCAACAGGACGATCTTTGTCCTGAAGTCGCGCGGTATGGCTCATTCCAATCAGGTGCGCGAGTTCGTTTTGAGCGATCGCGGCATGGACCTTGTGGACGTCTATCTCGGAGCCGACCGTGTGCTGACAGGCAGCGCGCGTCTCACCCAGGAAGCCGTCGAGCGCGCGGGGGACGCGCTTCGCGCCCAGGACCACCAGCGCAAGCTGCGTCAACTGGCTGGGAAGCAAAAGTCAATCGAGGCGCAGATCGCCTCGCTGCGGGCGGAAGCCGAGGCGGAAATCGAGGAAGTGCATTTCGCCATCACCCAGGACACCTTGCTCAAAAAGACCGCGAAACGCGACACGGACGCGATGGCCTTGATACGTGGCGGAGCCGCCGGGCTCGTCGTCGAAAGCGAAACGGACTCCCTTTGATCGCGAAATCACGCCTTCGGGCTGGCCGACCCGCGGTGTCGACGCCTCGGCAGGCCCCGGGAGCTCTGGGGTCCGCCGAAGTGAATAAGAAGATACGCGTCTTCGACCCCACGCCACTCCATGTTTTGGCATCGGCTCCTGCGGACGGAATGAAATGATCGGGCACTCTGACGACGAATTGGTTCCGACGCGCGACGCACTTCCCCTCGAGGAACCCGCGCTGAACTGCTACGTGCTTGCGCTCTACGTCTCCGGGTCCTCTCCGCATTCCATGCGGGCCATTGCAAATATTCGAGCGCTCTGCGACCTTCGCCTCGGCAGCAGTTACATACTGGACGTCGTCGATATCGCGCAATTCCCTGCGCTTGCGCAACTTCATCAACTCATTGCGGCGCCAACGCTGATAAGGTCGCATCCGCTGCCCGTCCGTCGATTTATCGGCGACATGTCCTCCGCGCAAAATTTATTTTTCGGCCTCGACAGCGGCAAATCCCTGAAGAGCCACAGTCGCGTAGGCGCGGCGTGACAACGCACGAGCAGCTCGCCTCGGCGAATTTGCAATTGGAAGCGGAAGTCAGAGAACTCGCGACCCGGCTGCGCGAAGCTGAAGGCGCCATCGGCGCTATTCGTCGCGGCGAAGTCGACACCCTGATTTTCCAGGGTGAGGCGGGGCCCCAGTTGTTCACTCTAGCCGGCAGGGACGCGGAAGCCAATCGATTTCGCGGAGAGATCCTCGCACAGATCAGCGATGCCGTGATTGTGAGCAATCCGGACCGCCTGGTCACATATCTCAATACAGCAGCGGAAACCCTCTATGGCGTTCCCGCCTCCGACGCGCTGGGGCGACATGTCTCACGCCTGTTCAAGACCCAATGGGACAGTCCCAAGAGCAGGTCCATAGCCGAAGCGGCGCTTCTCCGACTTGGCGCGTGGCGAGGGGAACTCGTTCAGGTTACGCAGGATGGCCGCATCCTGAATGTGGAGTCGCGTGTCACCATGATGCGCGAGGTTGCGGGAATACCCGGCGGCGCCCTCGCGGTCATTCGCGATGTGACGGAGCGTCATCGCGATGACGCTCGCGTGCGTGTATCCGAAATTCGCTACCGACGGCTCTTTGAAGCGGCCCACGACGGAGTGCTTCTTCTCGACCCCGCGACAGGCCGCATTATCGAAGCCAATCCCTTCATGACCCGAATGCTGAATTATCCGCACGAATATCTCATAGGAAAGGAGCTGTTCGAGATCGGACTTCTCAAGGATGCAAGCGCGAGCCGAGACATGTTTCTGAAACTGCGAACCGAGAGCGAGGTTCGGTACGAGAACCTGCCGCTTGAGGGGCGTGACGGAAAACATCAGGAGGTCGAAGTTGTCGCCAATCTCTACGACGAAGATGGTCGCAGCGTCATTCAGTGCAATATACGCGACATCACGGTTAGAAAACAGGCCGAGGAACACGTCAAGCTGCTGATGGCGGAAGTAAATCATCGCGCGAAGAATTTGCTCGCCATCGTCCAGGTCATGGCGCAGCAGACAGCCAAACTGGGCGATCCCAAGACCTTTGCCGTACGGCTTTCCGAGCGCATCGCCGGCCTCGCGGCTGGGCAGGATTTGTTGGTGAAGTCGGAATGGCATGGCGTCGAAGTATCCGAACTTATCGAAGCGCAGCTCGCCCATTTTCGCGAGTTGATAGGTAGTCGCATCCTGCTGGACGGAATGGCGGTGCGGCTCGCACCGGCGGCCGCGCAGGGGATCGGGATGGCCTTGCATGAGCTGTCCACCAACGCAGCAAAGTATGGCGCGCTGTCGCAATCGACCGGCGAAGTGATAATTCGTTGGCGTTTAAGCGAGGACGCCGATCCTGTTTTTACCATGTCCTGGCGGGAGCGAGGCGGCCCACTCGCGAGCCGGCCGCAGCGAACGGGCTTCGGTCAGGTAGTGGTGGGTCGAATGGCCGCCGCTGCCGTGAACGGTGCAGCGGATATCGATTTTGCGAAGGAGGGCGTATCGTGGAGCCTGTCCGCGCGAGCGCGCGACGTCGTCGCATCGGACGGAGCCTGATAGAAATGAACCCAGGGAGCTCCCCTACTGAAATCGCCAAGCCACGCATTCTCATCGTCGAAGACGAACCCATGCTGGCCTACGCGCTCGAGGAGTCTCTCACTGAGGAGGGGTTCGCGATAGCCGGGGTTGCGAGCCGCACCGAACAGGCGCTTGCGATGATCGCAACCGCCGGCTGCGACGGCGCGGTGATCGACATGAACCTTGGCGGCCAGAGCGCGGCGCCGATTGCAGCCGAACTGCGCGCGCGGGAAATTCCCTTTGTTGTCGTGTCGGGCTATTCGAAAGCGCAACAGCTCGACACGTTCCCCGGGGAGTGCTTTCTGCAAAAGCCCTACCGCTCCGGCGATCTCATCTCGGCCCTGCGTATTGTGCTCGCACGACAATGATTCCTGATGTCGGCGAGCTAATGGATCGCAGTTGGAGCTCCTCATGGCGATCTGCTCGGCGCCGCGGCGTGACTGCGTGGACGATTTCGCCTCCCCTCGAATTCCCGAAGTGACGGCCTCCTCCTGTGTCTGCCGCCGCTTGAGTAGATTCCGGCGCTGACGCGGCGAGCGCATTTCAGCACTATGGAGCCATAACTCTCCGTAGCATTTGAGGAGTCACTCTCGTGAAAACATCGTTTCTGATGATCGGGGCCTTGTCGCTTCTGTTGTCGTCCGTGTCCGTTTCATCCTCCTTCGCGCGCGGCGCGGGCGGCGTTTGGCCGCATGGCCATGGCCATGGCCATAGCCGGAGCCACGGCGGAGGCCGGCGCGGCGGCGGTTTCTCCCGAGGCGGTCACGCAAGTCGCGGTTGGGGCCGTGGCGGCTGGAATGGCGGCGCCTGGGGAGGCGACTACGACGGCTTGTACTGCGGTCCGATTCAACTCACGCTTGGCCTGTGCGGGCCTTACGGGCTCTGAATCGGTTGCTAGGTTCAAGCCAAGCGGCCGCGCCGAGTTGCGTGGTTGAGGCTGGAATGAACCCCCGATCGATCGCTACGATATCTACCCCGGCCAAGAGGTGATCGCGATGTCCTACCCCACATTTCCTGCCTATAAGAAACATACTATCGCGTTGGCTGCTGTTATCGCCCTCGCCGGCGCCGGACTGGCGGATGTCGCTTCGGCAGCCCCCGCTCGCCCGACGCTGGAACAAATACAGCGCGTTTTACTTCGCCGGTCACTTCTTCTCGATGCGCACCTGGCCGGTATGAAAGCGGCTCTCGCGCTTACCGACGTTCAATCATCGAAATGGCCCGCCTTCGAGGCGTCGGTGCGCGAAGCGGCCGCGGCGAAGGCCGCCCGCTGGCGAACAGCGCGACAGCGCATGGATGCAGCGATTGCGCCGAGCGCGCTTGAGAGACTCTCGCTCATGGCGGATCATCTCGAAAACAATGCGGCGGAGCTGCGAAAAGTCGTGGATGCCGCTCAACCGCTGTTCGACAGCCTGACCGAAACCCAAAAAGCGGCGTTCGGGCCGCTGATGCGGGATTTCAGGCCAAAACGGCAACTTTGATTCTCACTCTCGCTCATCGTCGCTACAGGGTTTAGCCATTTCCATGAACTCGCTCTCGACCGGGCGCCAATGGCGGCGCATCGCCTGGTACGGATGATAGTAGCCGACATTCCGTTGTCGACTGGAACATCCAAATCCCGACGATGCGCGTAGCGAGCTCCGGAGCGTGCCCGTTTGCCTGGAAGCAGAGCTTTCGATCCGCCGCTACGAGGCATTGCGCCGGGACCCCATCGTAGTTTCGACGGCGGCAGCATCGTGCCTCGGGCCTTCCGAACGGCTCACTGCCGATGCAGGCTCGGGATTCGCTTGACGTCTCGCACTCGACGTCTCGAATTTGTAGACCACAAGTGCTGGCGAAGGCTGCGAACCTGCGCCCGCGGAACCCGCTTGCGCGGCCATCCCGCAATCGAGCGGTTTTTGACCCTATTCGCGAGGGCGTTGCTCCCGCTTCGGATGTCCCAACCGTCGCCCAACCCGGCGCGCGTGTCATCTTCTTCGGACGGCTCTCGCGTTGTCAACGAGGTTCGGCGAGAGTTCCGCGCAGGAAACATGCGAAAGACTGCGATGCGCACATCCTGAGTGGCGGCAAGACACAAACGATTGCCCAACTTGGCAGCCAGCTCGAATGAGCGCGCCCGCTGAATTGAACTCCAGTCGGACGCGCGCTCTCCGATCTCGACCCGCGCCGAAAGATCGTTGCGGGGTCACTA